>Ga0209208_10007643_pt1 | contig 14588 bp, 15 predicted proteins | sample S1TSphfallax_3_FD_187694 | JGI IMG/M metagenome (GOLD analysis project Ga0209208, IMG submission 187694) | Host-associated microbial communities from peat moss isolated from Minnesota, USA - S1T2_Fd - Sphagnum fallax MG (SPAdes) (version 2) | ecosystem: Host-associated > Plants > Peat moss >...
GAAATATTTTTGTGTGTTTGTTGTGTGTGTGTGTGTGTGTGTAGGCCTTTGTACCTGAACTCTGAGCATTGAGATTTTCTCATCCCAGGAAGCACCCTCTAAGTACAGCCCTGTGATATAGCATCCATCCCTTGGTTTTTCTTCAATCTCTGATGCTTGTGTGTATTTAGTCACCTGTAAGCACATCCCCACAACCCCCACCCAACATTGCTCCTTTTCCAAATTCACATTGCAAATGCCCATCTCTCTCTCTCTGTCTCTCTCTCTCACACACACGCACAACTTTCGAATTCTATGAAGTTCTCAAGATGCAACAATTTCACATGATTTGAATGTGAGTTTTTTTCTATATGAAATCTTTTATTCATTGAACATTGATTTTCCAGTTATATATACATCTATTATCATATATAGATGATGGGTGGCAAGGGAAGCTAAATAAAAATATATATTGTTAAAATTCACACCTGTGTGTAAGTGGTGGATTTGTCAAGTGGCCAACCCCGATCTCGGCAAGCTGTCTGAACAAGAGCTGCAATGTAGGTTTCTGGAATGTGAAGGCCGGATAGCCACATTACTTTGGGCTCTCCATTCTCAGCCCAATCGATATACTGTGCATAGCGTCGCAGGAACCAGATCATCCAAGTTGATAACATCTTCTCAGTCTGTAACAAGTCCACCAAAAAAATAATTTAAAAAAAAGAAATCTGTTATTACTAAGAATCTTTTTTTACTAACAACATTCTGCTCTAGCATGTCTATCAATCTTTTAACAGTAAATAAATTTACAAAGAATTTGAAATATACTATTAACAAATTGAAGTGTGCTAATTTATATCAATTTTTGTTGTTTTGCCTTGTTGCTACAAGAAGAACTACTCATCCCCAGAAAAGATTTCATGGGAGAAAGATGTACAAAAATGGGTTTTGGGGGGCGGAGGGTGTGGTAGGTAAAAGGAAGAGACTTGAGATGTCATTTTACGCCACATTGCAGGAAGCTCTCCATTGAAAAGAGCTGTTGAAAGGTCATCAAGATCTTTGCTCATACCTATCTCACCTGTGGTATGATCATATCACCAACATGAGCAAGTCTTACTTTCAAATCCAGTTCCTCTTAGAGTCCTGACTGCTGGTTTGGTTGCTTTGGAATTGCACCCAAAACTTGCTGAAACAAAAAAGCTACTAACCCAATTTGAGCCGTTCACAATGCTTCAAATTTTGCATATCATCATCATCTTTTTTCACCGCATTTCTCAGTCAAAGACATCAATTAACATACAATCACTTGGGGTCATAACCAGTACTGTCGGTCTGGTATCAACTTTTGAACATACCAGCCTGGTCTTGGTATTGGGTACTTCTAAAACTTTGCACATACTATGGTACCATGGCAAGTTCAACATTTCATAACACTAAAAGATTCTCTACTTTCCTTCACAAATTTTCTTTCCTCGAAAAAAAAGTAATTTTGTTGAAATTTTCAACATTTCTTAAGATAATAGAATCAGTGTGAAAGTTGCCATGGTACTACAGTATCAGTCTGGTCTTGGTATTGGGTACAATTCAAAAACGATCATTACCAGCTCGGTCCTGGTATTGGCTCTGGACAAGACCGATTTTTTGGCTTGTACTAAAGCTTGTGTTATATGTCCAAAAGCTATGCCATACTTAAAGCTTATTGCTTACCAGCAAGTGCCCTCCTAAGCTGGAATAGACTGTCTTTCATTCGCACCACCAATCTGTTCCACCTCTCTACCTCTTGAAGCAACACCACCTAACACCAGAACCCAACCCCATGTCCCACCTCTTACCACATCTGATAACGACAGGGGAGAGTCACTTACGTTTTGTACAAAAATGACATCAGTTCAAAATAAGGTAATTTGTTTATTGCTTTGGAGACAAAAGTTTATAAACAATTGAGAAAACAAAATTACGCACCCACAAAAAAATTCTTGATCAGTGCATGATGGGCACATAGCAAAAACTTCAAATAGATGTACGTAACCACATGATATATATGTATATAACTCTGATGAAAAAATATAGCACACAAAAAGATCATCTATATAGTTCATCAAAATTCTATGATGCACAAAATCAAATTTAAAAAAAAAAATCACAACAACACAAAAAATGCAATCCTTAAGGACTTCATTTGAAAAGAGTTTTAGGGTTTAGGGTTTATTACTTGTACAGGAGTTGGTATCCCGATTGATTTCCTGAGTACTGGCAAGTCAAATGGTGCAGGGATTTTGCTCAAAAGATCAGTAGCAACTTTATCCACAACATCTTCTCTCCGCACACCCCCTTCTCCACCTGCAGTGCGTGGTTGGAGGTTCACGAGATCCCTCCACAGATTCTTGGTACTGGTGGAATAGTAGCTGATATCTGCATTTGGGTGTAGTCCAAAAACCTCGGGTGATTGCATAATAGGCATGGAGGCTATGTACTCTGTGTAATTGTTTCTCGGTCCTGTGTCTGGAAGCTTGTAGATGACAGATTCATCTGGTGATGAGTAGAACATGAAAGGATGAAACTTGTCAAACAAGAAGTTGCCTAGATATTCCTCCAGGTATGTGGTTAAGATTCGACGGTCAAATGAATCTGAAACTCGACCTCCGTACATGGCTTCTCCGATGAGATAACGCAATGTACCCCATGGTATTTGGTCATCCTTGTTGTCATAAGCTTTTTTCAAGTATGTTGAAATCAATGCCAGGCTGCATTACATACATTTGTACATACATACATATGTACATGCAACAACCGTATCATGAGATCAGCTAGAAGGACATATATGTATATATTCACAATCGATACATAATTAAGCATCTGAGAGTGCAAATGTGCAACAACAACCAATTTTTTTAGGTTTCTGATGTAGCATCATTAGTAATCATCCCAAGAAAGATTTAGCATAAAATGGTAACAATATTTTGAAAACTGTCCAAACAGTACAAATATTGGCAAAAAACTGCCCCAACTATCAACACTAAAGAAACACTCAGAGTCAAAACGTGGTGAAATTTTCCTGGATTTAGATTTCTTTTTCCTTCTGAAAATCTTGAAAAACCAGGGAATTTGCAACAGGATGATGTACAAAATTCACTTGGATGCGAAAATTCACTACCCTAAAAAAAGGAAAACTGACAAGAACAAGCTTTTCACATATTGCAAGGATGGTGCCAACACTCAAATCAAGAGCAACATTTGGCACTAGGGTAGTAGTACATACTACTGAGCTCTTAATATATTGAGAATTCCAAGTGGATAACATACCTGATACGGAGATCTGTCTCATTGAAGTCATATGCAACATTCCACCCAAGTCTTCCATACTTACGTCGCTCTTGCACAACAGCATGGAAAAAAGCAACCACAAAGACCTACCCATCATCCATTAAGATCCCCCACCCTGTTCAACTTCTAGACTTCTGTGCTTCAAGCCTCTGACAGCAGTTTTATTTATGCCCTTTGGGTTGGGCATATCATCACCCTAAATCCTAAACCCTAAACCATTCATGGGCACCAAGGGATTTCTTAAAAAAATTTACCTGGGGGCGGTATGCAGGATGAGGACAATCTGCAAGATTTTCTTCAGTAATCTTGGCATATGATGATCTTAAATTAAGCTTCAACCCATTAGGTGGCTCAGTCACCACTTTCAAGCTGCGTTGCAGAATTCCCAATGGGAAGGCTGAAGTTGGTTCTGTCGTCAACCACAAGCGAAAATCGACATGTGGCTTCACAAGTTTCTCTAGGAATTTTTCCAATGTTTTGAGCCAAGAAGGAAGCAAGTGGCAATTTTGTAGCATAACCCATAGACCTCGAGTAGTTCCTTGCTCCAATTGTTCAGCAGCTTTTGGACCCATTCCTTGACCTAATGCCATGTACTTCAGTTTTGCTCCTGGTTTGAATCCCATATCTTCCCCTAATTTAAACACATCAAATGCCGGATCTGCTCCAGGACTAAGGATGAATACAATCGGTGTAGTTGATGAGCTTTGTCGATGGATAACTCTATAGTCCAACACAGGTGGTGTAACATACTTCTCCCCCATCTTTTCCATCACGTACCTCTGCAATTTAAAAAAGAAAAAAAAACAACACCGATATGATCAGCTAAGACACTAACATCAATTCTCCAAAAAATCCTGAACTCTTTTTATCTTCCAAATCTACAAATGCATTGAGATACTGAAATTGTATGCAAATTTTTTTTTATAAAAAATTTTAAAAATTCAAAATCCATATATATACACATATACACATACATGTATATTCATTCATGTATAAACAGATGCCAGATGCATGTACCGTCAGAGCTACTGTGATTCTGTCAATGCGGAAACAACGAAGAATCAACAATTGCTCAAATACACTGAGGCTGTCTGAAAATCCTCCGGGAATGAGAACTGTTTCAGGTCTCTCTTCATCATACCTGACATCTCATACACAAGTTTGACAAGATCAAAAAATTTGAGAGCTGAAATTGGGTGGGTACCACCCAAATTGAATTTGAGAGAAATCAGGTACTGCCACCAAAGTTGAGTTTTTGAGAGAAATTGGGTACAGCACCCAAGTTGAATTCAAATGGGCTCTGATCATTCCTATTATGATTTTAGTAGCTGAGCATTGGTCAGGTCTACAAGTAAGTAAAAAAATCGAGAAAAGAATCTTAGATGATCTTTGAAGGAAAAAAAGAAAAGAAAAAAGAAGATTGTTATCAATCTCAGAAGAACAACAGATGTACAGAATTTGATTAATATCATAACAGTAAGCGGATGAACAAAGAAAGGTTCCAAGTAGGTACCTACCAGGCTTGCCATTCAGACTCATGGGTCTCAAAGTGGAGACCAACTGCTGCAAATTGGGGACCCAATTCCATCATCCGGATCAGATCTTGCCATCCCTGATCAGGGAACCATTCAGGGAAGGGATTTTGTTGCACTGCTTTTTCAAGAGAGAGATTCCCCTTGAGAAAGAAATCCAAATGGACATGGTTGAGCAAACCATCTCCATCGATAATTCGTATTGTCATTTGGAAGGACAACATCAACTTGTGTTTTTCAAACAGCCCAGTACATGTGTAGCTGTAGAGATCATAAGTCAGTGCATCGATGATGTTCTTCAGCCGACCATCTACTGTCACAGCTCGTTGACTTGTTGCAAGCGCAATCAGAAAAACCTCAAGAAATGAGTTCAGTGAATACTCATACATGTTGTTGATGGCAGATAAAGAACCCAATACAAAGAAGAGAATTGCACCCCGCTTTGCTGCTGGAAAATAACGTGCCCTCAACTGGCATGCACCACCCCCAAAGAACCAAATTTTCATCAAAAAAAGATAATTTTCAATCCATTTTTTTTGCATCACAGTTTGTTGAGCTGCTGGGTATTAAAGAGTTTTGAAAAAGACAAACAATTTACCATATCAATCTCAACTCCTGTCTCACGTGCCATGGCTAGTTTTACTGTGATTTCTCCTGCCTTGGCCTTGGTAGTTTCCAGAGTTGCTATCAATTCATGGTTGTCAAGGATATTTCCTGTAGCAGCACTCAGTTCCTGAAAGCAATTTTTATTTACTTGTGGTTGGGTGTCTAATTCCCCTCATCAGGTGACATAAAATACATGAGCAAAATACTAACTTTGTTATGCAGTAAGACTCGTAGAATTCACAACCAAAGACTGTAAAGTTCATTGATAAGGTACTCGGTGATGAAGATCGCATCAGATCAGCAGCCAGGTTGCACCTTTTTTGTTTTCATTTTTCCCTTCCCTGTAAGCTCTTACTTGCAAAGGATGGATGGATGGGATATACACAAATTCCAAATCAAATTGCCAGAAGAAGTCAATCTTACACGAAGGAGAGTATCCTCTAATTGCTTGAGCAAGGCCTTGTTTTCACCAGTATCTCGCACAAGATTCTCTCGCAACTCTTCCAGGTCTGGTCTTTCATGACCCACCTGCCAGAATGGCAGCCTCAAAAAAATTTTATCACAATCACTCCCCAGAAAAACACAAATCATAAGACTACAAATAGCATTACACACCCAGCTAGCTGCATCATGTTGGCATGGATGGGTTGTTGAAAGAAGTTGGATCAAAACTTCATGAAATCCCAAACAGAGAAAAGAAGAAAAAAAGACAGTACACTGATCCAATGATCAAAGGAGAAGAAGTTGAAGATCTCTTGATCTTACAGTTGCATTGAGGAGCTGAGCCTGGAGACCCACTTCGGTAACACAGTAATTGATGATGATTGTCTTGCCAGAGATCTCAGGTCCATACTCTGGGTTTGGCAGCTTGCTTATCAGGTATAAGCGGAAATTCTCATCCTGGAAAAAGGAAGAACCCCATTGACATTTTTGTGGGCACAACTCTCATGACTGTAACCAAACCAACGAGACGAATCTGAGATCATGATTAGCATTGTACATGGCACTGGTGGTTGTGTCAAAGATTTGTGATCAGAAAGTTTGCTTTCTAACCCACTCAATGTCTTTGTCTCCTAGCTTCACCACTTTTCGGCCACCTGCTCCAGATGTTGTAATTTTCTCAAGAATAGGATCAATGACAGGATCGATGTATTCATCAACATTCTCAAACATGAATGGGAACCCATACTGAATTGCCAACTCCATTTGTTTCAGAAAATCTGAGTCATTGAATGTCCGTATACGCCCCTCAAGCATTTTTCCTTCCTTCTTCTTGATCCAATTTATTGCCTGATTGATTGATTGATTGATTGAATAAATGAATCACCACCCACCAACCACCCACAATAGAAAATTTTCTCAAATGAAAAAACTGGGAATCAATTCAGCCAATCAGAAACAAACATTCGGGCTTGAAGGATCTTGTCAAAGATTGAATTGAGCAAGTCTTGGAAATTTATTTTTTCAACCTGTGATTGTGGGTCAACACAAAGAGGAAAGCGAGATCCTCGAGTTGTGAGGATGCCATTTTGAATGGAGAGATCATTGGAAGGAAGCCCTTCACTGTTCCACTTGCTGATCTCAACTTCACTTGTCAACAAATTCTCCAGTTTGAAGGGATTTGTCACTGGAACTCCCCGTGTCACCAGGTCTGCATGCCAAGTTTCGTTAATCAGCTCATTCCGGAACTCAATTGTAAAAGCTCCACAATAGCTGCAACCCACCCCCGCCATCAGCCGCACATACACAGATGAAGATCCCATCACCCCATGATGTTAAAAAAAAAGTCAAAACCAGTTTTCTACACAATTTGGACATGTGGATCCAAAACCTGCAATTTAATGGAACTGCAATCTAACAAAACTGATACACAAGAGCTGATTCACTGATTTCATGAATGAGGAAATTCATCCAATCCACTCATACCCAATGAAGGTACTGAAAGAAACCAACTTTGTTGCTACAGAAAAAAGTCAAACAAGTGTTGACTGGTTTGAAATGAGTGAAAACTTTGAAATTGCAGCAACTTAGTCCTGAAGTGAGCATCGTGTTTTTCAAGACAAAATTTGAGCTCCAGAAATCTGGATGCATGTATTACAGGGATGGTGATGAATCCAGAGCTACCTGAGGAAGCTGGAAGCTACCAAGCAATCTCCAAGCAATTTGACACGTGCTATTGCCAGTTCTTGGAGTTCCCGAGACCATCTTTCATGCTCTGAACCCAAACCAGCAATGAGGCGTGAAGCTGCATCTAAGCGTTTCTCCATGAGATCAGCATTTGTCTTCAACTCAATCTGCTCTGCTGTGTTTGTCTCAAACTGCTTGTTCAAATGTCCCAGTTGTGCTGACAAGTTTTTCACCTAAATCCACCACCATAATATTATATATATATATATAAATTATAGTGGTTCGATGAATGTCATTTCTCTGAAGGATTTGGAGAACAAGAAGAAACATAAAATTGACTGACCCACTTTGACATTCAGCAAAGTTGGTTGGAAATTAAGGAATCTACAGATTCAATTTTCATGGGTTCTTAGACAAATTCCATGGGTGTACACCTCAGCTTGTATTCTTTCCAGCTCATTTTGTGCTGTGTTCAGCATCTTCTCAGCAGCAGCTACTGCATTTCGCTTCGGTGCCACGATTTTGAGAATACCATAATAGTTCATCATAGCAATCACCCATCGCAGCAAACCCGCTCCAGCTATAGATATTGTCGTTATATTTTCCAATGACATATTTGGGTCTTTGAAGTATTCCCGCAGACCTTTCATCTGGGTGGTGAATGGAATTTTTTGTAAAACACAAAAAAGTGAACACCAAAGAAGATGTGTTTTAAGTAGTAATCAAAAGGCGGAAATTTATTCACAAAAAAGTAAAATAAAATAAAATAAGATCACGGGTGTAGAGAAATTTTACAGCATTTCAAACATTTTTAATAGTACCTGTTTCTCTGTGATGGCATCTTTCTCAAACTCAATCAAACTCTTCAAAAAGCTGCTGTCTGCCATCATCCCCTTTGCACCCTTCCAGGACACATCTGGTACTCGCTTAAGAATACAAACGCACTCTGTCACCTGGTCGGGGGAAGAAAGAGACATATATCTATGAGCTGTAGGGTTTAGGGTTTAGGGTGTGTGCAATAAAAATTCTTGACCAATCCTCCAAGTTTGCCACATTAGCCAATCAGTCCATTTTTCATGACTACTGCACTGAAGACAACGAGGAACCTGCAGGTCAGTTTAGATATCCTGCTTAAACCCTAGCACGCACCTGCTGTTGATATTCTATTGGTGCCATTTCAGGGGGAAATTCATGAACTGGTTTACCTTTTGGACATATATGTTGGGCTTTGCAAAGGAGCGGATTTCAGTAATGTCATCCTTCTTCAAACTATTGAGAGCTTCTGCTGCTGCTTCGAGAGCTGGGATAGCATCAGCCAAAGCAATTTCGGCTTCAGCTTTCTCACGGGTGATCACCTCACTTTGTGCAGACAGATCAATTTGCTTCTCTTGAGCTATGGTTTGCTTGCTCACTACAGTTGCTGTATTTGTGCTGCCAAGAAAAAAACACACCCAAAAACAAAAGTAATAATGATCAAGTAATAATAAAAATTCAGCAACAATGTATTAATCATGTAAGTTTGCAAAAACACTGATGGTTGTAGGAAGAGGAGAGCACTTATTGCATTTAATTAATTAATTAAGCACATAACAAAAAAAAAGTTTAAAGCATGACACCTATTGCCAGGATTAGTACCTGATAACATCGATAAGCTCATTACATTGTTTTGTCTTGGCGTCCACCACAATTTTGGCTTCTGCCAGTGTGATCTGAACCCACCCACAAACAGATATTAGGCACTAATTAAGAACTTAGCTTAATAATTTAGATCAGATCACTGTTGGGTTAGCAGCCAAATAAATATAAAAATATAAAAATAAATAATATTACCTGCAATGCCGAAACTTCCACTTTTGCTTGAATAAGTTTTTGCAATCCACCATCTAGTCTCTTAGCTTGGTCAGCATTTTGGATGCGTTTGGTTTTCAAAGATGTCCGGTAAGTCAGGATGTAATCAAGGAAGTTCTTGGGTGTGACATAGTTGGTGCGTTGCGTCTGCTGTGTGAACTTGATGCTCAACTTGCACACTGACATATGCACCATCACAATATGGTCTAAAATGAGGGGCCTCAAATCTTCCTGGATATCCATGTCTGCTAAGAACACTGTGCACACAGATAGAAGTGCTTCTTCTGGCCACGGAGTAAGCCAGTCAATCACACAATTATTCACCTGACAAAAACACAATGAAAATTGCATGTCTTTGAAGTATTTCAAAGCAAAAACTCAAAGTTTGTGAAGTACAAACCATAAATGTTTGTGAATTCCTTGAGCACTATCACAAAGATCTACTAAGCCTCCAGTACTCACCAGGCCTGGAAAGTTGCGGCAGCGCGTCCTGAGAGTCTCACCAACTGGAGACATTGCTAGAGTTATGTGGAGGTTGCTCCGGCATCGAAGAATAAAATAACTCCAGCAATTCTCCTTTGTGTCTACTAACCCAGCTGCCGTCACCGCATCCCTCACCTGCACTGTACAAATATATTTATATGTAATAAAAAAATTCCTAACCCAACAACAACAACATATGCAACATCATGAAGAAGTAGGACTATGAAATAGTAACTGAAGAGCAAACTTAATAGGTGAGAAAACTTGGATTTTGTAAAATATTCACACCCCACATATTTGCATGTCTCCATGATCTTGGGGCAAAGCTATCAAGTGTTTCCATGCCATTATAGTTTGACACAGAAATCAAATTAGGTGGATTTTTTCACATAGTAATTGAGCAGAGTTTTTGCATATCAATTCTGTGATCTACCATCATCGATAGTTCTTCTGACCTGACTGATCATGCCTTCCTTTTCGTCCTCTTTGAAAAGGGCGGGTACCATGCCAGACGTGAGCATGTTGTTGATGAGCTCAAGAAAGCCTTCATCTGCAACATGGGCATCGGTGAACATAAAGACAACAGCTTTGTTTTCCACACCCAATTTCGTGTACAGCACTTTAAGATCTTCCCGAAAAGATTCTTCATTGTAGCCTCGTGTTAATGTTATCTCAAATATCACACATCCTGCTGTAAAAGCTCCGAGCTTGGATAAACTTTTTTTCCCACTTCCTCCCACTCCCACAAGGAGTGCATTCCCCTGTCATACATCAACAAATTTTTTTTTAAATCAACAAATTTGCAGCCTCTCAATAGAAAAGGATTTCTTTCTCTTGGGATTGGGTTTGCTTCTTGAATAATTATTTATTCTTGCATATGATGGGTACTAATTCTTTAGAAATTACTTGACAAGAGAGAAGAAGAATCATAGATAAATCTCATGTACCTGAGGCATGCGCATGATGCGATGTACACGGGTAAGGTGCTCCAAAGCATCTTTGAACATGACTAAGTTCATGGCTTTGTTGACAAGAGAGTATTCCTCCAGAATTTCCTCAAACAAAGGCCTTACAAATCCAAAATCTCCCAAATCTTCATAAAGTCTTGGGATTGTTGGTGCTAGGACATTTCTGTAGTCACCAAATAGGATGGGTAGTTGCATGACTTCTTCTGCTACTGTTGCAAACTTTTCCTGAACAAGATCTCGAATCCGCGTCTGTAGACTCTCACACACAAAAAGTCCCAACATAAGAATGTAAATTCACATGCCTCTAAGAGTATTTGATCCACTAGAGGGAGCAAAACCCATCACCTAATTTCTCATGCTTAATCTAAAAACCTTAAATATAAGTTGCAATTCCACTCTTCAAAATTGAATCAGGAACATATTTTATATACTATGTTAGAAAATTTTGGATTGAAATATAATATTATGTTGTATATATATAAATTTACATGTACAGATTTTTTTGGAGTTTTGAAATTCAACCTGCACAATGTCCTTGTCATGGTCATTGATAAGACGGTCATAGAAGATTCGTAAACACTCATTGTGCCATAACCGCAACAATTGACCCATCGTCTTCACCTTGTCAATGGTTGACATTGTTAGACCCTCATAGATGCGGCTCAAATCACGTAAGTTGAAAATATAGTGGAACCTAGAAGGAGTTGGTGGTAGTTTTTCAATCACATAGTTGTAGAGAATCAGAGTTGCTGATGTTATCGGAGTTGTCAGGTCCTGCCGTGCATGGGGATCATCAACAACAGATTATCAATCACATGGTTGAAATCAGATTGAAAAAAGAACCAAATTCAAATGCATTGCTTACCAGTTGTGATACAAAATCAAGAAGTTCATTGATTGCAACAAATCCACTATGATAGAATTAGAGTTTGAATAATGAAATAGTACATTGATCAAAAGGGGTTTTTTTGAGAACTGAAGAATTATCATGTAGCTCAGAGATGATGAGGAGGAGGAGGAGGAGGAGGAGGAGGATTATGTATAGACCTGAACATCCTTGGAAAGCTTTTGAAGATGTCCATCAAGTATTGCACTATAGATGTGAGACAGTGAGTTGTCTGACGGGAATTGAATTGAGAAGAGAGAGATGAATCGGGGATCTACGGGATTCCTTGCACCACCAGGTCGTCCCATTGCACCCACAAATTGCACATCCTTGATGTTCTTCCAGTTGAGATCCTTCCTAAACCAAATCCATCCCCACCCATTCCACCACCCAGACCCAAAAGGAGCTTCTAAGTCATGACCTATGGATTTCTGCTATCTAGATGTAACTTGCTGCAGAGTAATAACAATTGTTATGAATCTGGATATAATAAATTCATAAGAGATGTCAAGAGAAGCATCAGCATCATCAGATCTACAATATTTATGTCTGTCAGTTGGACCTACCCTCTGTCATAGATTCCTCCTCGCTCAACCAGAAGCTTCAGCATTGCGATCGGTTGTTGTGTTCCATATGTATCAACTTTTGGCATGTTCATGTCATCAATAAACATGATCATCTTCCTTCCCAGTGGAGGACCATATGTATCCTACACACACCAACCCCAAAATGACTTTTATTGAAAAAAACTCCCCACCCAAAATTTCTTGTGTCAGCCTAGTCCTAGTATTGGATCCAAGACTGATTTTTGATTGGTATATATATATACCTTGGTTTTCTTCTCCACAGAATCCTCAACTGAATGCTGGACATCCAAAGACGTAGTTCGGGAACTGAAGTTCATGCTTAAAACCAGGTAGTTGTTGACATCCAAGGTGCTGAAGTATTTCTGTATGATCACAGTTTTGGCTGTTCCACTTTCTCCCACAAACAGCACTGCTCTACCAAACTGCACAAAACACAATATGCACTTGCACACTGTTAGTAAAAAACCCCTAAATCAATTTTTCAACTGTAGTAAAATCAATGGAAATTGTAGTTTTGCTCTATGATTCTAAAGAGCAGAAATTTGTTAGAAGATAATCCACACCTGGGATTTTGCACGCAACCCTCTGTCCAGAAAGAAAAATGGAGATCATCTTGGTACCTTTGCCAAAATGTTGAGAAGCCAAGTTGATCGATAAGTATCAATGGTCGGAACCAGAATTTTACTGAACAACCCATCAGGTGGTGGCTGCCAAAACAAAAGCACAACACAAAATTTGCAGAAGGTTGGTTTACAGTCTCTTTCTTCTTGCACTAAAGAAGGATCAAGAGTGATCAATTAATGAATCCCATGTGAAGATTCTAATTTGCAGCTCAATTTGTACATGAGCATCGGCATCATCATGCACAATCACTGCTGTATGTGTAAGGAAGGATTTGAGATGTCCAACAGATCTTTAACTATAAAGTGGAGTTAGATCTACCAAATGGAGTAATTTGATATCATGGCATGAGTTTGGGAAGTTGATGAGCCAATGTATTTACCATATTAAAGCGGGACCAGAGACTTCCATGAGCGCCACTGCAGGTTTTCTATATCAAAACAAAATTCATACAAGGTGTCAACAGGCAGTTGATTTGGGGGTATTGGGTCATTTGGACTGCTCCCAAGTGCAGCAATCCCTTTCACAAACTTGTCAAACCGATCACGATCCTTCACAACTGTGGTTTGTACTATGCTACCACCAATTGACCAAATCACCAAGAATATGAACAATGCCTCCAATGCCTGATGATCATACAATGTACATGCAGGCAAGCAAGCTCAAAGGTAAGTAAAAAGTCATGCTGCCGCCTGGCACACATTTCAACTGTCACAGATGATAGATCTACTCTTTTACAGTTGAATCATTTTCACCCAAGAAATTGTTTCAACTCGGCACTATAAATATAAACATAAATATGAATCAATAAATAACTAAATAAATCTTTAAAAAGATATATAATTTTGTGAATTTGTTTATGAATTCCTAACCCTAAACCCACAACCCACCCACCTGTGGGTTCTTGATCTCCAACTCATCTGTCAAGATGACTTGCAGCATTTTACACAGCTGTGTTGCCATGTTCAGGTTAGTCAAAGGGATGGTTTGCATCAAGGGTTTTGTGATCACATCATCTTCCAATCCTTCTAGTACAAAATCAATACAGGTCTTTGCATACTTTGCAAAAAACTCTCTCAGCAGCTCTTTCTCATCTGGCCTGCATTTTCATGTGCATCAATCATCAAGAACCAAGTTGTTCTCCAACATCAATCAAAGTCAGAAAATCAACAACCCACTATAATTTCTCTAGTCACATTCCATGTCTCTTGTAACTCTACAAAAAAGGGCAACATGTGGCAGTAACAGAAAATTTACATCAGAGTGCAATAACTCTCAACACTTGTAGCATATTATGTATGACTTGGAACAACATGATGCATTTTTTTATATTCCACAGCCAGAACATAAAAAATATGGGGGGGGTTAGTCTTTTTGCAAAAGAATTGAATTTTTATTAACCTGGTCCTAGAGTTGCACCATTTCCATATGAATGGATCATAACCCAAGTTTTTTGAATCAACAAACACCATACCACATCGGCTGACAGTAGCTGGAGAAGCATATTGCAGATCAAAAACCTGGGTTTTGCAACAATCAATGCATTCAGATCCATGAATTTCAACGATATAGGTACTAGGTTAATAGTCTAGATCATATATATATATATAGAGAGAGAGAGAGAGAG
>Ga0209208_10007644_pt1 | contig 14587 bp, 11 predicted proteins | sample S1TSphfallax_3_FD_187694 | JGI IMG/M metagenome (GOLD analysis project Ga0209208, IMG submission 187694) | Host-associated microbial communities from peat moss isolated from Minnesota, USA - S1T2_Fd - Sphagnum fallax MG (SPAdes) (version 2) | ecosystem: Host-associated > Plants > Peat moss >...
CCCCCCCCCCCCCCGCACCCCCTCTTTTCTAATTGTTGTCAACAACATTATCAAAAAAACCTATTGTCATTAATGATAGTAGGTTGTTTGAAGAAAGCTATTTAGGGGGCCTAAAATTGAATTTTAGTTTATTTCCAAAACCCATTGTCAATAATGACATTACCTAGTTTAAATATTTAAAACATTCAAAACCCATTGTTGTCAACAACATTGGTTAAATTTTAAGTCATATCACCTTTGACAAAAAATGGAAAAAAAAAACCCCCCATCGTCGTTAACAATGGTTATAAATAAATAAAGAAATTGTTGCCAATGATAGTTTTTTAAAAAGTCATGACAACTTGAGGAAAAAACCCATTGTTGTCAACGACATTGTGTAAGTTTGCCCCCAAAAAAAAACCCCTTAATAAAAAAAGAAAAAGAAAAAGAACAACAATGAACATGGGGTGGATGTTATAATAGTAATGGTAATATAGTTAATACATTTTTTAAATAATGGCATTTTAAACCATAACCATGAAATACATCTATAATGAAATTTACATTATATTATTCAACATTTATGGTATATCATATATAATTAGATTGTGTTTCATGAAGCTTTAGTTAATTAAAATTATTGGGAAAAAATTATCCATAAAAATTTAATTGTAAAATAAAAAACTCATTCATAATTTTAATGGAAGTTCTATTTATGAAAAACATGTATTAAATGCAATTTTTTTCATCCATGCATTAGATGAATAAAAAAATCATTCATCCATAATGAAAATGAATGCTTACCCCATGTTTACATTCATCCCCATGTTTGTTTCTAGGTTTATTGGTACAACATTCATTTTACAGTTAAATTTTTAGGTTTATTTGCATGTATTGTATAAGGGAAAAGACAATTTACCATCCCAAGTTCCAACTCTAAGCTCTAGGCTCAAGCTCTAGTTCATTTTTAGTTTCAACCTAATCTTCAATGTCTTCATTTTTATTCTGGTTTGATAATCACTAAACCTTAGCCAATACCTATTTGTGGATGCAATTTATTACATTGTGTAATTCATGGCCAAGATTGTTTCACTAATCATGATTAGTAAAAATAAACTGAGGGCTGCAATAGTGACTAATTAGAGTTTAATGGTTGTTAAACCAAAATGTAAATGAAGAAGTTAAAGCTTATAATGAAATTGTGCGTTACAATTTTAAATAAAATTATTTTTTTACAAATTGATACATCATGATAAGATCATGATTTCTAAAATAAAATGAATAACGCAAATGGGTAATGGCTAAGGTTTAGTGATTGTCAAACCAAAATGAAAATGAAGAAGTTAAAAACTAAGCTAAAACTAGAAATGAACTATAACATTTTCATGACCAAGCTACTTGCATAAAATTTGGTATTTCATGGCCAAGACCACATCTGGAAATCAACATTGTAAGAGTGAGCACAATTACAACCTCACCACCTTTTAATGTTCACCTATAAATTTGTCCATCTATCACCTTGTTCATGATGAATAATCATAAGCTGACATGACCCCCTATTGACTTCATGAATTCTAAATAGTTGGTGTATACAATTATTTGCCAAAATAATTGGACAAACCAATATCCACAACAAGTTTTATCATTTTTCCAAAAGGAATAGGAAGACAATGATAATGTTGGCTTAACATCAAAAGACAAATTTAGCATGTCATTGGAATAAAAGGGTTTTTTTTAAAAAAAATCTTTAAGCAATTCAATAGATTGTCCTTGCTTTTAAGGCATTCGACAAACAATTCCACCATCTGTGGTCCTAATCAAAACAATATTGGTTGTAGTATTCAACTATTGTCGTAAAGATTTGCCAACTATTTCATTGAATTTATGTTTAAAAGGTGCCCTTTAGAATTAATGGAATATGAGAACAAAACCATTTAAACTTTTGAAATGCTTAAGGAAAGGAGGTATAAAAATGGCATAGCTTACAATCAATAATGATAAAACTACAAATTGAACCCATCCTTGAAGCATCCCATTAAGTGATGTAGACATGGTTTTCCAATGTGACAAGGAATAAATAAGTAGGATTTAGGGTGTTCATGTTCTATAATAAAAATAGGAGGGGGTTGGGAAGAAGCAACCAATTCACACCTAGATTGATGAGCTCTTGCCTACCCTCAAGATTAACACTTCCTAAGATAAGGACATTTGTTCCAAAAAGACATCAAAGAGGATACAAACATGCCCACAACATGAAGTCTTGTTGTCCCTTTGATGTTAAAAAAAATGTGTACCAACAATCACAAATGGATGGATGGACCATACATAATCAAAATGAAAAAAAACTCTACATAGTTGTCATCTAGAGAGTAGAATATAAAAACAACAACAAAAAAAAATGAAGGATGCAACTAGGTACTAATTAGGGTTTAATGACTATCAAACCAAAATGTAGATGAAGAAGTTGAAGCTTCAGTTGAAAGTAGAAATGATTTAAAACAACATAATGACCTAATTGCTTCCATGAGATCTTGTAATTCATGGTCAAGGCCATATTTTGAAAATAGACCTAAAAAACTACAACACCATGGTTAATGCCTAACAATTTTGAAGAAAAATGTTTTTTTATTAAATGATGCATCATGACAAGATCATGGTTTATAAAAATAAAACGAGGATCACAATTAGGTATTAATTAGGGTTTAATGACTATAAAACCAAAATGTAAATGAAGAAATTGAAACCTACAATGAAATTGGAAATGAGCTAGAGGCAACAAAATGATTCCATGATTCATATAAATTGACTTGTAGCTAAATCTACAAGCTTTCAAAATTAAGTATCAACTACACAAAATGTTTGAATAAAAAGATTTAAAAAATAAATTATCCTGAATTTCTTGACAATAAGCACAAGCACATTGATGCATTGGGGTAGATTTATTGATATAATGCCATGTGTCACTTGCTTACATGTTTTTCACCAAATTTTAAATCTTTCAATTTTAAAATTTAAATTGAAATATAGTTACATACTAGTTGCAAACAAGTTGAAATGTCATATATATTAGGTGGTGGAAATGTATACATGTGGCATGATTGTATGTGATATTCAAGGTTGTACATTTGTTGCAAAATAATTGTTAATTATTAATTGAATTTATCCTAGTTGTGATGTAGTTGTTACACGTGATTAAAGTGCAACTTGTCAACAAAGTCAAACATGGTTGATTATAATTGTATATATAGTGCATACATTGTATTGTATAAATATACATCTTGCAATTAATTTGCAACTATATTACAACTCCTTGATTTTTTGATGTGACATTTTATTTATTAATTTGTCATATTTCCATGGGATAGTTTGAATGTAATTATATATTAGTTGTTTTGGAGCTCTAGTTGTAGGGTAGTTTAGTTGATGTGGACACAATTTTTCATAGTGATAAGGTTTTTTATTTCTAGGGTTGGAGGCGGAGGTTCGCATTCTTGCTGCTTGAAGGATGTTTTAAACCATCCATTAGTTAAGGTTTGTAGGAATTCAAAACCTTGTGGCAACAAATGAAAAAATCCACAACAATAAAAGAAATGCTTGCCAAAAGGTAAGTTATTTGGCAAGGCAATCAAATTTTTTTTTGTCCTCTTACACACTTTGATTTATAGAAACCATGATTTCTTACACTCTCCTACGTTGGGCTAAACCTCATCTAGAAAAAAATGTAAAGTTTGGAACAAACAACTACACATAAATTCCTTTTTAAGCTTTCTTCTTCAAGTTGTGGCAATTTCCAACAATCAAACACCCTTGGTTAGAGCAATTTCCAAAAGTTGAATGTCCTTAAGTTGCATCAGTTTCCAAAAGCTTGTTTGCTCCATTGTTAGATGTAGGGGCAACAATATACACCCTTTTCTCACTTTCCTTTACACCTTTTATCTTTTGCAACCTACAACTTTTTGCTCTCCTTCCTCTGCATTTGCATTTTTCATAAATAATGTTATTTTCTACTTCTTTTATAACTACCAGTTGTGGTTACAACTTAGGTAAATGTTAGTCCTTCCCCTCCTTTGCAGCTCTAGTCTTTTAGATGAGACACAAATGACGAAAATGGAATTTTCAACGGGTAATCAAACTTGGCATGAATTCAATTTGTGCCGAATTGAGGTGGTATTGTGAGTTTGGAGCCTCGTTGGGCCACAATGTTATTTTTTCTTACCTTTTTCTTGATCCCGTCCCATGAATTAGGTAAACATGGGCTTTTGGTGCCATGTATGTCCGACTTTATGGATAACTTTATTGCCCAAGAACATTAGATTGTTATGCAATTTGATACCTTTGTTTAAAAAACATTGCCAATTTAATGCAATGTGCATTTTACTATTCATGTTCAAAGATGAACATTCATTCCCAAATTGTTTTTGCTTATAAATACAAAACGTAGCCCACATTTGGCACTCTAAAATTGGACAATCATAAATTGAAAAATATATCTAAATATAAAACTTGTGATATGCATATGGTATGCCAAGGATGGCCACCCATTACCAACACAAAACTACCACAAAGTAAATAATATCATTTGTATGTGGGGCTTTAAATGGACCAAAACACATCATATTGAAAAAGAACCATCATCGTGGTCTCAAATGGAATAGAGATCTTGCCCCTCACAAACCATTCCTTGGTTTTAAATCATGTGCAACCCCTAGCACCTTGAGAACCCATGTTGTACCACCTCCTTTATTTCAATAATGAAAAAATGTGTATCTATAAACACACAGTTCCCAAAATTGCCCTACTTCAAGCAATAGTTGAAAATAAAAGTAAGGTGGCATGCCATCGACAAAGTAAGTATAAAAGGTCAAAGTCATTACTAATAAGACATAGTTTTCTTCAATTTTTAAATCATGTGGAGATTGAACTTGTTCTTTAGTAAAAACATGATGATTCTTCAAACTTTTGTCAATTCAATCTCCGTTTTGGAGTCCATTGATTTCAATGTGCAAGGGAAATATGGGTTGGTGAAGATGGAAATTGTAAATCCTTATGCAAGTGTAGTGGTGTATGCACATGTGGTTGACATGTTAGTACTCCCTTGTGCCTTGTGGTGTATGCTTTATGTTGTTGAGTCTTTTACTTGTCTAGGATTTGCTTGTGTTAGGTTGGCTAAACTTTAGGGTTTGGAAGTCATTCCCACCAACAAGTCCTTGTCCTTTGACATCTTCTCTTCTATTTCCTTGTTTCATCATTTTTTTTTGCATACTCCAATCTTTGATATTCTAAGTGTACACAAATTCCAAAATCCAATTTGTTCTATTTCTCAATAATATTGCAACCATGTTTCACCTAAGTTTCAATAGTTTAGCTGAAATATTTTAAAGTTTACATCTCATTTTCATTGTGGGTGTGTGTCAAGTTTCATGGGTAAAAAACTTGTCTTCAAAAAAATTGTTGTTGGGTGTAGGTGGCTTAGGGTAAACTATATAGTACCACTTCCCACACAAAATTCAAACCATGTAGAGCTATAAAAAGTTGTCAAGGAGGCACATTTGCATAAATGCATGTGAATTGTTGATCTAGAAGACAATGCTCTCTACTAGTACAAGTCCAAATTGGAGTGAGTGAAATTGTATACTAATCACCAAAGTTACATAGATTGGAAGAACATTAGAGTACAAAGGTCGGTCATATTACACTAAAGGTAAGGTTTCTAGCGGTTTTTGCAGGAGGGCCACATTGTTTATGGTGTCCAAAGAGTAGATGGAGCCCTCTTCTTTTGCACGTCAATTGCACTAAAGATTGGCAAAACTGGACTAGAGGTGAAAAAGTTACAAGCCCCCAAAGTATGGGTGGTCAATTTTACAGAAAATTCTTGACCAAAGAGCGTATTTACAAACCCCTCAAAAAATCTTTAAATATTACTCTGTTGCCTTTGGTGTTACAAGATGATTTGTAGAGCTTAAGATGACGATTTCAGAGCAGTTTGAATTGCTCAATTTGAACAAAGAAAAGAGAAAGTTATGCACCGATGAAGGAGGAGGGGTCAAAATGAAGAAAAATGAAAAAAAAAAACCACATTTTGCAATTTGAAAAAATGTATTTTCTTTCCTGCTCTTTTTTGGCTGCTCCTTTGGCTTTGCATTTCAAAGATGATTTGTAAAGCTTGAAAAGGCGCTTCTATATCATTATAAATCACTCCAAGGTCTTTCCTACAGTCCAAAAAAACACAGCTTTCATTGTGACAAAACAAAATAACAAAACAAACACACTACCTTTCCTTGATAAACTCTGTTTCATGCTATTTAAAGCCTAAACTTCATCCAAATTACTACCTGTCATTTAACTCCTACTAGTGGACCTACTCTTGGACATTTGGATCTGTAACCCCCACAAGGACCAAATCAATAGATTCATAGTGCTTTCAAATGCCTAGATTGACTACCCCCGACTGTCATCGACATTGGTAAATGCCCATATATGCTTGTACTAATAACCCCTTAATCATTGGATGTATTGAACAAAAACATGACACCCTCCAAAGTAGCAAATATAAAAAGCAAACAACCTAAACAATAGAAAACTTGACATGCCCATAAAACCTACATTGCCAATTTCTTGCAAACAATAGATTCTAAAACCTAGAAATGGATGCATAACAGAGGGCAAAGGGAGAATATTCTTATCTCCTCCTTGTTTGCCACTTGTCACTCCCATGAGTCCACCCACAACAGTGGTTTGCACAGTCCAACGAGTGCCCAACAATAGGAGCAATTGGAATCTACATTTGCAAATGACTGTAAAATGCTTTGCAGACGTGTGTATGGACACTTGCGCATGAGCTGTGTGAATCTCAAAATTGGTTTCAAATTTTGCAGTTGCAGAGAGAGAATTCTGAAGCTCAACTGGCACCAGTCTTTCTTGCAATTCTCTCTCACCAGAAAGGTCCAAAGACTGAGATACATACAGAAAGCAACTGGAACATGAACTTTGAGGAGTATGTACAATTGCTGAAAAGTTTCATCAAGATCCATCATCACTCTCGTCACTGAAATAACCTGACTGCTTCTTGGGGCCCTGCAGTTGAAGTTTACCCACCAGATAGTAATTAAGACAAAATCTTTTCTCTTAACTCCCATGATGCACAACCAAACATTTAAGATGCAATAAAAAACAGCATACCATGCTATGTCAGGAACCCTACTTTTTCCAAGATTCTGCATTCATTTGCTAGTAGACAGCAGACACAATTCAAACAAGACAAACTGTTCCCAAACTACATGCCTAGAAGGTCTGCTCATTTGGCTCTAGGGCCAGAGAAAGAAAAAATCTGACCTTCAAACCTCGTGAAGGTGGTGCATCTCTGCGGTTAGAGGCTTCAGAACCCACGCTCATCCTGCTCAGAAGAGGCACGGACAAAACTGACATATTAGCAGAAAATGAACAAGTATCCAAATTGAATCAAAGGATACTCAACACATCACCTTCCATCATGATCAGATATACAAAAGAACATCTGAATGAAAGACAACTTGGAAGGCTCAAAACTGGAAGGTTGGTTCATAAAGTGGCATGTGTCTGACATCAAGACATTGGAATTTCACACATGCTATCTTCAATGTTTAAAGGTGGCCAAATTATGCTTCTGAGAAAACTAAGCTAACTCACATGGTCACAAAAACAAGCAGACCAAACATAATTTAGAGAACAGTTTGAATGGCAGAACGTAGATATAAATTAAAATTGTGCACCAGACACATGACCCCTTGATCTAAAACCTTAAACAATGAGGACTGACAAGGGAACTTCAGCATACAGATCTGACAACTAACATGCAGCTACACTGAGGACAGCATGGTTCATGTTACTACAACATGGAGAACCAAATTGAGATTCCCACCTGATCCTCTACTAAAGAAATTTCAGAATTGTGCAGTCAATTGCAAACTTCCAAAATACAAGTTCTCTACTTACCGTGGAGCAACAACAGAAGCCCAATCATCATCTTCAAATTGAGCTTCATCTACCTCCTCCTCACTGTGACAGAAATCCAGCATAATGTGTAAGAAGTAAGAAGTAGAAATGCTTGCATCACAATGAACAATCTCTGAGATTGCAGAGAACACTTCAGAAGACAACTTTGAAGGTAGCTGTTGTGTTGGTTCCAAGCCAAACCAAAAAGTTGCATGATAATAAGAATTGAGTATGGTCATAACCCTGTGAGTGTCAATCACAAAGTATCAGACCATCACCTTCATGATGATGGTAGCAAGTAGGTACCACAACCCCCTACTGGCTTCATCAGCTCCCAACAGTGGGTTTAGATAATTGTATAATTACATATGCAAAACTTTGGGCAAACAATTCTATATAAATCTGTGTTCTGAGATTCTGTTGCATTCCAAGAAGCAACAGCAATACTCAGTCATGAAGACAGCTAGCACTCAAGAGGCATAACTCATAATTACAAACATCATTGATGTAAGGAACATCTTACAACTGTTTTAAAAAACTCGCAACAATAATCTGGGAAAAACCAGGTACATGAGAGTTGGGCAGAAAACTGGAATGTGCTATACAGGGCAGTTTCACAGACAAACAAATTTTTTTGTGATTGACATCCAGGTGCTTGAGGTCTTCTCTCAATGCTCTACATACCTTTCATCCAGCTCTTGCTTGTCAGCCCCTGCACTTTCAAACTGTTCTTTCCGTCTCTTCTTTTGAATTGGCCGCTCCCTTGCTCCCAACTGGTTCCAGAGACATTGACAGACATTCCCATCAATTGTTGACACATGCAATTCTCACTCTGACCTCCACAATTCTTAGTTTATGGTCAAGTAAAATGGATTTAATTTGCTTCTGCCATGTCATTTAGATAAATTGGAAACTTCTTTTGTTGGCTCTTCAGAAGAGCAAAGTTCAAAGAGTGATGACTCCTTGGAGGTATCCTTTGCTTATTTTGCAACTCTATGTGGAGTCAGCGATATTCAAACCTGATTTTTAGGGCACTCATAGGAAAGGTGTCCATCATCGCCGCATTCATAACACCTACTCTTGTCCTTGTATACCTGCCAAGCCAGCCCGCAACAGAGCCTCTCAGTTTATGCTTGTGAAATTAACTGGAGAAAGAAAGTTGAAAGAGATTGAAGTTCACAGGCATTCAATTGAGGTTTTAAAGGTCTGGTGCACAAGGATATGTGATTAGATATCTTGTTTAGGATAAGTGAAGATGAAATGTGTTAAACTGACTGGTGATCTGCATGTGGGCACTATGGTATGGGTTGATAGTGTACAACTCTTCCTAACTATACTATCAAAACTTTGAGCTGTCAAAGTGCACAAATAAGAGACAGAAAGATAATCTCTGCCTTTCACCAACCTACCACTCTTTCTAACCCTAAACTTCAATGGTGAAGAGTGCATGCTACATACACGGCGCTTGATGAACTCCCGAGCACGTCCATTATCAGCTGCTATTGAAACCTTCAAAACCCTCTTGTTCAAGATCTTCCCATTCATGACTTGAACCTACACCAACAACCCAATGGCAGCATAATGCCCCAGTTATCAGCAGCAACAGAGGAAGATGATGCAACTTCAGATATCACATATACCACCAGGGAAAGGTGATTGGTTATCATGCTTACATATGATGTGAACATGAACAAAAGCATGCTTCTTTTGGGGTTATGACAAAGAATTCCCAAAGCTGAGGAACCTCACACATTAGAGAAACTGCAAGAAAAAGGGCAGGGAAACTCACTCACAGCATTTTGAGCATCCTCCCGGGCTGTATACAAAATGAAAGCCACACCTTTGCTTTGTCTCGTTTGCTTATCCTTCATGACAGTCACCCTGCATACATTAACCACAACATTAAAGTGAACCTCAAAACTAGGAATAAAGAGACAGCTGCATATGTGCAGAAAACATTCACAAAGAGACATTGGAGTGTGTGCACAAAAATTCACAAAACATACATGTGTGTGTGTGTGTGTGTGTGCACAAAACATTCACAAAACCTACATCTGTGTATGTGAAGAAAGCATCTGCTCATAGAAACCATAACAGGCAGCTGAGAAATACCCACAGTAAAACTTTCAGTGAGAAAGAGAAAAGAAACAACAGATTGTAGCACCAACAGGAAGCAGGAAAAGCATTACATACTCAGCTCTCAACATTCATCATCATAACATGATGAACTATATCAAACAATAAGGAGGAGCAATCAAGGCATTTATATATCAATCATGATGAAAGAAAGACGAGAGATTCCACAACATCTGAGAAGCACAGTACTAGTGCAAGCTAGACAGCAATCAGATGGTGGAGCATGTGGAACGACCTTCATATCAATGAAACACAAAATGACAAAAACTGTGACAATGGAGGCAAACATACTAAAGATTCAGCAGAAGAGTTCACACTAGATTGTGAAGCTAGCTAGCACTAGAGATTAGGGTTCTAGATCAGAGAGAAGGAAGAGAAGAAGAGGAGAAGAAGAAGAGGAAAATGAAGAAGATCACATACTTGCCGATCTTGCCACAGGTACTGAAGATAGTATGAATGTCACTGTTTGTCAGGGAGAAGTCGAGATTACTGACATAGATTGTGGATTTGGAAGGAACAAGACCGCCACTGCCCTGTTGTTGTTGCCTCTTCCCCGCACCGGCACCAGCTCCTCCTCCTCCGCCTTCCTTCTTCCCCTTTTGAGATCCGGAGAGAAGACCTCTATAGTCATCATCAACATCATCATCCTCATAGTCTTCCTCCTCGCTGCTGTAATTCCTCCGCCTCCGCTGCCTTGCACTCGCCATATCGCCTTCCCGTTCTTGTTCTCGTTCTTCTTGTTATTGTTCTTGGCTTCTTCTTCCTCGGAACTTGCTTGCTCTTCGGATTGTCTGTCGCCTCTTCGCATGAACAAACAAAACAGACAAACAGAGCTCGACAAACACAAGAAAAAATCAAGCCGCGAGGGAAGACCTAGATTTTGTTCTTGGCCGTCGTCGTTGTCGCAACGGTGCTCTGAAGAATGCGTAGGGAAGTAGGTACGCTCATAACCCTAACGACGCTCTCCTCTGCTGCAGCAGCAGCATCTCTCTTCTTCTCTGCCTGCCTACGACTGACCGTAGGTGGAGAGAAGAGAGATCAGAGATCGAGCTCACTACGTCTCGACGGATTCGCTGCATAAAGTGCGGCATGAAGGAGGCAACAAGACATGCAGCAGCACAACAACAACAACAACAAAAGTTGCTTCTCAAAGCATGTGGGAGCATGAAAGATCAGAGCTTGTCGATGCAATAATAAGAAGCAGCAGCGACAACAGAACAGAGCCCCGAGACTGAGACACACAGAGCCGAGAGAGAGATGTAGGCAGTGAAACAGAAGGGTTTTTGTATCCGTGAGCTTGAGGGAGCTAGCTGCTTTCTGAGAGCTCTCTTTTGCTGCTGCATGCATGCAAGCATGGTTGTGAATCAGTTGGAGTGTTGTGGTAATAGCAGCAGCAGCAGCTTGAAGAAGAAGAAGATGGTGGTAAGTGAAGCACACGCACCGACTGAGACTTCCTTTGTAGCGAGAAGTCCTTCTGCTGCCGCTGCTCCTCCTCGCTCACCCTACACCTGGCTGGACAAGCTTAGATTTCTCAAAGGCTTTCCTGAAGAGCCCAGAGTGGAGCTTTCAGAGTTTCTAACCTCGCTTGCAGTCAAGAACTCCACTTCTTCTTCGCTTCCAAAGCTCCCAAATTCCAAGACTTTTGTTGCTGCTGCTGCACCACCCATGGTGCAGCAGCAGCAGCAACAGCTGGCGTCAAGGACAGTAGTGAAGGCTTCTGCTACGAATGGGATCTTCTACATGGACTTGGGAGCTACCGAAGCAAACGGCAATGCAAGTGAGATGGAGATCCAGAGATGGGGCATCAAGGCAAGGACTTCCAGACTCAATGCTACTGTTCTTCCTTATGATCATCATCAGAACACAACAATAACAACAACAGTTTGTGCATCCAACTGCTGCATGGGTGGGGAGCTTGATGCGAGCACAGCAGCAGGAATTGCAGACAGCAAGCAGAGGAACAATAGCCCTTCCAAGCTCCTCGACTCCTCCTTTGTGAACGCAGGAGGAGGAGCACCACGTAGTTGTAAACCCCCGCAGTTGCTGATCCAAGCTTCTTCTTCTCCATTGGATCTCTTTGGTATGGAGGATAGACGCAGCTCAAGCTCAGACTCAAGGAAGAAGCTCAGTAGAAAAGGGAACAAGCTCTCCTTTCTTCCCCAATCTTGTGAGCAGCTAGGAAAGGAGGAGGAGGATGAGGAAGAGGCAGCAGCCATGGACTCGTCATCAGGGGAGAGAAGAAACAACAAGAACAATATGCAAACACAATCTGTGCAGGTAGTCAAAGCAAGTGACATGAATGCAAATCTGGTGCATCAAGGGAGGAGACCAAACCCTAGTTTTCTTCCTCCTCCTCCCCCTCGGGCTGCTCTTCTTCCCCTTGGATGTACTCAGGGAGTCAGTTTTGTTTCTGATGGATTCAAGAACCAGCAGCAGCAGCATGGGGTATGGTCATCTGAAGAACATGACCGAGGTGTGGCACTGGAATCAACCGGCAAGGAGGCTGCATACAAAGGAGGAGCAAGGAGCTCAATCAACAAGAAGCTGGCAAAAAGACTGCGCACCACAGTGGCTGCTACTTCAACTTTGACTGCTGCTGCTGCTTCTCAGCAATTGAAGAGGAAAGCTGTGGCATCAAACCAAATGGCATCCTCCATTTTAGAAAGGAGGCGCACAGGCAGCAGCAGTGGCAATTTTCTCAATAACAATTCAAGGATGGCAGAGAAGAAGCGGCGAGCCAACTCTGAGTTGCTTTTACCCCAAGTGAGTCTTGCTTTGCATGGGAGGGCGCTTTTGTTTCACCACCCACCCATGGTTTTGATTTCATGAGTGTATAAGTTTGCAATGTTTCTCTTTTTGTTGGACTGACCCATTTGCAGACACAAAAAAGGATTTAGGGTTTAGTTTGTCACATCAGTGGCAACTTGTGTCCTGCATCTGTCTGGTCCTCTCAATGTGCTCTTCTGCTTGAATTTCTTACGAGCTTTGGCTTGCAAATGATGTTGCTATATCTATGTGTCCACTCCTATGGCAACCCTATCCATTTTCTATATCAGCTCAAGCTTTCGATGGTAACAGGTTATTTTTGCTAGCTTGCTAGTCTTCATACCCAACAAAGAGCCTCTAGAGTAAAGCAGAGCTGGTGCAGCATTGCCATCCTCTCTCTCAAAGGGAACTAAGAAGAAGCTCTTTCTGTTCTGAGTCTTGTTGATTTCTAAGTGACTTGTCAATCTGTCACAGAGAGCCAGTAACAAGAGAGGATGCCATGCCTTTTGTTGTTTCCAGCAGATGAAAGATCAAGCATGCAAGGTTCTCAAGGTTGGTGAGCCATGGGTCTCTGTGGAAAGAAGTGCAGAAAGAAGGTGTGAACTCTCACTACTTGTTTTCTGTATCATCTGATGTTTGCTGTTAATGTTGCAAGTATGAAACTAGCAGTAAACTAACTGGAGACAAAAGAACCTGGGGACCTAGGGGGACAAGAAACGAGCTGCAAAAAAAATTTCTGTGTTGATCAAGACTTGAATGCTTCTTCTTATTTATTTGACTGGTAAAAAAAGAGATGTGGGTGCTGTATTGACATCTGTTCCGTGACGATGATGATGATGATGACTCAAGGTCCAGCACTGGAACAAAGAGCTTTGGTGCAGGACATGGTGAGTTCCCAGCTTTCCCTCTCTCTCTGTTAAGAATTTGTGTTGGCAGGGCAGGGTGGTATTTCAAAGGGGTTCTTTTGCTTGGATGCAACACCTTTGCATCAACTCTTTGTATTTGCATGCCCCTTGAGGATGCAGACTTTCAATACTGATGACTGGCCTCACTGCAAGGTAACTCTATCTGCATGTGCTGAACGACTATGCACAGTATATATGCAGCTAGATGTTCTCTTTCAGTGTCATCCATCCACCGTTTTGCTTGGCATCTACCCTTTCAAATTGAGAGATTCTTTACTTATACTTTGTTTTTGTTGAGCAGATGGAGGATGTGAATTGGGCAAAGGCCCGTCACCACAGGAGGCACCAGTGCTGGAGCTAGCCTCAGACCACCCAAGTAAGAAGTCAAAGGACAGTTTGGTATACATCACATATCAGGTGTTTCTGCAAGCTGGGAAGACAGGTCTCACAGCCAGGGAAGCGGCATCACGTATTATTGACTGTGGATTAGCTGATATCTTTCATGGTCTTGTAAAGCCTCGGATAAAAATTGGCAAGATAATCCGCAATAATCCGTACTATTTCCAAGCTGGAGAGGGGAGATATATCTTGTTTGAGGCCATTGTAGGAGTTACTCAAACAGTTTCCATCCCACATCCTCCTACAGAGGAAGAGTCTGCTGTGGCACCTTTGAGATCAAAGCCACAGAAAGAAATTGCACCAACACCATTGGATGCCAGGAAAGAAGCTGCTGCAATGGCACGAAGGAATGGGACAGCCAGGTACTGGGCACAAATGCATGCTAATGGGTGGACTCGAGGTCAAAAAGGACGAAATAAGAAGCTGGAAAT
>Ga0209208_10007645_pt1 | contig 14587 bp, 9 predicted proteins | sample S1TSphfallax_3_FD_187694 | JGI IMG/M metagenome (GOLD analysis project Ga0209208, IMG submission 187694) | Host-associated microbial communities from peat moss isolated from Minnesota, USA - S1T2_Fd - Sphagnum fallax MG (SPAdes) (version 2) | ecosystem: Host-associated > Plants > Peat moss >...
TTGTTTATTTTTATTTATTTTTATTTTTTGGGTTCATTTCTCTAGTTCTTTCCTTTTGAGCTATTTCATTTTTCTAATGCATTCCATTTAGGTGAAAGCATGGTAAATTAGATAGCCAATTTATTTTACTATTTTGCAAAAAAAAAATAGAAAGTAGATCTAGCAATATTTTGAACAATGAATTTTTTTTTGCAAAAGAAGAAATTAACAACAAATTATACTTATGATTTCACCATGCCTTGTGTTCTTCTAAGATTCAAAATGATTTTTCTCATCAGATTTGGACTTGTTAAAGTACTGAAAAAACATAATAAAGATGAAACCATATCTTGGTGATTCAAATTTACTTAAACAATGGAAACACATGAAAATAAAAAAAACTATCTTGAAACATTAAATGTAATAATATTGAGGGCCCCAAACGAATTCCAAATACATGATGTAAAAAGTTCAAAATACCTAAGGTAAAATACGTTATCAATAAAATATTTGGTTCAACTATAACTATCTGCTTTCAAAAATTAAACTAGTATCTAAACTAGTTGAGAATGAGTGTACCAAAAACATGTTCTATTTTTTGTTTCAATGAATTGGTGCCTTGGCTTTTGGTGCATATTAATGAAAGACTTCTATATTACAACACCTATTTTTTTTATTTTCAAAAATTATTCTTTCATCCATTTTCCCGTATTCTTGCCTTCATTGATTATTGCCAACCTCCAGAGGTTCAAATCATCATTTGATTGATAAACAACCTTTGAAGGTGGGACTTGTAAAGTCAACAAAATTTACTTGGATCAACGAAAAAAAGGGGGAATTTTGATGTGGACAAATAATGTATAAGTTCCAAGAACATAAGGGGTTCCTTTGGTTTAAAACACACAAAATAATTTGTAAATTTTTGGTTTTTTTCTCTTGGTTAAAATTTATTTTTAAAAGTACCTCAAATGGCCCTCTATTTGATTTCTTGAATAGGAATCTAATTGGGGTGGTTTTTATTTAGTTACCAATTTTTAAAGGTCAAGAATAGGGAGTCCTAAAGGACCATAATTGATGTTAGGAACACAAAAAAATTAGTGCTCTTGCTTTTTAAATTTTTTCAATGATTATTTGGGAGCCATTTCCCTTGGCATGTAATGGATAAACATGAAACAAATCCAATGTGTAAGTGCAAAAAAATTTGAAATAAAGGGTCAACAACTAGTTTTTAAAAATGCTAATACATGGTATAGGTGTCTACGAGTTTATGTCTTCTTAAGTGCGTGTGCATAAGTGGGGAACACATATCTCACATGGTGCAAATCAATATAAAATATTTTTTTATGGAATGAAATTGGGTCTAACTTTATTTTGATTTTGGCAAAGTGGTTCTTAGTGGTAACACTCAATCATATTTGCATCTTTTGAGGTATCAAACCTTGTTCAAATTGAACAATCTTTGGCTTATTGAAAAAGATGTTGAATAGGACTACAATGAATTTAACTCATATTTGCAAACATGACTTCGGACACAAATTGATAAAATGAGTTTTGATTTGTGTCCCAACCATTTAGACATTGATGTACCATGTCTAATTGAAGAACTTGACCCAATGTTGGAAAACTTTGTTGAAGAGTTACAAATTGGTGTATTTGTAGGTCCACTTGGTTATGAGTTATGAGGCCTTCAAAATTGTTTGACACAAAATTGTCTTAATTTAGAGAGAAACTTGGATTCTCTAACATTTGACCATTTCAACATTATCCTCATGGGGAGGTCAATAATATATTATAATAAAGTAATACTTCTTATAAAGATCCAGTTCATGAGGAAATTGTTCATGTGAATTTCTAATGAGTTTGTGATTTGATTTTGCCTCCAATTTCACTTAACATTGTTTCTATTTATTTTATGTAGCTATGGTGAACAAAAAAATTCCATGAAGAACATCAACTCATGGAGTTGTCATCTTGAAGGTCTTATCCCTTATTTCAATAACTTAATAGTTAAGGAGAATGTTTCAAGTTTTGAATTCCATTGATACAAAATTACCATTAATCATAATATCCTTTGTTGACCTTAGGGGTGATCTTGGTCAACCCATGGTTCATTTGAACCCAATATTTCATATGATTATGACTTTTGTGGACAATCTTAATTAGTATATCATGATGAAATCCATAACTATATTTTGCACACAATTGTATTGATTAATCCATGCACGTGATAATTACATATTTGTTCACCCATGAAATACATCATCGAACAATCAAATCAATATTCATAATGTCTATATATTAATATACATTTTTGTTTGGTTTGTTTGTTTGGGGGTGATCACACTATGACCATCCCAAACAATGGGACCCCACACTTTGCTTTTTGTACCATTGAAAAGCCTTTGATGATTGTTGTGCATATTTATCATTTCATAATTTTGCCAATAGAAGAAAAGTTATTGAACTTAAAGTATTTGTGTCTGAAAATCAATTGAAAATTTGAAAATGGGTTTTCCATAAACTATAAAATAAAGCCCAATTCAACTAGAGTAATATTGGGACGAATGACCTTACAAGGGTCTAATATACATGGGTCCTTGACACAAGGGCTTCACTAATACTTCAAAATATTAACTTGAACTCTTAGGCTCAATGTTGGTCTTCAAATCTCAATGTTAATGTGTTGAAAGGCTCGTTGTCAATTTCACATCTTAATTCCATAGAACATGGGGATCTATGCAAAAACAAAATTGTGAAAATTATTTTGCAACAAGCTTGAACTATTTTTTAAAAATAAAAATTGGCTTTAGGTGTAAATAAGGTGGGGGCATCTTAAAAATATATGGGGTGTAAGATAAACCCCACATTTTGGGAATGTCTCCTACCTATGGGCCTTACCTGTTGTGAAGCACAAGGTAACCACTATCATGAACCTAAACATAGGTAGAGCACCATGTGCAAAAAGGGCAAAGATCTAACACCTATTCCTTAAGAGTACAAGGGATCTTACACTTACATCACAAACTTGCCCCTTCCATGTATTTGTGCTTTTATAATATTTTAACAATGCGCTCAAAATTGAATGCTAATGAAATGTTGATACAATTGTTGATATGATGTTGCAATGATATTGTAACACATTGTGATGATTGATCATTATATTACAATATCGTTATACTATCTCTTCCACTCTAAGTAGTAGACATAAGACCCAAGATATTCATGGATATAAGGTGCCCTCCAAACATGTTAGGACATTTCTCTTATAGGTTATTACATAAACACACTATAATTCCAACATACAACAATTTATAGTACCATGCAATTAAAATCCACAAAGTCTGCATTTGTTAATCTAAAGACATCATTAAATGGAAAAAATCAAGGTTGAAGGTAACTTCATGATGAATGCAATCATGGCCTTACAAAAGTTAGTTGTTCGCAAAATGTGAAACCATCACCTTCATCAAGAATAATAGTGACAAGCTGCCATGAATGCTCATTGATTTCATTAGCTCCTCTTCAAACAAAGGGTGTTAATAAATGCATAATAATCCATTCAACATTTTAAGCAAATTGTTCAAGAAACAATTTGCATGTTGGAATTTTTAGTCCATTTTCAGAAGTAGTAGGAATAAAACCCAATCATGACATTGACTCACATCAAGAATATTGAAGCTATCAAGAGATGTCAATTGTATTATGATCCAAGTTGCAACATGCTTGTGATGTGCAATAAAACTTCATTTTGTTTTAGCTTGTCCTTCTACAAGTAAACATTTAAGACTAAAACATAAAAAGGCTTACATCTTGGGTTGTGGTTAAGGCCTCATGCACATAGCCTGTGAGCAAACCATTGGTGACTACTTGGAACATGGCACCTGCTAAAGCTTCAATTCAGCATTCCAATAGCAACCAAGTCCTATCATTAATTTTTTTGTATTACTACCCCCTACTTGGATATGAAGAGGTTTTGCATATGAATTGATTCTAACTTTGGAATCCTTCCCATGGTTAATATTCTAGGGTTTTGGGAGTATATAAAAAGGTTTGAGTTCTCATTTCACCTTCTTTGTGGAATTGAGGGTGTAGGAGGGAGAGGAAGAAAATAGCTCAAGAGTTCTTAAGACTGTCCCTAAGCATTTCCAAGAGAGCCAAATATGTTTTCTTTGCTTACTTTTTAAAATTATTTTGTTATGTTCTTCTTGAGAGCACACATTTTTGACACATGAAAAGCTTGAGCTCAAGCTTGGGTCCCAAATTGGACTCAAGTTTGATCTCAAGTTTTTTTTTTTTCATGTGTATGCAAGTGTTGTCAAACTACTCTTAGTGCTAAGAGTAGTTTGGTGGGGCACATAGAACCCAAGCTCAAGTTCGAGTTTGAAATTGGACCCGAGCTTGAACTCGGGTTTTTATTTTTTGTTTCTTTTTTCGTTTGTAGGTTCCATTAAGCTATTCTTAGTGCTAAAGTAGTTTGGTTGAACCAAAAAAACTTGAACTTGAGCTTGGGTTCATTTTCTTGTTTTTTTTTGTAGGAACTGCTGATCTACTCTTGACACCAAAACTAGTTTGGTTGGGCTTGAAAAACCTAAGCTCAAGTTTAGGTCCTTATTTTGGACCTATGCTTGAACTTGGGTTCTTGTTTTTTCCTTTTTTGCAAGAATTGACAAGTTATTCTTGGCATCGAAAGTAGTTCGGTATGGTTTGAAAAATTCCAGTTCAAACCTTAGTCTTTATTTTGGACCCAAGATTCTTGCTTTTTTATTTTGTAGGAATTACTAAGCTATTCTCGACATTGAAAGTAACTTAATTGAGGCTATACAAACTGAGCTTAAGCTTGGTTGGGGTTTTAAAATTTGAGTTTGATCATGTGCGACCAAACTTCGTGCATGAATTTTTCCACATCTAATCAATTGGCAACATTCCTCTAGAACAATTCCAAAATGTTATCTTGGTAGATTTTTCAAGAAATGCTAAAATAAATCCCACAAGACCTTGCATTCCCTTACACCATAAGCTTTTTTTAAATACATGTATAAGGTTAATAGCTTTCTTTGCCCCATGCTTTATGGGAAGTCCTCATCTTCTTGTTCTTTTGGAGTATGTTTAATATGTTTTGTTCCTATTCTTTTTCTTGTAGTAGGAGATTTCTTCAACCATCGATGTGGCAATGAAGCTAGTCTAGAAGGAGCATTATTTGGCTTTTTACAAGCACCTCCCTATTTGTGACCTAGTTTTAGGTCCAAACTTCTTCAAGGAGATTTAGGTCCACTACGACATGAATTTAGAACCATAAATGCTTACCAAAAAGCTTCAAATGTTAACATATTTTTGTGTGACTCCACAACAACAAAATTCATGGCACAAGGAGTGGAATGAATCCACTCTATTTAGAGAGGCAAAGAAATTTTCGAAGTAAGGATTTTTGGATAAACAATTTGACAAGTGGTTCCACAAGGCCATTTTTTAGCACTTGGTATCATTTCTTCCTCTCTATTGCTTGCTTTCTTGTAGCTTTTTCATTAGTTGTTGATCCTTTAATTGTGTAATGTAGTTGGAGGCTGAAGCTTTGAAATTATATGCCACTATAGTCATAAATTTTGGCTTGATTATGCAGGATCTTCCAAAGGCTATCTTTTTTGCATCTTACATCCAAAAGTAACACCAAGCTATTTGGGAAATTTGCTTCTTTTGTGAGTTCAAGCCAAGGGATGGAGTGTGTAAAAGCAAATCCTTGGAGCACCAGATAGGAAGGAAGGAGGCCTTCAAACAAATGTTCTACATGTTTGTCACTCACTAGAACCATTATTCCCCTACTTTCGATGTCGAAAGTAGAACATGAAGAATATTTTAAAATTCAAATCTTTTTGTCTTTTGCAGGTATTTTTACCATGTCCTTCTTCTAAAGGGAGCCATTGACCATCTCCCCCCCCCTCCTTTGGGATTTAATGCGATCCTAAAGCGAACAATACCATGTTTGTAAGGAGCTTTTCAAAGATTAGAGTTCCTTGCACCTTGTCAACTATGGGTGGTATCTTGATTATTCGAAGGACAATGCTCCGGCCTCATAGTTTTCATTACATGAAAAAAGAACGTGGGGTTCCAAGAAATCCTGCAAACTTTTACAAGCACTCATATGCAAGAGGGGGAAAAGAAGGGGTTTGCATTGGGAAAAAGAAGTAGAGTGACAAGGCTATAACTAATTAACGAACTAAATCCAATAGGGAGGTTTGCTTGGATGCAATTCCAGCTTCAACTATTGATCAAAATGCTTCAGAACAAATCATTGACATCATGCCATTTCACCTGATTGGCCCCTTTTATTCTCCACTCTGGCATGCCAAACTTGGATTTCGAGAGTGTGCGCCAACCTTGTTTCACGGATGTTCGCCCAACTCCCCTTGTCCTACCATCTCGTAGACCTTTTGGATGGCATTATATTACATTACCATTGTCTTGACCAAGTGTTGTGAGGGAAAGGGTTAATTTTAAGAAGTGGCCGCATTCATTTGAGAAGATCTTTGGGTGCAAGCAAGGTAAAGTAAATGGCTCATTGCTCCATGCAAAAGAAAATTACATGTATCCATGAATTTTTTTTAATGTATTGAAGTTTTAAGAAAAATTGTACAATAATTAACATGATAATAATATTTCATTTTATATTTAAAATGTTGGAAAACCCCATCTTGAAAGTAGAATTAAATACAATAAAAAGAATAATTTCTACTTGCACAAAATGTTTGATCTTATAAAATGGGCTACATGTAGATGAAATATTGATTTTAAAAAAAATTCAACTTAGTGGAGCCCTAAAATTTACTTATGTATTATCAAATTATGAATATTATAATCATAATATATCAAATATTGAATATGAAGTAGGTTTGAACACCATTTTGACCCAATTAGTTTCAAACATACTTTCAACCTAATTTTATGATACCAAAGTTGTTCAAACTTTCCATAAACTAAATGCAAGGCCCTATGGTTTTATATTTTTACTTCAAAACATTTTGAATCTATTTTTTTGTTCCATATAAAAAATTATTCGATTTTTTAATTGGATTTTGGGTGAACTACTTTTTTTTGTCTACTTTACTTTGTTGACACCCCTTTGTGTTCATTCATAAGGTCAATCCATTTCAATTCCTCCTAGTTTTTTCTGATAGTTTCCATTTCCAATTGTTTGTTGATTCTTGCATCCTCCCATTGGTGTGCGGGACAATCTTAAGGACAAAGTGAACCTTGTTCTTGATCACATTCTAGGGAACATTCCTATTCCTTTGGATTCCTTTAGCTCCCAAAAATCCCCCTCTAGAACAAACGAAGGGAAGATTGGATAGTATCCATTTTTTATTTCATGGAATTTTTTTGATTACACTAATGGGGTTGTGCTTTTTTTCCACCTAGATGAGCCTTGAGTTCTCAAGGAGATCATGCTCAACCATCCTTTAAGTTTTGCAAAAAAAGAAGAAAATGGAGCAATGGAGTTACAAAAAGAGAAGAAGGCGCATGCAAAGTGTGAATAGTGGTTGAACCAAGTGGAGGCTTTGTGGCTTGGACCTGTGTTTGGGTATTTGTTGCATGGGGAAGTGCATTTGCTAAAGAAGAGGAAGCTTCTTGGTTGCAAGAAATGGGGGAGCTAAGTCTAGCGATGGTAGGAGGAAGCAAGTCAATGGTTGGAGGAGGAAACATGTTGATGCATGGACTAGCACAACAATCTAAGGTCAAGTTCCAGATGATGACCATCTCCTTCCAGATGATGTTCCAAGTTTTTCTATCTCGTTTTTGGCCCCTTTTCCCCCCAAGTGGCCTAGGCTTGGATTTTGGTATTAGATCATTTGAGTTCCTTCCATTTGGGCCTTCCTCGTTTACGACTATACATGCACATCCCTTTCGTTATTTGACAAGAGGTGTGGCTTGCTTTTTTTCCTTCCTTTTGATTGTTTAACATGTGACTTGTTTGATCTGATGACCTATCACTTATTCTTATTGTTCCTTCAATGGTGTTTCTTTTCCCCCTTGTGTAAGATTAGTTGGGCATAGAGAGATTAGGGTGTGCCTTCAATGGTTCCTTTTTAGTAATTGGGAAGAGCTTTAGGTGAAACACCTTTTATAGGCATAGGGACAAGTGGTGGCCTTGTCCTTAGTTGTGGGTGTGTCATTAGTTCTGCTTGATTTAGATTCTACCCATATGGCACCCCCATGTGTTGGTTGGGATGGAATTTTGCCTTGGGGCACATTGGGGAATTTGCACGTGTTGTTAGGGCTCTTACCTTTCTTGCCCCAACTTTGGTGTCTTTAGAGATCATTAACGCATTTTTAGTTATACACCCACTAGACATGGACTCCCCCTATTTGGATTCCTTGTTGGACTTTTAACTTGATTTAAACCTTGAACTTTCCGTGCACTCTTTTAGGTTAGCATTTTTACACATGTTTCATTTGTTGGCTAATGGTTTTTTTAGCATGGTCTTTGAGCATCTTTGAGATTATTTTGACATTGAAGATTTAGGAAGTGGCTTCATTCAAGTCCACCAATTATGTTCCTATGTGGTTGTTGCTTGCATCCCTCGGTTTGTAGCTTGAGTTTTTGGGGCCAGTCAGTTTTAGTTTTGGCCAAGCCTTTTGGTGGCATCCATCGAATTCCATTAAGGAGGTGTTTTATCGACTAGTGAACAAGGCTTTATGCTTGTAGTTTTTGATGCATTTGCTTATTATTTGTCACCATATTAATTTAAGGTGGTGGTTACAAAACCTTGTGAGGTCACAATCCATGGTATAATTAAGGCCACTTTGTATGCCCATAGTGATTGGGTGGTGCTTTAGGTTTACATTACAAACACTTTTAACACCATTTTGCATACAACCATCTTTTAGGAAATTTGGGCAATGGGGGGGCAGTTGTCCCATCTTTTTCCTTTAGTTTGTTCTTTTTATGGCCTTCAAGTTCCTTTGTATTCATCATTTTTCTTTAGGGGCTTTGTCGATAATTCCTTTATTTATGGGCACACAATATGGCGACCTTTTAATAGGGTATCATGGGCATGGAAACAATTAAGTTTAACCAAGTCTATGATATTTCCTTAACCAAGACGAGAATAAGGGCAAGCCTAATCCCAAATCCAAATCATGAAACAAGAAAAACAAAAACATGATAAGGTCAAGACGATAATTCAACAAAATTTTATTGCAAAAAATTAATAATAACAAAACAAGGTTGTGATAAGAAACATACCAAAATTGGTGTTGAACAAACTAAAGGTAATGGGGCATTTACTTTAAGGAATTTTTTCAAAAATCTTTCGATTTACATGTGGCCCATGTTCACGCATGTGTGTCCACACGCACCCATGTGTGAACTATGAATGATTTAAAATTCAATTAAAAGTGAATTAAAATGCAACGAATAGTGGAATAAAAGTAAACTAAGAAATTTGGACTCCCATTACTTTGGACACCCATAACTTCTTTTGCAAACCTTCAATCGAAATGAGGTTCCAAGAAAAGTTGTAGCCCTTGTTGAGAGCTTTCCAATGATATGTGGCAAGCCACCTACACATAGGTAGTTCATGGCGATTACTGACTTTTAGTGGTTGGGAGTCAAATTAACACTTTGACTCCCGATGCTTAAGGTTGTGTGTGGGGCTAGATGCGGGAGCTTGGTTGTTAGCCCGCTCGGTCATTCCTTTTTTTTACTTTCCTTTAAATGTTTTCTTCACTGCATTGCACATTAGGTTGGGTTTTTTCCATCCTTTAATCCTTGGGGTATCATATTGTGTTTGTAGCTAGCCTTTGGATCCTATGGGGATTCACCTTTTTCATTGCGCACATGTCGGGGAAAGGATGACTTTGCATGATGTTGTGCAAGATGTTTTCATGCCATTGCAAAAAATGCGAGATTTCATGTCTTGTAAGAGTAGACCCATATCCTTTTGCCCCTTACCTTATAGTCTTCGTGTCGTTAAGTCAACATTGTGTTATTAGTTGATGGTGTTCACACATTGGTAGATGTTGTCATTATTGACCTCATTCGAATTGATTTAGTTTCATAGGTTATTCTTTCTTGTGGGGTTGTGACAACAATTGTGACTTAATCAAAGGATGGTTTTATCATGATCGGTTCTTAGTGAACATGTTTTTCCTTTTAACTGTGGAGGTTAGTATATATGACTTATCCTTTATGACTTGTTATATATATATAAGTTAACAATTGTCATTTATAACTATGACATGAAGGATTTATATTCAAATTTATTTGACACTTTTTGTATTAATATTGAGGTGCCACATTGAACACTCAATGATTTTTTGTCCTTTACAACTCGTCCATCACAATTAAGGCCCCAAGTTAGTCATAAAATGCTTGATAGACTACAAAATCAATCATATGTGGAGTCATACATTTAAAATTTTCTTTTAGTGACTTCAATAACAATTATAATGGGCTTTTCCTTTTTGTTGTTGCATGTCTCCATGTTGTGGTTTGTAAAATGGCAATTGTACAATATTTTTGGGCTTTTCTAGTATTAAATTCCTTGCAACCACCACCCTTGCTCTGGATGTCTAGGGTACCAATAATGAAATCTATGCTTAAGACTTGGAAATATTCTCTTCACACAAAAGTGTAGTTTCCTTGTATTGTTTCAAACTCTCTCTTTTTATCCCTACCATCAATGGAAATCCTTTAAGGTGTACCACCCAAAACAAAAAGGACCTAATCTCTATTATAGTCCTTATTTTCCCCTATATTTTGATCCCCATCAAAATTAATGAATAAAAAAATGTCAAACATTTCATAAGTACAATATTTTATACCATTACAACTTTAGATTTCATCATCCATGTTTTTACATGGTAAAAAAAGACTAGGTAAAAGAATTTGAAAAATGTGATGATGTGATAGGATTTTAGTACACCCTAAAGAATTTGGACCTTCTTGCATTGGACACCACTACTTGTGGAGTGTTATGATTTGTTTTTATTTCCATCTTCAATTGGTACATTATTTCAATCACAATTGTTTATTCTTCTAGATTCTTTATTTGAAATATGGTTTTTGCATATCATGGTATCACATGTTCAACTTCCTCATTGTCCAGATCTTTTTCCCACTCATCATGTGGTTGGTTGTACTAAAGTGAAACATATTGCCAAGTAGCCTCTGTCCACTAACCCTATTTCCAACCTTTCCTAACTTCCTCATGAACACATAATACCTTTTAAACTTTGTACATATCACCATATCTTCGGGACAACAAATTTCATTTATGCTTATCATATACTCCCTATTGTAGATCTATAAGGGTAATGTTGATAATATTGTCTCCCCATCCTTCTAATTTAACTTTCAGAAGTATTGCCCTCAATGTTGATCTTTTCCAGATACTATGTCACCTCATTGTTTTATTAGTAAATGTATCCTAAGGTTCCATAAGTGTTGTACATGGCATCTTGTTCCACATCTACTACGTCCTATATTATGTTTTGCAAAATTTCAACTTGGTTTAATGGTCTTTGCAAGCTTCAAATCATAATGTAATTCATGTTCATCCTATTCCATGGGTCTTCTTGATGAATAAATGGGTGAAAACACACTACAAGGGGGCCACTTTAGGCAAGAAAATGTTTTATTTCTAAATACATTTAATATTGTTTGGGGGAAATTTTTCTTTGATTTCATCTAGTGTTTTGATAAACATATAAAATGGATTTTGATAAAAAAAATTTCCAACATAGTTCTTATTATGTTTGAAATGAAAGTAATGTTTCAATAAAATGTTTTTTCCAAGACATTTATGTTCATATGAATGAAAATTTGTCCAAATTTGTTTTGTGAAATCACATGATTCAAACTTTTCCATTGTAATTGAAATGGTATAATCAATTTATATTCAATATATAATTGAGTATTTGATCAAGTTTTGCAATTATTTCAATCATTTTAGAATATATTTGCACTTTGCAATATATTGTGACAACATTTTTTGGCCACTATAATGTGTTTTCATTCAAATTGCTTGCAATTCAAATCCTCACAATAATTTTTTTCACTTAGATTTCAATCCTAACAACCTCTTAATTAATTTTGAATAAGTAGATTTTAAAAAAGAATTCTCCACACAACAACATTTATCTACTTCAACAAAACAAACAAAAAGTAAGTAGTACATAGAATCTTAATTTTCTACTTCTAATTCATCCCAAGGATGGTTACCAAATCGTAAATGTTAATATTATTATGCCTTCTAATTTAGATTTTTGTACTAACATATTGTTGTTCAAAACATTAAAATTTGCAAACAACATAAAATACTATAGAAAAACAAAGAATGAGTTCCAATAAAATGTCCAAAATTCCAAATATGCTCTAGAAACCATTTTTGTAGTTGATTGAATTTTTTCAATTAATATAATTTTTTAATAAATAAATAAATAAATCTCTCTCTCTCTCTCTCTATATATATATATATATGTTCATGAAAATCAAAGTAGATCCTCCCTTAAGCTTTAGTTTAAGTTTTGTTCTCCAAAAAAAAGTACAACATACATTTGCTTATTCAAAATCAAAACCTCACAAGATTTTTCTCCAATTTCATGCCATAAACAAAATTCAAATTGTTCCCTATTGACACAATCATTCCATCTCATTCTACCCTATAGTGAGACCATATTTTTACCTTTAATAATATGGTAACCTTTCATCAATTTTTTTCCAAACACAAGGTAGTTAGAAATTATAGTTGCATCATTGCATCTATGGTTACAATTTAAATCCATTTGTTTCATAATCACATACATGACTATTAACATTTGTGATTTTTTGATAGCTATGACTTTTACATATGTAGTCACAACATGAGTTAATTTGAACAATAGTTGCACAATCCATTTGTTTCATAATCACATACATGACTATTAACATTTGTGATTTTTTGATAGCTATGACTTTTACATATGTAGTCACAACATGAGTTAATTTGAACAATAGTTGCACCCTAGTCAGAAACACATCGTTGGAATGGACAATATTTTTTTTAGTGTTCACATTAATTTAATAACATCAAAAAATCTACAACTCCCAATTATCAATCTCTTTTGTCAATTCACTTTTTTAAATAATCATTTTGAAAATGTACAACTTACAATCTTCATTAGTCACTTGAAGATTCAAACTTTGCGGGTGAAAGCATGATCAATTAAACACTCCATGATACTTGTTTATGTAAATGGAAAATAGCCATAAAATACACCTTCATATAGTAAACTTTAAAATATTATTTATTCCAATGATCAATATGGGCATGTTTATTGACTTTATGCAAATGATATAGAAAAATTACATGTTTAATGTCTATTTAAGTATATTTTCCACAACTACAAGTAAATTTTTAAAAACTTTTTGGGCACTTGTTTCATAAAAAGTAGACTTAAAGTATGAGCAATTTTGAAATTTTCTACTTTCTTGGATATTGATGCTCTCAAATATACTTATGTGTTTTCAACTTTTACTTTAAAAATAATAATATATTAAGCTTTCTAATGTAAAAGTATTTTTGTACACTCTACTTTCTTGCATTTATATGTGCAAAAATATGATTGCATGAACAATAACTACTTTTTGTGTTTAATTGATCATGCTTTCACACTTGCAAAACAATGTAACAAATGATGACATAGGTCCAAGTTCAGACCTTTTGTGGAAACTAAAACCTAAACTTGGATTGAGTTGCTATTCCTTTTTTTTAATGAAAAAATCAAACCCTTTTCTTTTAATGGTGTGACAATTTGACTTGGAAAATTCTATTTTCACACCTTTTTTGGCTAGATTCACACCTTTTTTGCCAGTCTGATTTTAAACAGAATAAATTTGAGTGCGTCTGACCACCTCCCTGTGGTTGGCATCACGTTGACCTACGCGATTTATTTTGTTTAAAATCGGACCGGCAAAAAAGGTGTGAATCTAGCCAAAAAAGGTGTGAAAATAGAATTTTCCTTTAACTTTGGACAAATTTTATAAAATAAATTGTGGTGATGTTGTGTAATGAACTAACCTCTAAAAGGTTGCCAACTCACTAGTTCCCTCTCCCAAAAACCAAAAAAACAACAAAAAAAAAAGCACCCAAAACACCAAAAGATCAATCCTCAATCTCCACACATGTCTGTGAAAAATGGAACATTATAAGTTGAGAAACAATTTCCATACAAACAGGAGGACTGATCATTATAATTGACCAATCTAAATTCTGTGTTCACACTCGGTGTTAGGGACTTGAGTGTTAAGTCCCCTAACATCATGTTAATCATTTAGGATGTAATCCTGCTTACCATGAAAATTTTATGTTAAGCTAACATTCACTTAACATTACGGTATCACCTATTTAACATTGCATGCCACCTAGATTTTTATTTAATTACTGACTTAACATCAAGTGTGAATGCACCATAAAGAAATCATTTCTCCAATCTTGGAGAGTGTGTATGTAATGTACATGGCATCTAAATCGATTTTCAAACTAGGCCCATAAGTCCTCGAACATGAAAAAATTGTGTCCAAACCAAAATGAAAGGGTCTAAAAACTTAAAAGAACCAAACTCAAACCTGCAC
>Ga0209208_10007646_pt1 | contig 14587 bp, 15 predicted proteins | sample S1TSphfallax_3_FD_187694 | JGI IMG/M metagenome (GOLD analysis project Ga0209208, IMG submission 187694) | Host-associated microbial communities from peat moss isolated from Minnesota, USA - S1T2_Fd - Sphagnum fallax MG (SPAdes) (version 2) | ecosystem: Host-associated > Plants > Peat moss >...
TGGTGTGGAGTGCCAAGTAGAGAAGTGAGAAATTGTGAGAGTTGTGTGATAGTTCTTCACTGTTGTATTCATTGATTTCATAGTGTGAGTTGAGTGCGGGTGCGCTCCGTGGATGTAAGCTTTTGCTAAACCACGTAAAATCTTGTGTCCTTGGTTTTTTTTGTTGTTTGTGTGCATACCCCCTAAGTCGGATTTTTTTTTTCTAACACAGATTATACAGAAAAGAGTGTTCCAGGTTTTGGATGATGTTTGGAAAGACAAGGTGTTTGATTCACTCGATTTAGCCAAGGGAGATAGAAGTGTCACATCGTTGAGCACTAGAAACCTTGTCTTTATTGGAAAGAGCAAGTCCACACATAAGCCAAAAGCATATTAAACCTCTTTCAAAGGAGGGTAGTTGGAGCCTTTTTTGTATGCATGCATTCAGAACACCATCCAATGCTCCATGTGAATTAGCGGAACGGGCGCAGGGCATGGCTGAGGAGTGTCAAGGTCTTCCATTGGCTCTCAAGGTTATAGGCAGAGCAATGTTTGGAAAGACTTCACCTGAATGTCAATGGAAGCCACTACTGAAGAAGCTATGGGAATGAAACATGTTTGGAAAGACTTCATCTGAATGTCAATGGAAGCCACTACTGAAGAAGCTATGGGAATGAAACATGTTTGGAAAGACTTCATCTGAATGTCAATGGAAGCCACTACTGAAGAAGCTATGGGAATGAAACATGCAAGAGAGGTCTGTTGAAGAGCACTTGTATGAATGTTTGAAGCTTGGCTATGATCTCCTGTCTGAGGTTGATAGCCGCTTGAAGGACTGTTTTCTTTTCTTGCAGCATTTGCTGAAGATTATAGGATTTACTTTTTGGGGAAAAATAATAATGATATTGACCATGCTACATGCCACAGTTTTCATGGAACACTATTGGAGGCATAATAAAATATCAATTTTTTTCATGTAACTTAAAAGTTACAGGTGTTCAAGCCAATTTTGACTAGTAGTTGACAAGTGCCCTTCAGGATTGCACACTCTTGGATGGTTGGTTAAGAAGAATGATGAATGATGAAAACATTCATCCTAGAAATCATGTGGATGCTGCACATTATAAGAAGACCAGGCATACGACATCAATGCTGTTCACATTGATTGTGATCCAACATATAATCAACAAACATTGGTAAAACAGGCCAAAAGAAAGAGAAATGAAAATTTTTCATTTGAATATTTTAGAGTATGGTCTAGATGACTTAAATAATCGAGGTATTGTCATTCATTTGTAATATTGAGAAATTATTGATTATATTTAGGACACATACATCATAGCACTAAATGAAAGGCAAATCTGATTCTGTTGTTTCTCAATTTGAATTCAAGTGCAAGTTTTGTGTTCTGAACTGACACTTGCATCTTGATGACTTTGGAGCCTGCCTACAGATAAACCAGGAATGGAACAATCCTCCAAGCAAATGACGAGTGGGTCCTAGTTGGCCTTTTCACTATTCACTGAATCCTTGACCTCATGGATTAAGGTAGTCATGGGACATTATTGTCCTCTTGGCACAGGGAATCAATGATCTTGTTGGTAGACCTTTCAGTAATAGGAGAATGCTAACTGCCTATTTGTGTAGATGAGTTGGCATGTTGAAGCACTTTCATCATCTGGACACCCATTGCACATGTCCCAATCATGGCATTCCAAGTGACCACATCTTAAGATGCCATCTTGTTGAAGAATCTCCAAGCATCCTCCAAAGTTCCCACATTTTGCATGCATATCAACCAAGCTACTGCCCGCTAAGTCACCTGAATCCCATCCACTTTGAATGATCTGCTCGTGAGCCCACCTGCCCAGTTCAAGTGCAACAATGCTGGCACATGCATTCAGCAATCCCACAAAATGGTCACAAGCCTTCCTGTTGCATTTATTAAAATAGTTTCAGTGCCTTTTGCCCCCACATTTCACATACATGTCAACCAACCTATTCCCCACAAGGACATGAGACTACTAGACATGCTACTGAAAAAAAAATGAACTTGATACAGTGATTGACAAGACAGATTACTGGCAACACCAGTAGTCCATGCAAGAACAAATACTGTCTTCAAAGTGATGAAAGCAATTGGTATCCCTCACCATTTTTGGGATGGACTTTGTGGAGGTGTGGCAATCTTCACAAACCTGCAGATTTTTTCTTATTCAGATAGGACTAGCAGGAGCTGTGTTGATGAGCCCAAATGCAATAGCCAGTTTCTCACTCTGCTGACACCGATGAAACACCTGTTCTTCTTCTTCCACAACATGCAGGACAAATTTTCCACGAGGCACTTACCCACATTTTGCATGAGCCCTGACAATCTCTGCAGTTGTGCATGAATTTCAATCATCTGGGGGTGGCCTTGATCCTTTACTACAAACATATGCACCTCATTATTCACTTCAATCCAGGTGCGACCCAGCTATTTCATCCCACCTTTTTCTCTCTCTAGCATTTAACATTCTCACAGAGATGCCTGTTGCCAGCAGCAGCATAGATGTTTGACAGTGGCACATAACCAGCAGAATTGTCAGGTTCCATTTCAAGAATTCATCTGGCAACACGTTCTGCCATCTCCACATTACCATGAATTCTGCAAGCACCAAGTAAAGCCATCCATGCAGCCTCATGTGGTTTCCAAGGCATTACCATGACCATATTCTGTGCCTCCTGTAGATGGCCAGCATGGCCAAGAAGGTTGACCATACAGGTGTAATGTTCCAACTTTGCAGAACTCGTATAGTCAGTGACCATTGAAGCATAACAGTGCATGCCTTCATCCACCAAACCTGCATGGCTACAAGCTGACAGAAGACCAATAAAAGTGACATCATCTGACTGTACACCTTCACACATCTGTTCAAAATATTTAAGAGCTTCCTTATCATGCCCATTCCTGGCACATCCTCCAAGTATGGCATTCCAAGGGACCACAGTTCGAGATGGCATCCTGTTGAACACTCTCCAAGCATCTGCAATGCTCCCACACTTTGAATACATGTCTACCAAGCTACTCTCCCAAGGAAGACATTAGAAAGAATTTCTGCTGAGTTTAGACCAGGGCAGGATAGCAACAACCAACACAGAGAAAAAAGACTGACACCAACGAGAGCTATAGCTGCATTGACATGTGAACTCTGACAGATTTGATGTTCACTTACCTTCTGTGATCTATGATCCCACCATTGCCAAGGATCCCTAAAGAACTCCCGCCACAGTTTCTCTGTGTGACCTCCAGGGACTGCAGAAAAACTTCCTGTCAAATCATGAACTCTGATCACATAGAAGCCAGGATGAGGTATTGCATTTTGCACAGATTGGATCCAACCTCTCGATTTGACTGGGAAGATATCACTTTAAGCAAATCAGGTCAAGATATTTCAAGAAACAAAGCACACGTATTGTGAGGAGAAGAAGGCAGTACATAGAGAGGAACAACACAGCAAAGCTTACAATGGCTCGTGATCGCGGAGTGCCCACCTTTGTTTCGATTCGGTGCAGTCCGGAATGAAGAGCGGTGTCCTGCGAAAGCTGTTGATGTGTAAAGTGAAATTGCGGGTGCACACTGACACGTAGCAACAAGAAGCTCCTCGTCCAGCTCTCCATGTGGTGGTGGTGCCGCTGCGTTTGTGATCTAGAACAGACTTAGACCTTGCACATGGCAATTCCAGTTCCTGCACTGATGATCAAGAAGAATTTTTGGCAAAAATTGGCAAAAACCCTTGGCAATTGCTGTCGCTCCTCACGATCCAAGAGCATCCCAAGTAGACCCAAATGCAATTCCCTCTAGAGCGTCGGAAGTCGACCCAAATGCAATCTCTCTCTCACACTACCACCTGCGCACTTGGTGGGACAATTCGAGATTGAACATCAGTCGACTTGCAATGGCCGTAAAACCCTCCAAAACCCCGTCATCCTTAAGGGATGGCTTGAAACTGTGAAAAGCAGCAGCCGCAGCAGATAGTCCCTACTGTTTGGAAGGGGGATTTTGTAGTGCAAATACCCAATTTATAGGTCACAAGATTGGTAATTATATTGTCGAATATTTCATAAAATTTCAGAATTTTAAGTTGACATTCAATTTTATATTCGATTAAAAGATTTGACAATTTTTGCACATTTTAACAATGATGAAGATCATCCACTTTCAATCATTTTTCATCAACATGCATTGGCACCCATCTTTTCTTGTGCACTTCTAACAACATTTAGCACTATCACATTGTTTTTGGGGGAAAACAATTTTTTTGATCTAGGGTTTATGGAATATAGGATGTAACAATGGACCAGAAAGGTTTTCTTTTCACTTTTGTGTTGTAGCCACACTAGCAACCATTCACAAGAGGATCTAGTCAAATTCCATTATAGGACAAGTAGGGCAATAAAGAAAAATTACACTCTTGTTGTTATTTGACAACCTGCAAGAACATGTGTGAGATGAAAGGAAGTCATAAGGTCATCACTAGGATGATAACCTAATGATCAAAAGATCAAACGCCAAATTTGGGAAAACAAGGAGGATGTGTTAGTTCGTGTGTTTGCTTCTGGTGTTGTGAATATGGTTTGTGTTTGATGCAAGTAAATTGGCTGAGGGGTTCTATGGTGAAGGCTTATTTTGTGGAAGCTATGAATGGTTGTGTTGATAGAGTCTATTTGGATGCTCTTCATGCTTTTTGGCTATGGCGGGCATGATGCAAGGAAGTGGAAGGCAACATTGATGGAGAGGTAAGGGATGCAAAGGCTTAAAAGGAAGAGCTCTTCTGAAATTAAATATCTAGTTTTTGATGTGTTATTTGGTGAATGGATTTCTCTTTGGTTGCTTGGTAAAGAAAACAAATTAGAGCACACTTGTTTAGAAGTCTTTGGCTTGATGGGAGAAATGCCCTTAGTTGGAGTTTTCAAGTAGACTTTGACTCCTAGTAAATTTTCGCTACATACAAGAATTAAGTTTAGGGACTTCCAAACTTAAGAGCATGAATAAAATGGTAGAAATGTTGGAAGTGATGAAGATTAGCAAGGGACCACATTGGCCTATTTGAATGAATCAACAGATGTTCAAGGGGATTCTATACAAAGGATGGTCGTGGATTCTTGAGACCCAAGTAATTGGAAACTCTAGGGTATAGGTGTTGTAATATCTGGAATGGGCGAATTTGGGGAATTCAATCATGTTGTGGTGTTCGTTATTTTATCCAATTTCTAGGGGAATATGTGGGAGATATGTGTGGTTAGAAGAATTTGGTTAATTTCAAATAAAACCATGATGGCCTATTGAAAGGATCCAAAGTGTCATGATCCAATTATCTCTACATTTATCTATGCTTTGGAGTGACCCAATTTGTTGAATTAGGTCTGAGTAGTCAAGAAGTCTATAAACCCATTAAGAGACTCATAAACAATGAAGGTTTGCATTATAATGGTTTATGGTAGTAGCATAGAAGGAAAAAGACCAATGTTAGGATATAATGTTTGTGGCAAATGGTCAATCAAATGTGTGTGAAGTTAGGGATTTTCTTGCAAATGTTCCGTTTTGCCACACATGCACTTCAAATTTGGCAAACCTATTCCCAAAACGCTATTTTTTTGGCAAATAAATTCAAAGAAACCATGTTGAAGTTATAGACTCAATTTTTTTAACATTTTAGCAAAATTTTGCACTAAAACAACGTTGTGCAAGATTGGTGAATCTAATTTCATTTTGGATTGCAAGATCCATCCTCAAAGTTGTTGTGACCTTCATTCAACAATGCCACTATTACATCATTCTTACGCTTTAATGAAACCAACCAAAAATTTGGGGATGATCATGTGCAACTATTGTTGTACACACAAATGATTGTCCCAATAATCATATAGTCATATAAAGAAACACATTTACACGTATCTTCACAAAATATTTTCCATACCAAAACCTTTAATTGAGATGAAGTAATATATATGCTACTACCAAGATGGACCCGGGATAATAAGTTGCTCTAGAAATAGGCTTCAAAATAGTCTAAAGAAAACATGTTTCTATAACATGTTCCCCGCCCCTCCCCGCCCAGGCTTTGAGTAATTTTTTTGACATGTTTCAACTAAGGTTAATAGGACTTTTGACATGCTTACTGGATACCTATCAAAATTTTCATAAATAATTTAGTTAATTTTGAACTAGCCCATGCATTACATTATTACAATTTTTAATGTGACAATTTCAAAAAAACTATAATGGCCAAGTTAGTATATGTACTTAGAAATGACAAAAATTAAAAAGAGCTTTCAAATGCGCCACTAGAAATAATTGATTTTATGTGCGAAACGAATTTTTTTGAATGAATTGTATTTTATGGATGAAATCAAATTAGAAATCATATTTTTGGAATGAATTTCATCTCTCATGAATTTTCATGGATGGACTTTTATTCCATTGAAATGACTTCAAATCCACATCATTCATAAGAATGAATGTAAAGAAAATTTGAACTATGAATGCAAAACCTTTCAATTTACTCTCAATATATTGAAATTTAATTTAGAGGGTGGTTTGAATTAAGTAGGTGTATTTGATCCCTTCAATGTAAGATCCTTCCCACTTTCAAAAGTAAACAATGTCCTCTTTTTTTGCTTTCTATTGAAGTCAATGTCATTTTACAATCACATATATAAAGTCATATTGTTTATCAATGAATGGCAATAATAGCAAAAGAAGTCTAGATATGTTTCAACTTCAAATGGATGGCAATGTCATTGTTAGTAGTTTTTATTTTGAAAATGTAAGATGTCTATATGTCTCCTCATTGTGTTTCACCTACCGATCATTAAAATGGTTTCTTAATTAAAATATGTTTCTTATTTGAATCATTGTCACCATATTGACAAATAGTTTCAATGACAATGATCATCATAACTAGCATAGGTCAAACAAATATAAGTTCAATTGGTGATCGCCCACTTGACAATTTCACATGTTCAACCAATTTTTAAATAAAAAAACACTTTATTAAGGATTGTTGAGCAAGGATGAGGGAGTCTCCTTTTCTATTTGCCTTTAACTACACTTTGGATGTTTTTCTCGTGTGTTGGATTATGAAGATCAACAACCATTGACAAGGAGTTTCAATTCAATTCAAATTTGATTTAAATTCAATTAAATTGATTGTTCAAATTGTAGTTTAGTTAAATTTAATCTCAACCTTATTGAAATCAATGAAAATTCAATTGGAATTTCATTAAATTAGAATTGAAACTCAACTTATTAGAATTGCAATCATTTCAATTCAATGCAATTCAATTTCAATTGATTGGATTCAATTATAATGAATTGATTAGAATGATTTCATTCAATTGTTTAAAATCCAATTCAATTAAGTTCAATTCCAATTCCAATTCAAGTTTGATTGAACTTGAGTTGAAATCCAAATGGTTCATTTGAATCCAATAAAATTCAAATTCAAATCCAATTTAAATTGGAACTACAATTGAATTTGAATTGAAACTCAATTGGTTGAAATTGTATCAATTGAACTCAATTAATTAATTCATTAGTAATGGACCATCAAGTGAGGAGGGTAAGGAAGCAATACAACAATACCAATAATCCAAAATCTAAACATTAGTAAGTAGTCAAAGAGGAAAAAATACATAAATTGTCAAGGGAAACAAGAAATATGGGAGGGGAGTTGCATTACAAAGAAGATGAGGTATTGCAATGCCATAAGAGGTCTTGTATAAAAGAGAGTTGGTTAAAGATCAATTAGGATACCAAATTTTCACCCTTTACTACAAAAGATGAAAATTTGGGACAATATTGGAATACATCATTTCTAGTAATTGGAATGGTTGCAAGAGGTAACTTATGTTCTTGAACACCTAATATGCATGTTACATGTCAAATGACAAGTTTCCAATAGGGTTTGAGGATTAGCACATAGATTTGAAAATAATTGTTACTTAATGAACAAACTAAGTCTTAAATGTCAATGAGGAAAGTCTTGCTTGATAATGGAACAAAGGAGTATCAAAATTTCATGTATACTTAATACATTCTTAAGGATTAAAGGAGGTTGGCCTATTGCTAGTATTAGAAGGATCAAAATTGATCTCATCAATTTTGTAGGTATTGGAATGTTTACCAAAATTAAAGGTCCTTTGGATGCAATTTTGTAGAAAAGCAATGTAATCCATGCCTTGAAGTTTTGTTTTGCAACTATTTCCTATTAGGTTTGCTTATCATTGTCATAAATGCCATGGTTCATTGGCTTGATTTTATTAAATGGAATGATTTCAAGTACTTACAAAACATTTTTGGTAATCATACCATCCAATTTGAGGTGAATTATATAATTTAGATCCAAAAATTACAAGACTAATGAGCAATGCAATTTGTAAATGTAACTATCATATGCAGTTAAAATGTGGATTGGCATAAAAATAAGAAGTTGCCTTTGTTTATTGGATTATTTGCATCATGATGTGGGGTTTTAAAAGATGAAAGAAGGTTAAAATTTGACAAAAGAAAGATGTGGGGAACATTAATATCTTGTTGAAGGGTGGAAAGAAGAACTAATGACTGAATATGTCTTACTTGATCACACGGGTTGGTTGTTCTTCCAAAGAAGAGCTATATCTTGCTCAACATCCATTTTTTTATAAGTACATCTTATTGTACATTTTTTTTTTTTGAAACCTATATACATTTGAAGGACACATTTTGACCTCATTGCAAAGTTTATTAAAACAATTCCACCAATGCTTGGTATGTGACCTCATAAATTAAAAATTGGATGAAAAATAATCTAACCATGTTGATTTGGGTCAAGAAAATGGTTATAGCCCAACATTTTTGTGCAATTTGATAAAAGGCACAACAAATTTTAACACCTACTAAAAACTAATGTAGTAAATATTATATGATTATTTTTCATGGTTTTGGTTGGTGAATCATAATGATTGGTCCAAATGTTTTGCTGTCATTAGTCTCCCACCTATTTGTGGTTACAATTTTAGTTTTATTGGTGGGGTTGGAAAAAAAGTAAATAATTAAACTTGGATGTGAAAAATATTTTTCTAAGGTTACATATTGAACACTGCTAGAGATCCTTTTAGAATGCCTACCACTTGATGTGTGTAACAAATTCACTTTGTGAAGTGCATGGAACCATGTTCTTGGAGTTGAGCCTTAATTTTGTAAAATAATGTAGTTAGTTCAAAAAAAATTTTATTGGGGACATGGAAGGATTCACAAGTCCTTGAACTTTAAGTGAACAATGTGCTCCTAAACTACTATTTGGTGGGAGATGGTGAATTGCATTTAATTAGTGCCAAACTTGGCCCTACAAGAACCATCACCCCATTTCATCACAACCTTCATCATAATATTTTAACTAAAGTAAGGTTTTAAGTGCACCTAAAAAATTTCTATTCATTTTATAGTTGTTAGAGAAAGTTTAATTGCAACTAAAAGGATTAGTCTAATTGAACTCAATTTCAATTCCAATTAAAATTGATTGAATTGAATTTTGTTGAACATAAAATAAATTATCATCACTTGTAGTACAAAGTTTAGCATGAAAACCAAGTAAATATAATATTAAAAATAGAGGAATATGGAGCCTTTTAAGGTAGCCAACAACATGAAAAATATATATTTCAAAAAGAAAAACCATATGTTTTACCTACCAATGGATGGCAATGTCATTGCCAATAACGTTTAAAAAATTTAACTTTCATGTGTGTGTAATGGTCATCCTACCTTTTGATAAATGTTCCACCCACTTGGCATTGCAATGGTAATTTTGATAAAAGAATTGTGTCATGCCTAAATCACAATAACCATAATGGTATGTGTCATTTTCATTTTACTTCAAATGGGTGGGCAAAAAAAATATAGGGTACAACTTATTGAAAATAATATAATTTATAATTTATGTCAATATAAATAGGGCTCCTATAGTTAATTATGAAAATATACTTAAAATATACCATATTCCATAACACACCAAAAAATATCTTTTTATCTTAAGTGTTTTGTAATATATATATATATAATGGCCTCCTCAGGGGTAGGATTATATATATGGTGATATAAAGTTCATCCAAAATTTTATATCATCCATGAAGTATCATTCATTAGTTTTATCACAAATCATCCATGAAATTTTATGTCCAGCATGGGAAAGTATTTTTGAGTAATGTGAGAGGGGTGGCCTTCTATGCTATTCCACATGCTGGATCAAGGAATTTTGATAAATATGTGAAGAAATTGTTGAGCTGCAATAACAGACATCTACCTGGAATAATGGATAACATTCAACAGTGGCAATGAATTATGGAAGAGTTATCAGTGGAGTTTGATGGCATTGTCGAGGAAAACAAAATCAGTATATATGCTTTTTGTGAGGGCAAGCCAATGGATGTGGTATGTATGTGTTGGATGAAATTGATTTTTTGCAACCAAACACTTGTGATGCTTTGATGTTGTTTGGTGCTGAAGTGTGCAATTTGGGTTCTATGACTTGACTCGGGCATTTTCGTGGATTTTAGTTCGGCACAACGGTTAGCAGGAACTAATTCCTACATGGTTGAGGATGCCAATCACATGGAGGTCTGCAAGCCTCCAAGTAAAGAACATCCCAACTACAACTTGCTTCTACAATTTATCATTACTTGTGGGAAGGCAAATTTCAATGACCTAGTTAGTTCCATATTTCATTAACATTGAAGCATTACCTACTCTGTAAATTACAGTTAAATTTTTCTGTTAGGAGGTAAGAGAGCTTGCTTGAGATTTTGATGAATTATGAATGTGGAAAGTGATTCCCCCATGCAAATTTCCTGGGATAGGGTATTCACCTTAAGTGAGTGATGATGTAGTAATATTTTTTCTATGAATGGCAAATGGCCTAACCTTTTGATAGTTGTATGTTGAATTTGAAGGTGGCAAGAGAATGTGATGAAGCTTTACAAGAGGTTCATGACTTGCCTCAATCAATGTTTGGTCTGGACAGCTACGTGGAGAGGGTAGAAACATTGGTGACCTCAGAAGGAAGTGATGTAGCTCCTCAATATGTGGGAGTATGGGGCATGGGTGGAGTTGGGAAAACTCTTCTTCTTCAAAGACTGTATGGAAGCCCAAAGGTACATGGCCATTTTCAAGGAGCCAAGTTCATTTGGCGCACAGTGGGGCAAACTGCTGACATAATGGCTCTACATCGGACCCTAAGTGAAGAACTGGGTCTCAAACCAGAAAAGAATGCGAACCCAGAGGATTACACGCTCAAAGTACACTCTCAGTTTAGACGGAAAAGAGTTTTCCTGGTTTTGGATGATGTTTGGCAAGACAAAGCATTTGATTCACTGGACTTAGCCAAGGGAAAAGGAAGTGTCACATTGTTGAGCACTAGAAACCGGTCTTTATTGGAAAGAGCAAGTCCACGCATAAGCCAAGAGCGTATGACTCCTCTATCAAAGGAGGATAGTTGGAGCCTTGTTTGTGTGCATGCATTCAGACCACCATCCAATGTTCCATGGGAATTAGAGGCATTGGCACAGTGCATGGCTGAGCGATCATTCATTGAGTCAAATGAAGAGGTCTCAGATGAAGAGGGATTACCTTGGTTCAAGTTACATGATGTGATGAGAGACTTGGCTTTCTACATACTGGAAAATGATAGTGGCACAACCCCTGCAAAACAACTTTATCTTTATTGAGCAGGTCAAAATTTGAAGGAATTCCCAAAAGAGTGGAAAACTAAATTGAAGCGACCTTCTAAAGCTCTGAGACTATCATTGAAGTGGAACAAGTTGAAGAGACTCCCTAGGACCCTTTGTGCACCTAATTTGCTGTCTCTACTACTTGGTGGAAATCCAATAGTCTCTTTACCGGCAAGTTTCTTCAGGAGCTTTCCAAAACTAAGGGTTCTGGATCTAAGTGGAGGAAAGTTTCGGAATTTACCTGAGGAACTTGGTGATCTTAAGGATTTGGTTTGTCTTGACCTCTCTTCTTGTGATAATCTGGAGATTTTACCAGACGCAGTAAGGAAACTACATGTGTTGAAATGCCTGAATCTATCTGAGTGCCGGAGGTTGAAGTATCTCCCTTCTGGAGTGGTTGGCCTCACATCATTGCAAGTATTTTGCACAGCACTTTGTGAGAACTTGATATGGGCTGAACATACACCAACAGGCATGGCAAGAGCAGAAACTTTGGGTCATGTATATCCAACTGTTGGAGCTTCGTTGGAAGACATATGTGTGTTGGGTGTTCTCACAGAACTTAGAATTTTTGGAAAAATAGATCAAGGGGTGGAGCTGCCTCACAATATATCTGCACTTAAAAAGCTTAAGGTTCTAGAGTTAGGGCTTGAGAATGTCGAAACCCTGCCAGCTGAGATACCATATTGGTTCATACAACTTCAAGAACTTCATTTATGGGACTTCGAAAGTTTGGAATATCTTCCAAGGTCCTTCACATGTTGCTGTGCTTTTGCAGCTCTTATCAAGTTGCAAATATGTTACTTTTCGAGCCTTGTTGAATTTCCAGAAGTGGATGAAGCTGATCTGCCTAAATTGCGAACACTCAAGTTCGATAGCTGTGACTCTCTTGGAAACTTGCCTCTCTCTTTGGAGGTCCTGACCAGCTTGAGGAAGTTGATTTTGTTGGACTGTGAGGAAACACTTAAAGACTCTTGTAGGACAAATTGTGAAAAGTCCTCAATATGGAGGAGGTTTGACATCTGATATGATAGGGAGTTTCATTTATTAGATGTCTGATAGAGTAGAGGATAGACATTCAGTTTCCACCACATGTTGTAGAAGAGCAGTGATGATTTGTAAGATCTATAATTTTGATGAAATTTTGGAAAAATTCACCAAATTCCTAATTGGAAAAAAAATGATTGAAAGGTTATTTTCAAATGTGTTAATGTTTGTAATGTCACATGTGCTCATGTTTGTAACATGCAAATTGTGCAACCAATCAATTTTCCCCAGTTGCTAATGTGTTGAACACATATTTTTCACGTTCCAAATTACCCTACTTCATTCCCTGCATTCCCATGAAACATCTCTAGATTTGAAGTAGTAAAACATGTTTCATTGTTGTAGATGTTCCACAACTCAATTGTAGAACGGTGTTGTAGGCTTTCTGGGCAGGATGGACTTGTCAAAGTCACCTTAGGTCCACTTGTTCAACACATGCTGATGAGCCAGTCATTGAAATTGGATGGGTGTCATTGTTGACAGTACCTTGGTTTACATGTATTAGGAGAACCTCCTGTCATCACATTCACTCATCAAAATCAACATTCTTTTAGTTTTCTAAGGGCTAAATATGTGGATTGGATGCTTACTGTCATCATTGGTGGTTTGGTTTTTACTGCTGCTATGTCAAGTGTTCTTGGTGGGTGATGCCACTGTGACAGCTGTTCTTTATGGGTCATGACTGGGGTTCATCGATTATGTTGGATGGGAGGTTTGCCAATCACAGTGCGAAGTCCACGTGAGCGCCCTTGTGACCGTTAGTGTCCTGTCTCATGGTCCCGACCCAGACAGCAGCAGCATCAACAAAGTGACTAATATTTTGGTGAAAGGATTTTACTGGAACAGGAACAGATTCCAGGTCAGTAGGCAGGCTTCATTTCAAGCTTTTTTGCAAACCAAAACTTTCACATACAGAATTTGAACTTTTGTACAACAATTGGATTAAGGACAGTCGGTTATTTCTTTCAGGGCAGGAACCTGGAAGAGCAGATGCTGATTTTCCAAGTATGGGAATAACAACAGCTCTAAAGAACATCATTGGTGGCTGTGTGTGCAAATTTGATGGTTCATCAAGTGATTGCACCCAAAGGAAAGGAATTGTATGTTGTCCTAGTTTTCAAGAACCTTCCCCAGATCTGAAAAATAAATAATTGCATGTTGGTTGGGCAGCTGTTTGGCGAAAACCTGGGCAGGCGGGGGGCAGCAGGCCATCGTTCGGTGCTGGAATTGTCTCACCAACAAGTGCGCAAGTGGTGGTGTGGACGAGAGATTGCATTTGGGTCGACTTGGGACGCTCGACAGGGAATTGCATTTGGGTTTACTTGGTATGGTCTTGGTTTGTGAGGAGCGACAGCAATTGCCAAAGGTTTCTGCCAAGCAAAAAATTCTTCTTCATCATCAGTGCAGCAAGTGCAAGGTCTCAGTCTGTTCTAGACCACAAAAGAGTAGATCCATCAGCACATTGAGAGGTGGACGGGGAGGATCTTGTTGTTACGTGTCAGTTTGCACCAGCAATTCCACTTTACATCAACAGCTTTCGCAGTACACCGCTCTTCATTCCAGATTGCACCGAATAGAAACAAAGGTGGCGCTCAGAGATAACGGCAAATGTAAGCTTTCCTGTGTTGTTCCTCTCTATGTACTGCCTTCTTCTAACAATACGTGTGTTTTGTTTCTTGAAAAATCTTGACCTGATTTGATTACAGTGATATCGTCCCAGTCAAATCGAGAGGCAGGATACAATCTGTGCAAAATGGATTACCTCATCCTGGCTTCTATGTGATCAGAGTTCACCATTTGACAGGAAGTTTTT
>Ga0209208_10007647_pt1 | contig 14586 bp, 14 predicted proteins | sample S1TSphfallax_3_FD_187694 | JGI IMG/M metagenome (GOLD analysis project Ga0209208, IMG submission 187694) | Host-associated microbial communities from peat moss isolated from Minnesota, USA - S1T2_Fd - Sphagnum fallax MG (SPAdes) (version 2) | ecosystem: Host-associated > Plants > Peat moss >...
GAGGCTGGAAAAAAAAAAGTCAAGGAAAAAAAAAAAGGATCCCATGGGTGTTGTGGAAGGAAGGGTGCCCTGGCTATTGGTGCAGGGATAGCAGCTGCCATGGCTATTGTGGCCAGCGCATTTAATACCGATCACCCAAACATGTTGGAACCCACTAAGAGCATTCCCACCGGTGCTGAGTATGTGTGACATTGAACATTAAATTTGGATCTAAGAAAAAGTCAACATATCCTCATGCGGCTCAGGAAAATGGTTTTTCTCCTGCATTTTTGCTCAGTTTGCTGAGGCTGGTAAAAGCGCAACAAAGCTGTGCACCTGCTACTAGAGAAGAGTGTAACAAATATGATCCGATTGTTGATCCCTGTTTTTGTCTGTTTTTGATTGGCCAATCATAATGATTCGTCCAGGTGGTTTGCTATTAGTAGTTCCCACGTATTTGCAGTCCTCGTTTGTTGCAAAAAAGTAAATAACTAAACTTGGATGTGAGAAATTTCTTGGCAAGTTCACATACTGAGCACCGATGGAGATGCTCTTAGTGCATAGTGTCGCTCTCCGACGCGCGGTAAACACTTTTAGGTTTGCCTTGCGTCTAGAGAACGCGGTAAGTACTTAGGGTTTTGACTTTTATATGCATGGAATCTGCACTTCATCACGAGAGAGCAATACATCACGAGAGAGTTTTGTTCGAGTGCTGTCGATTACTTAGCACAAACGCTGAGGGATGGTGCTCATCAGCTTCATGTCGTCAACAAAGAAGGTTGCGAAATGATTGGGGGGAAATCAAAGGTCTTGACACGACAGGATAGATGACCACTTCCATTTTCACAAGCAAATTGTGAAGCGATCTCTTCTCCACCCTCACACTCCCTTCCCCAACAACGTTTTCACATTGCAGAAGGTACTATACTGACCAAAAGATTTACTTCTGACATGCTAGATTGTAATGTGGAGTTATTAAGAGCGACTTTGCAAAGGTGTGGATCGAGTTATGGGAGGGAAGGAGATTTTCTCAGTAGGGCAATGGCTAGGGCCTAAGAAGACATGTATGACGCCCTTGAAACAAATGTACATGAGCAAAAAAGTAAATTGTGATCTGCTCTGTGCTTTGCAGATCCATCTTGCAGAACGTAATTGTCACTGTTCGACTTGAGCGCCTCTAAGGCAAGCTCCTTGCTGTTGACAAAACTGAATTCAAAAATATCTAAATTAGAGCTCTATTCTAAACGTGCTTCTTCTCGATGGGCGAAGCAACAACCTTTGTGGATCATAAACCTGAAATACGATTTGAAGAATCAGCAGTAAATGGTCACGATTCTGCCTCAAGATGGGAAAATGATGGCCCAACAAGGCTAGGAAGAAACTTCCCTAGCTCAAGGAGTGCTTCACATAACCATGAAGCAAGTGTTCAGTTGTGGCTCCAGGAGCAAGCAGAGAGGAAACGACAAAATACATTGACAAATATGCATCAGGCATTTGTGAAATCGATCAATGCATATGCCCTTGTCCTCGTCTTGCTTGTCACAATCACGTATGCTGGGTTCTTGCAACCTCCAGGTTCCTTTGATAATAATGGGTTGATGAGAGTCTCTTCCAATTTCAGTCTCAAATTATTTGTATTCTTCAACAGCTTCTCATTCTTCTTCTCGGTGACAGATCTATTGTTATGCCTGAGTGGAAGTTTTGCACCCCTGGCTGACCTTCATGATGAAAGATACTACCACCCAGAAGATAATCGCAAAAGATGGCGGAATTCTGGCAACAGGCGGACTATTGAATTCTTGGAACACATGGAACAGGCTACAACATCCATGGATTCAATACCAATGGACATACCACCACCTGAATCAGTTTATTTGGAACAGGCAATTACCCACAAACTTTCAAGTTTTGTTGCTGGCAAGCTCACAAAACTTGTTTATATCAATGTGATGTTTGTAATTTCTCTCACCTGTTGTGTAGCAGCTTATGTCTCAGCTGGTTTTGCTGTCCAGAAAACCATCTTATCTGACCAGATCTCAATCCTTATTCCATCTCTGGTGGGTTGCATCTTCTATGTTGGTTTCCTCATTTGGTTGTTGGCTGATTCTGTGAAGTTCCTTTGGTATGCTGGATTCCAACTTGGTGCTTTGCAAGACTCCCTGGCTGCAAAGTTGGCTGCAAATGCAGCTCATTTGGAAGTTCAGTTCAAGTTTAACACTCCTACTACTGAACTCCCTCCCAATGAAATCCTTCTTCCTCCTGAGGAAAATGAAGAATGAAATGAGGTTGTTGGTTTTTGGGGATTGATTTTTGGAAACCAAGCTGTAGTTGGAAAATGTCTCACTTGTGATGTATCCTATCTGGAATATGTATGTTAACTTATATCAAAATTCCCATTCTTCTTTTGACAAGTTTCTCTGTTCACAGATCTGCGAGTCTGCACTCTTTGTCACTTGCAAACAAAAAATGGTTTATGTTGTCCAGTGGCACATCAATAGCAAACCCAGTGGCTTGTATGTCCAGCTTGCAAGTTGCTGATTTTTTCCATACTGTTCTAAAAAAAATGATCATCTGATTCATTCACCAATGCAAAGAATCGCCAATTCTGTAGCACTACTGGTTGTCCACAAAACAGTGTTTATGTTGTCTGGTGGCACATCAATAGCAGACCCAGAGGCTCTCATATCCAGCTTGCAAGTAGCTAATTTTTGCCATAATGTTCTAGAAAAATGATCATTTTACTCATTCACCAATGCAATGCAAAGAATTGCCAATTCTGTAGCACTCCTGGTTGCCCACAAAAAATTGTTTGTTGTCTAGTGGCACATCAATAGCAAACCCAAAGGCTCTCATGTCCAGCTTGCAAGTTGCTAATTTTTGCCACGATGTACTAGAAAAATGATCATCTGATTCATTCACCAATGCAAGGATTGACAGTTCTGTAGCACCCCTGGTGGCCCACAAATTTTTTTAATGTTGTCCAGTGGCCCATCAAAAGCAGTCGCAGTGGCTCATGTGTCCAGCTTGCAATTTAATGATTTTTGCCAGTGTTCTAGAAATCTGATCATCTGATTTATTCACCAAAAAACTCATGGCAAAGCTGCAACTGGTTAACCACAACTTATGTGAAGCCTCTTGTTTGCAGGTGTCATCATTCTTCTTGTTTGGTTTATCAAGCTCTACAGTCTGCTCAGTATGAAAACAAAACACAAAAGCACAAGGTGCAACCACAAAATTCGCTTTAACTGGAAAGAACTTCATTCTTTGCAATTCTAGACAGAGAAAAACAGCAAAAACTGTTTGTTGCAAAGAAAATGAGACAGAGAACTTTGCCTGTGAGTTCATTTCATACCTTCTAGTTGAAACACTGTGGAATTTCTGCACAATCAAAAGGAACAAAAATCTGATTCTGGAGAAGAAAAGGAGGCAGCAATTTATCCTATACCTAAGCACATAGAAGAGCAAATCTCTTAACTAATGCACAGAAAAGAACACTGCAGAAAAGCAAATGATAAACAGTGTCTCTGTCACAAACGTATGGATCCTCTTTTGATTTAGTGGTGAAAAGCAGCAGCAAAATCAGTTTCATGCAGTAGCAAATCCAAGCTGAATCAGGTTCTCAGAATTGAATACCTGAAGCTTGGAGAACCATCAAAGGACACTGAACACTGGGCATTCTCAAACAGGATTTGAAAGCTAGAGGAACCAAACTCATGGGATTTTTTAGGTAGAAGGAAACATATGAAGGATTGTGGAGACCTTGAACTAGATGCCATACTTTGGGAATGACTGACTTCAGCCACATTAATCAAACTCTACAAATCCCCATTAGTGTCACATCCATCATGTGCATATCATTGTGTCTGATTTGATTGAGAATAACCAATTTCAATCACATTAGTGAAGCTCTACAAATCCACATAAGCACCACATCTGCCACATGTAAAACATTGTGTCTGATTTAATCGTGAATCCTCATGGAGAGAAAAAATCCAAGTTAGGAGGACAAAGGCCAAAGACTTGAGCTCCTTTAGTATGCAGCGATTCAAGGTGTAAGTTTTCTGTACCTGTGCACTTGAATGGTCTAATCACAATTGTACACTAACATGCCAAACTGAAAACCCTTTTGACCCCAGAGCCATGGAGAAAACCAAGGTTGCGAATTGAGAGCATGAAGTGTGATGATGTATGATGGAGCTCATCACCACCATGAATGCATAAGGGAACAAGAGAACAAAACTGTCATTTTAAAGATTTTTCACTATCTGCTGGAATTGTTACTCCAATAAGCATAACTACTACTCGGGCCAGGAGCACTTCCTCCCAGATGAGGGACAACCCCTTGCTGCAAATAAACTGGAGCTGGAGTATGGTAACAAGGTATCCCTGTTACTTGCACATTGACTGCAGTACCTCTACCTCGAACATGATCTGAGTGACCTTGCTGACTAGATGATTGTGAGATCCGTGTGTATGGTGTTGGAGGAATGAATACACCAGTTCCTGTAGGCTGGGACGGAATTGGTCTGTACATGTTCATCTGTGGTGTATGAGGATAAGGAGTCTGTGGTCCCAATCCAACTCCTGTCTGGAACATATGTCCAGGATATTGAAAACCACCTGCACAATTGTATTACAAAGTTCAGAAGAACTCATTTGCCTGTGTTGTTGATGCCAGGACACTAGGAAGCAAGTAAAACACTTCCTTGTGGAAAATAGTAACTGTGTGTCATGCAAACTCTACAGCATGCATGACTAATGATAATCGTAAGAACACCAACCTCTGCCTGATTGTAAACGTGGTGTGGTATCAGGACCTGAAGGCAGTCTGACAGTAGAAGCCAAATATGGTGCCGGGTAGCTTTGGTATACTTGAGGACCTTGAACGTGATGGACAGGAGGTCCCCACTGTGGTGATGGAGGTCCCTGCAAGGGCCTCATACCAGGGACAAAGTTGTGGTGAGGAGATTGGGAGGACTGACATGGCACAGGTTGGCGATCACTGTAGTGCACCACTAAAGGTCTTGACTCAGGATGAGTATTTCTGTTCCAGGAGTCTTGTCTTTCAGGTGATGGCTGGAATGGCTGCCTAGGTTGCTGGTCATATCTAGGGCCCCTGTCTGCATGGTGGATTGGTGATGCCTGAAAGTTTTGCCTCTGAAGTCCCATATTTGCAATCTGCTGCACTGCAGTTTCTGTCCCATCTGACTGCATGTGCAAATGAACCACATGTGGTACCTGTGTCAGTAGACAAATTCACCTATTTCACAACAGATTTTCCTAGTAACCACAGTGGTGCCTCATCCAAAACATGTGGACTGCTTCAGGAGAAAGAGCAAAGTATACAAGAGAATGCAACGTAATTAAACTAACTCTAACAGGAAAAGCAAGTCATTTTCTGTCTGCAAAATTTGACTTCGAAGTTTTAGTGGTTTGTTACCATCTCTGGTGATTCAGATCTGAAGTCTCTTCCTCTGCCACGCCCTCCTCGACCCCTTCCCCTCCTTCCTCTGGATCTGTCTCCAACACCCCCTACTCGTCCACCTTGCCCCCCTCTCCTTCCAGAGTTTCCCACACCCTGCACCAGGTGCCCCTGTTTCACAACTCTCCTCATTTCTTCCTCTTTTTCATCATCAGAGAACTCATCTGTTTCAGAAACTTCTTCATCATGCTCACCTGAAGCATCATAACCCTTCTTCCAAAGTTCAGGATTGTCCTGAACAAACTTGGCCAATTCAGGCACAAATGCTACATCCTTGCCTTCAGTGGCACCTTCTGGTATATCAACAACTTCGTTATAGCGCACTACATAGTATGGTTTCTTGACTGGACCAAACACCTCATCAACTATGCCTAAAGGTATACGCTGCTCAGTTAGCCACAGAATAGAACCTTCATTCAGTACCAGTTTGTGGTCGGTTGCTTCCACAGTCACTTGTTTGTTAACAACCTGCAAGAGGAGGGAAAACCGGTGTGAGAAGAAAACTTACAAAATACAGGAGGGAAACAACTGTAGGAAGGTCAGAAATGAGCAGATCAGCTTCAGGCAACCCCTACCCTTAGCTCTGACACAAGAATCACCGAATTTAAATTTCTTGAATCAAGCTGCAGTAGACAACATTGTAATTGACTTTTGAATGCATCACTAAATGACCACAATTGGGCAGAACCTCACAAAATCTCCTGACATAAAATGCAGCTGTACAATCATATGGAAATATTCAGCTTACAGAGGAGATAGTGCCAACAGACTGAGGTGTTTGATGAGGCTCAAGAACTGCATCAATCTTTGGAACTGGTGGCAACTCCTGCAGATCCAATAGTGTAAAGATGTATATGAGGTTCAATAGACTATACTTCTTGAAGATCCATCACTGACAATACCATCATCTACAACACAGTACCATGTTCCCAAACAGGATCCTCCCAGGGATCAACTTAAAACAAAATCAGCTGCACTTGCAGCCAATCTGTTGCATCATGAAGACATCTTCTGATTGTCCAAAGAGCCAACAGAATAGTTGTAAGCAAATGGGTAATCTGTTAACAATCCCAATGTAGACCATCTATTCATATCTATGAGATTGCAGAGAAAAACTCCACAGTAACACTTTGAAGGTAACCATCATGTCAGTTCTGGGGGGGCGGGGACACAACAAAAATGAGTTTGAGTCACTCCTCAAGGATCAAACCATCACCTTCATCACGAATGGCAATGACTAGATGCCATGACTCCCAGACGTCATCGGTTCCTGACAGTGGGTGGGTGTAAACAAGAATCTGCTCAAAAAATTCAAGCAAACAAAAATCTTTGTGCAAATTTTCTGCCCACATTTCCAGAAGCAATGGGAAAGCCTCAGTCATGTCATTGGCTAAAAACAGGCATCTACTCACAACACCCATTTCAAGCATTGTCACCAACACATCAAACATGTAAAAGCCAAACCAGACACAAGGCTTGTCAACCTCAGATCTACACAAATCATGCTTCAGATTGTGGACACAAGGAGCTATGACAGTATTCTTCCATTGTGCTGGTGATCATGCAACTGCCATTCAATCCACAAATGAAGAGCTAGATATAAAATGCCAGACCTTGTTTGGAAACGAAAGATACAGGACAATACATGTTACATGAATTTTTTTGGAGAAAATGGAGACCTTGAGCTCATGTGTGGTTCGAAAAGCCTCCGTTGAGATCTCCTCTTCATCACTGCCGTTGCTACTTCTTCCCACTGTATCCCCAAGTACCAGTTTCTCCAGATCTGTGGTCCCGTCATCTGTACTAGGCTGCTTCTGTGCTGCTGCATCCTCCTTCACAAACTCTTCTTCTTCATGGCTGGACGTGTCTGAGGAGGACCTATGACCAGCGCTCTTCTCAATAAGAGGACCTCTGTCTTGTTCCTCAACCATCCCGTCTTCATCCTCCTCCTCCTGCTCATCTTCTTCATCTTTTTCTGTTTCTTCCCGGCTGCTCCCATTTTCCTTCCTCTCTGTACTACATAACTTGCCGTTTTCTTCTAAGATCGGGCATACAAGAGGGCCATTGTTTGACAGGGATTCTCCATCTTGTTCGGATTGTACTGCCAGCGTTCTGCTTCTTTTCCCGTCTGCGTATGTCTTCTCAACCAAGCTGCCGACGACTGACTCTACACGTTCTTCAAACACCACAATTTCCCCCTCCTCGGGCCCAACAACGATCTGCTCCCCATTGCACTTCCCCGCAGTTGTATCCGCGTCAAATCCTTCTTCGCTAACCTCATTCTTATCATCGCTATGATCTCCATTCTGAATCAGATCTCCTAATGTCGCCACCTCCTTCTTATCTCCGGCATCCATCTCCATTGCGGACAACACCGGATCCTCCGCTGCCATTCACTAACATAAACTTCTCATAATCGCTCTCTTCTGCTGATGATCTTCTTCACGAGAAGATGACACACACTTGGATCTTCCCCCACGCGCAAAAGAAGTCCTATCAGATCCGGTATTCAGAGACTCTGAGAGAGAGAGAGAGAGAGCGAGAGAGATCCAGAAAATCCAAACGACAAAAACTACAAATCTAAACACATCCAGAAACCTCGTTTCTCAACCAAACTCCCTCAGGTTTGCGATGCTGTTGCACACAGATAATCAAAACCAAAACAAAACAAAAATCTCTTCACAAACACGCACAAAACACAGATCCGAAAAACCTAATGGCTTCATAATCTCCCTAATCTATTCAATACTTTCCTTCTTGTATCGCTTTCTTTCCTGCCACAAAAAAGCAAGAATGCATTGAAATCAGTCAAATGATTGAGCGCTTTTTTTTGTGTGTGTGTGTGTGTGAAATGTCTATCTGTCTCTGTCTGTCTGGCTTGGAGAACCAACTAATGATTTGCGCATGTTGCCTACTGTCTGTCTCTCTGACCGCCTTTCTCTTTCTCTGTCTGTCTGCGTGCGTGTCTCTCTGTCTCTGTTCTCTCTCTCTCTCTCTCTGTGTTCTCTCTTTCTGTGCAAACAAAAACAAAATTGAAAGGGACAGAGAGGTCTTCTCTGTGCAGCAGCAGGAGCAGCAGCATTATTCCTCCTCGAACCAACAACATGCAGTGAACGCGATCCGCATGTACAGAAAAAGGGGGAAAAATGAGGAGGAAGAAAAAAACAACGACACCAGACTCTCCAGAGCTTTTAAAACTTCTTCAGCAGCCATGATTCCGCATTCATCTTCTTCCACCCAGCGAGCGATGCTGCGGTTTGCGCATTGCACTGCGTCAGAGGGCGTGTCAGCCGGCAGCAAGAGAGAGAGAGTGTGTGTCTTTGTTTGTGTCCTCTGTGTTTCTGCCAGCTTCCTCGTGCCACAAGATACTAGGTAGCCTACTCAATGGAGGGTTTTAGCCTGGTAGGTATAGACCTAGGTAGGTAGGTAGGTAGGTAGGTAAATTGTTAGTGAGATATTTAGCTAGTCAGGCAGGTAACTAGGCAGTTAGTTGGTTAGTTAGTTAGTCAGTTAGTTTTCGATAGGTAGATAGGTAGGTACCTACTTATTATAAGTAACAGTTTCATTTTTTTTAAATAACAACAGTAAACTAAAAAAAAAATTAAAATTTTCCTAAAAGAAAAAAGAAATGAAAATTTAGAAATAGTTTTCCTGACATTAAATAAATGGAAATTTTTAAATATTTTAAAGTAAATTAAATAAATGGATAAATAGAATTCTTTTTTTTTGCTCTTGCTACTAGGTACTAGGTTAGCCTATTCATTGGCAGGTTTTAGGGTGGTATGTAGAGGTAGGCAGGTAGGTAAGTAGATAACAGTAGACTATTTGGGCACCTACTTATTGTAAGTAACATGTTTCCTTTTTAATAAATAAATAATTTAAATGATTTAAATTTTCCTTTACAACTAGGTAGGCTTCTGAAAAAAGATTTGCATCCAAAGAGGAAATGGGCAAAAAAATTGTGTTATTTCTTGAAGAGAACAAGGCGTTCCTATCTATGCTTTGTTGTGCTTCATCTACGTTTCAATTTGAATATCTATGGTTTGTTGTGCTTCATCTACGTTTCAATTTGAATGCAACAACGATATTCAGCATCTTGCAAGATATCAAGTTACATATTGTGGGCTCCTAGTCTAGTCAAGGACCTTGAGTCTCATTAACAATGAAGTGTCAAAAGGAGCGAACAACCATTACTGGGAAGGTATAATATCAATGGTAAGAATATTAGAACTAATGAGAGGCCTTAAAAAGGTGCATTACCTAGTATGCTTCAACAAGATAGACACATTAGAATCTAACCATAGTGCCTATTAATGGAAAGGTAGAGGAACCTTTGTTCTCTTTCACAACTGCATTAGGGAGGAAAATATTGAGAGATTCTAAACCAAAAAATAATGTGTTGGAAAAGAGGTGGGTAGGGGTTCTTCCTTTTACTTTCAAACCAAAATGGATGAACATTTGGTGCAAGATGCGGAGTAAGAAAGAAGTGGGCTTCATGTGAGCTTTGTGGAATAAGGCAATTGCAGTTAACACTTGGAGAGTTAAGGTGAACAACTTGATTAATCAAACTTGTTCATTGTGCGATAATGAAGAAGAATTCACATTTGCACAAATTTTGGGAGTGTTGCCATGCACAATGGGCTTAGAGTACAGACAAGGCATTGTGTGTGAACATGCCTATAGTAACAAGCCATCACATGTTGTTCTCCCACCCCCCCACCCCCAACATTGAAAACAATGTGTTTTTGCTACCCAAAAGTCTAAGGCAAGTGCAATGTGTGGAGAACATATGGTCCTTACTAATCACACTCTAGACTTTGTTGATTGAATGGAATGATTTGGTTTTCAACACCGAAAGATGAAATGTTATTAAAATCCACAAAGTTATTTGGGATGCCCTATTTGATTATGGTAAGGTGGCTTGGAATAGATTTATGAGAATAATTAGAAAAACCTCTAAGGTAGGAAAAAAAACTTTTGGAGAAGTTTGATAAGAGTTGGGGTAGGCACAAGGTTAGGTTATTTGTGTCCGAGTAGGTAGCTTTGTTAGGTGGTGTTACGATGAGCCCCAAAGGTATTTCATTAATTAAGGTTTCGAGCATGGGGTGGCACTCCTCCCACTCTGAGGGTTTGTTGTTCTTGTTTCTCTTTGCAAATGAATTCTTTTCATTTGTGCCAAAAATAATAATAATTGACATGAAATATTTTTAAAGTAATTCATTAATTATCTTTTTGTAACTGAAAGCACCAAACCTTCCAAAATGGGGGAAATGGGTAAAACCCAATTGAGTGATTGGTAGAAAAGAAAATTGTGGGTACCTACTAGGTACCTAGAGGTGAGAAGTTAGGGTTTAGGTGCAACCCCACCCTTTTGTTTTCACTAAGACAAATTTTTGTACACTTGAGAAAACCACCAAAGTAGACATGGGGTTATGGAGTCACAACTATAACTGAGTTGAAAGGAAAGAAATTATGGGCATACCCAAGGGTTTTGAGAATTTATGGATGAAATTAGGTTCATCCATGTTTCCCATGTCATAAGAGGGATGAGAAAGTGATGCACATTCCTTCACAAGGAAGGAAGTTATATAGCCCTGAGGGCTGACCGAATAGGCTTGTTGACATACTTGATGATGGCATTCTGTTTGGTTTTAATTTATTTGAAGAATCGGAGCTTCTTGATAAAAAAGTCAAGAACCAACCAACTCCTTAAAGAAAGAGTGCAAAGAGATCTTACACCCCATACATAGCACTCATCAATTCCCTCACACTCTTACAAGTTGTCGTAAGCATCTCTCTCGTCTCTTGTATGAAGGATATTCATTCATGGATATATATGGTGCCATCAAAATACATTAGAAAATTTCTCCTAGTGCTTTAGGAAAATAATTAAGAACCTAGATGAGGAGCCATAGCCAAAGTGACCATAATAGTACATCGTACCCACACAATAATGCGATTTCTTTCTCAAAAAAATTCTTAACTCGAGGATGTAATCCATGCTTCAATCATATGTAGAGTTAAAACTTGTAAAAATTGATAAGAGTATTCTACTTCTTTCATGGGAATGAATTGTTTATGTCAATTAAAAATCCAAAAGAAATACTATGGCCTTGCCATTTACATTAAAAAAGGATCTTAAGGCAAAAGCAGAATTATAAAAACTCAAATAATTTCACCATGCAAAAATATAATGGAGAGTTAAAACTCGTAAAATTTGATAAGAGTATTCTACTTCTTTCATGGGAATGAATTGTTTATGTAAATTAAAAATCCAAAAGAGACCATGGGTGTGTCACATTGTGGCCTTGCCATTTACATTAAAAAGGATATTAAGGCAAAAGAAGAATTATGGAAACTCAAATAATTTCACCATGCAAAAATATAGTCTTCAAAAAAATCCTCTAAAAAGAAACCAAAATCCTTCAAGATATTATAACTCTATAACTAAATCTCAAGTTTCAACACAAGCCAAAATACCATCTTTCAAAAATCCTATATAAAAATCAACCTTATCACCTAGGGGCCAAAATCCCTTAAGCTTGCCAAAAAAAAATTAAAAAATCTTTAGGTCTACACATAAACCTATTTTACTGAAAATTGAAAACAATGACCCTTTATAGCATTTCCATTGGTCCTCCAAAATTCTCAAAAAAACTTAGCAAACCTTATTACATGTTTAACTATTAGTTGACTCAAGACAACTAAGGGGAAAAAATAAATTCCGATCCCCAAATCCAGCAATTTCATTGGCCATAACATATTTTTTCTGCACACCTTACACACAAGCCTATTCAACACCCACCCCTCTGTATATTAATACACTAAGTAATAGTATACAGTATATATACTGTGTATATATACTGTATACAGACAGGAGAGGACAGAGGCAGCCACTTTGCAATGCTGACATAACCCGTGCACAAAGTCTTACTAAATTATGTTCAATGACTGATTACTAAAAAAAATTAATAAATTAAAATTTTAAAATTAAAAAATAAAAAATAAAACTCTAGAGCTTAATTCCAGTTTTTTGTGCACGGTTTTTTTTTTTTTCCTTGAATTTTCTGGCTTTTGTGACATAGCCACACTGAAAATCATCTCCAAGAGGAATTAGCCAAATTCGGCTATAGGTCAGCAAAAGAGAGCATAGAAATATTAATCCTGCTATTATTTTTTGTGACCTGTCGCTGGAGCCTATTGGCAAAATATGACAATTTCAGCGCGGCAAAAAAAAAAAAAAAAAAAAAAAAAAAAAAAAAAAGGTTCTCTAAATCTGGTGAATTTCACACAGTTTCCTCACAAATATCCATCATAGACTACATTGGATTTTCTTTTGACAAAAAATTTTGGCAAAAAATAAATGCTGGTTTCATGCCTTATTATTCTTCAATCCAATTTTCATTCATACAAAAAAAAAATTTAATTTTTTTTCCTCTTGTTCTTCTTATGCTAGTTGACAAGTATGCAATCCAAAGTTTGTCAGCCAAATGGTGCACAGAGTGATGATGCACATGGTAAGTATGCGGCTTGTTTCCAGAGCAATACCCATTAGTCTAGTCGAATAAATGAATGTTATCCACAACTCTCTCTCTCTCTATATATAGTCAGACTTTCAGCAAAACTCTTCTTGCTTGTTTGTAAGTAATGTTTGTAAGAGCAAGTGAGCAAAGCTCCTCTCTCTCTCTCTCTCTCTCTCTCTATATATATATATATATATAGTCAGACTTTCAGCAAAACTCTTCGTGTTTATAGGTAATGTTTGTAAGAGCGAGTGAGTCAAGCTCCTGCTGCCGCGTTGGATACGAACGAAGGTTGTCACTGTATTTTCATCACTGTATTAGTCAACTCGGGTGGTTGCTCTGTCATTTTGTATGATCATATCACATGCAAATTTTCAGAGCTGGCCATGCGCATGGAGAATTCCAAGACACACACTTAAAAGTTAAATAATGAAGCAGGCGGTAAAATAACATAGCTACACTTTATCACTTATGTTAACAACCACAATTTTGTATCCATAATTAATACAAAGGTGAACAAAGGTGAACGAACTATCATGAGTCTGGTGGTCTTCATGATCAACCTCCAGCAATATTTCTTCTTTCTCATCTCTTTCTAAAATTTCACCCGCAAGAAAGAGAAACAAGGTAATACCTTGGGGTTGAAATAAAGGGCTTGTTATCATTAAAAGACTTTAAGGTTCTAGTTTTTGAGAGAGGAAAAAAAAAAAAAAAGGGTCATATCAAAATGGGGATTTAAAGCTTAAAGATTTTTTTTCTTCAAGTATTTACTAGCCAGTATTGAGTGTGGTTCACAACAATGCCTATTAACATTAACCACCATGCTTGAGAAATGGGTGCAACATTTTTAAATAAAGAAAGGGGCTGAAGTGTTAAAATAAATTTTGATGAGTGCATTACAACAAAAGGTGTTCTTATACGTCAAGTGATTTCATAAAATTTTGAATGAATTCATTGATTGTAGTGAACAAAACCTAGTGAGGAAAGAAATGAATACACTGGTCTAATGAACAGGACTCAGTGAGAAAGCAATAAATTCAATGGTCTAATGAATGAAGACCAATGAATTGCACCTACCTTTTGTAATAGTGGGTGATAGTAGTTAATTGGCGGGTGTGTGCTAGTGACAAAAGTCTATTAACTGTCAACAACCATTCATCTTATACACACCATGTTTGAGAATGGTTTGCAAGCTTCTTCTGTAACAAAGGAAAGAAGACATTCAACATGGTGGGGTTCAAGTTTTAAAACAATTGTCTTCAGCTATTAGTCAATCGATGGGTGCAGTTCATGAAACTGCCTATAAATCTTCAACCACCACTGATTTTATCCACACCATGCTTGGAAATGGCTGTTTTTTTTTTTTTTTTCAATGAGCCAAAATCAAAATGGGGATTGAAGTATTTAAGGGGTAAATAGTTTATGGTGGGTGTGCATAACAACAATGCCTATAAACTATAAACCTGCTCCACAACTGCAATTGATCTTTCTACAAACCAAACTTGAAAGTGGATGCTTGGAATTGGGTGTTTGAAGCTTTAAAAAGGTTGAGTAGATTCTGCTGCACCCACATGCATCATCAGGTAACAAGGTACTTAAATA
>Ga0209208_10007648_pt1 | contig 14585 bp, 10 predicted proteins | sample S1TSphfallax_3_FD_187694 | JGI IMG/M metagenome (GOLD analysis project Ga0209208, IMG submission 187694) | Host-associated microbial communities from peat moss isolated from Minnesota, USA - S1T2_Fd - Sphagnum fallax MG (SPAdes) (version 2) | ecosystem: Host-associated > Plants > Peat moss >...
GCATCAAGTTCAGTTTTGTTGTACATCACATAAGCTTCCATAGCCTTTCTTGGTTATTCCAGATATCCTCAGGCAGATCATCCTGAAGCAGTTTTCATTATTGTTTCCTAACAGTAGAGGAACTTTCGAGACTATATATTATACACATGTATATACACATATTACATTGAGCATAACAACACCTTGCAATCTAAAGAAGAAATCACTCTCTAGCCAATAATTACATACTGATGTACAGCCTGGTTATCTGAAGGTCAGTTGGAACAGTTGCTAATATGCATCCTCAAGACCATTTGCTGTGAATAAAATATGCAGAGAATGAAAGGAGATGATTGTTGAGACCTCCACTAAGTATATACATTGGGCTGTGTGGTTGAGATGTGTGGACCTAGTCTTTCTGACTCATTTTCTTGAGCCAGTTTCCTTGGATATGTCCCATGAGAAACTACTCAGCCATAATGCAGTGAACAATGGGCTCTACATGATAACTAACTATGGCATTTGCAACTCAGTTGATTTATGGTTCTGCATCTGTCTTCCTGCACTGTTGTTCTCTCTTGTTTTCATGTGATGTTTCCACTTGAATTGGACATGTGATGCAAATGTTTGGGCCAACTTGATGAAAATTTCTGTTGTTTATTTGTTGTTTTGCCTACCTGAGAAAGTGATGTCAATACTCTGCCAAAAGGATTCAGTGTTATACTGCTGGGAACTTCAGAGTTTCATTGCAAGATTATCCTCTATGTACATCCATTGTTTGTCAATTTTCCTAGTTGTACAGTGAACAGCAATGAGCAATCTAATGTTTTGAAACATTGTTCCTTTGCACAAAAAATTGAAGTCAATGATGGGCATGGAAAATTAGCTTTGTGGAGTCTTGTTTAATGTATTTTTGGGTGGTAAAATGTTGTATAACACTCAGGCTAACAATAATAATGTAGGTGAAGCAATGCGTGATAAAATATCTCATGAAATTTAGTTAGATAATCAATTTCTTCATTCCCATCTTGTGAACACTTCATCAATACTTTGAAGAACACACTTGATGGGTATTGGGCCCCAGAAGAACAATGCCTTTTATGTTGCAAATAGTTCAAAAAAAATGCAACATGAAAATAAATGACATCCGAGATGTGACGATGATATTACATTAATCTGTTGAGGATGGCAAGGGGAAATATGAACCCTAGAGAATTGAAAATAGGTAGGTTGCCATTAGTATTTGAGCACAAAGGAATGGGGGATAGTTGGGTTACATAGGCTGAATCAATCCCATATGAATTCCAAAGTCAAGCAAGGTATCTGAAGATGCTCTTTGAGTGCATCATGTCCCAAGATAACTACCATATGCAACTAAAATGCATAGAGCCCATCTCCAAGAGGGAGTTAGTGTATAGAAACATTTCACAAATTGTGACCATAACAAGGCATACCAATCACAACAGTGGGTGTAATGTATCATCCTATTGTTGGGTTGATCCTTGCTTTCTAAAGGCTGCTCTTCTCTACCAGTTAAAGAATGTGTACATTAAAATCTCAAATCTGATGTCTATTACTCCCATTACACTGGTTCAGTCTAATGAGAGTGATAGATATCAGATGGATCACAATATATGCAGTGTTGCTGCCCCTAAACTTTGATTCCTTAAGTTTCTGTGCATCTTGGTCTGCTTGGTTCAGACTTTTGCTCTATTATGATCAAAGGGAGACATGTGACCTTGCTTCAAGGGGACCCAATATGGGGTAGTGGCCAATACCACCTACAAACATCTTCTGCAATGGGTCCACACAAAACATCACACTTTGTACCCTTGCTATTCATTGATATTATAGTTGCGGAAACAACTTAGCCTGTGGTACATACTGTCTGCTCTTTAATTGAAGTCATTGATTAAGCTGTCATTGCCAAATAATGAGCTTTAACCATTAAAAATGCATGTTGCATGAAAAGCATCTCCCATATCAACCTTACAAGGAAATGTATCTTTCCATGCTTAACTTTAATTCTCCATTGGGTTGATATTTTTGATTTACATGAAAGTAAGAATGAAAATGAATGCATATTTCAAAACACATTATTCAGTACACATTACACAATGTGAATGATGTGAGTTGAAGAACATCAGGTCCTGTAAATTGAAAATCTTGTTTTTCATGTACTAGATTCAACATATAATATTAAAATTTAATGTTTTCTTGTTTTCATTGATTAATATTCAGATTATTCCACAATTTTCTTTTTATTTATCTTTAGACCAAGTCTCCACTTGATCTTGTCCACTACCACATCATACATATTGGTGTGTTTTGGTCGAATTTTTTATGCAATCAAACTAGTCATCCTGCATCAAAAAATTTAACCAAATTAAATTTTTGTTTAAAAATGCACTTTGCATGAAAAGCATCTCACATACAAACCATACAAGGAAATATAATTTTTCATGCTTAACTTTTCTTTCCCATTAGGTTGTTTTTCTAATTCGCACAGAAGTAACAATAAAAATGAATGCATTTTTTAAAGCACGTCTTGCCTCATACTCAATGATGCGAGTTTAGGAACATCAAGTCTCATATCCTGAAAATCTTTTCGACATCGTCTTCCAAGTACTATACTTAACACACTACACCTAGAATCTAATTTTTTCTTCTTTTCATTGAATAGGTTTTAAATTATTGCACAATTTTTGACTTTACTTACTTTTAGTCCAAGTCTCCATTTGATGTTGTACACTATCACATAGTACATATTCTTGTGTTTTACTCAGTTTTTAATGTAGCCAAAGTGGCCATCATGCATACAAAGTGGTCAAATTTAAAGATGCCTTAAAAAATGCATGTTGCATAAAAGACAACGCACATAGCAACCTTACAAGGAAATGTATCTTTTCACGAGTAAATTTCTTTTTCCATTGAGTTGTTTTTTTATTTTACACGCAAGTAAAAGAAAATGAATCCAGATTTCAATCACATGTTGCCTTGCACATGAGACCATGTGAGTTGAGGGACATCATGTCTTGTGCCTTGAAAGACATTTCAACATATTGTTTTCCATGTGTTGTATTCACATATTGTATGTGGAATTAAAACTTGTTTTCATTGATTAGGTTTTAAATCATTGCACAACTTTTGTCTTTACTTACTTTTAGACCAAGCCACCATTGATCTTGCACACTACCACTTAATACATAATCATGTGCTTTGGTCAATTATTTTATGTAACCAAAGTGGCCATCATGCACAAGAAGATTGAGTCAAATTTAAGCATGCCTTTAAAAATGCATGTTGCATTAAAAACATCGCACATTACTACCTTACAAAAAATAAAATAAATTCATGTTTAACTTTCTTTCTCCATTGGGTTGTGTTTCTATTTTTCATGGAAGTAAGAATAAAATGAATGCATCTTTTAAACCACATCTTGCTTTACACATTTAATGATGTGATTTTGAGGCCATCCAATCTTGTACCTTGAAAATACTTTAAACATCGCTTCTTCTATGGACCGGATTCAACTTATTATACTTAGAAATTAACTTTTTATCATTTCCCTAGCTTAGGTTTTAGATTATTTCACTTCTTTTGTTTTTATTGATTTCACACCAAGTGGCCATTGATCTTGTACACTACCACATAATACACATTGGTCAATTTTCATCCATTTTTTATATAGCCATATAAGTGGCCATCATGCATATGAAGATTTAGCCATTTAGTTTAAAATACCTTTAAAAATCCATGGTGCATAAAAGACATTGCACATTACAACGTTACAAGGAAATGTATCTATTCATGCTTGATTTTTCTTCTCCATCGGGTTTTTCAAATATTTACATGAAAGTGGAATGAAAATGAATGCATCTTTTAAACCACAAATTGCCTTACACATTAGACAATGTGAGTTGGAAGCTATTAAAGGTGGTACTTTAAAAATATTTTCAACATCTCATCTTCCAAATATTGTACTCAACATACTATACCTACAACCTTAATCTAGATTCTTGTTTTCACTTAATAGGTTTTATATTATTGCACAACTTGAGTTTTTACTTGCTTTTAAACCACGTCGCCATTTGATCTTGTATGTTAGCACATCATACATATTAATGGATTTTTGTCAAAAAAATTATGTGTCCCTCATGCACACAAAGATTTAACCATATTTAAGGATTATTTTAAAAATGCATATTCCATATAGAACAATATTGCACATAACAACCTTACAAGGAAATTTATATTTTCATGCTTCACTTTCCCTTTCCATTGGGTTTTTCTTCTAGTTTTCATGGAAGAATGAAAATGAATCCATCTTTTTAAACCACATCTTGCTTCACGCATTAGACAATATGAGTTGAAGATTGTCAAGTCTTGTACCTTGAAAATCTTTTAATCATCTCAACATACTAAACTCAACACATTATACCAAGAATCTAATTTTTTCTTTTTTTTAATTTATTAAATTTTAGATTATTGCAAGACTTTTGTCTTTACTTACTTTAGACTAAGTTTCCATTTGATCTTGTACACTACCACATAATACATATTCATGTGCTTTGGTCAAATTTTTAATGTAATCAAATTGGCAATCATGAATACAAAGATTTAGCCAAGTTTAAGCTTCATTTTATATTTGTGGCTACTTAGTAGAACCAAATATTCTTTTTTTTTAATTGCTCAAAACGGAAAAAACCATTAAAAAAGAAATCATTGGAAACTTGTTTCTAATAACTATCGAACATTATGTTGTGCAAAATATTTGATTTTTAAGGAATTTTAAGTTGCTTGATTTGTCAAGCCTTCCACCACGATCCATGAAAATTAGGTTTAATTTCTTATTAAAGAGATCAATATGTTGTAACACATGTTTGGCCTTTTCATGGGTGTCATTGATATTTTTTAAATATCACAAATGTCAATTGATTTGATGAAAAGAAAATTACATTTCATGTGATAGATTCGGAAAATATTTGCATTTGAAATGAAGTGGTGAAAAATAATAGTGACAAGTTAAACCTCAATTCATTGGATGTGTGATTGCACAATTCATTCATGTAATCATCCACTTTAACAACGGTTTTTTTTTTCTACTTGTTAAAAAGTTGTTGGAAAAAAAAATCATTGCTTTGTATAGGAAAAAATCATTGCTTTCAAGTTGAACTTGAAATTTCACTTGAAAAGAAATCATTGCAAATCAATCGATTTACATTTTCACAAAGAAATCCACAATTTTTATATATCCCAACTCTCAAATCAAGCTCCATGACCACCATGAATTCCCTATAACCATCAGCTTGTCACCAATAAACTAGCATACCCATGATGCCGAGTATTGTCCCAAGCTTCAGGCTGCAAGGCCTAGGTACCATCATCTGCCTGTGTGTGCACAATAACCCGATTCGGTGCCTGATTCTGCAATGCACAAGCAAATGATGCAAGAAGAATACACATCAAATGATGAGCAGGCTGATTTCTTTGGATTCTTGGGGTTTCCTTTCTTGCCAGTTAGGAGGATGGCAATGGCAATTACAGGCAATGGGATGGACCTCTCTCTGTACGTTAACAATTCTTTAGATAGTTGTACAGAGGATGGATACAGGTCACCTGCATACATTCCAACCTTGAAGCTTTTGTCTCCCTCCGCAGACTTGATGGCTAGGAGACAAGGATCTGGCTTGAGGATGAGGAGCTCGAAACATCCCAGGAACTTACTTGTAAGTGCTGCTGAAGAACAGACATGATTGTGTTTCTTTTTCCTATTTCTATTGTGCATTCCAACAACGAGAGGAAGGATGACATGACATCATTTGATTAACATGATTTTGAGTGACATAAGAAGCGAATTTTTGAGACTTTTTTATTAGACAAAAGAAATAATGTGCAGTTGAGTCTTGATGTTTTTTTGCTTATGGCCAAGTTCTGAGCACTGTTGTAGTTTGTGGTTATTGGAAATTTAACTGTTTGTTTCTTGCAAGTACAAGAATCTATGTGCAACTCATTCAAGCACACACTCTTGAGTTGTGCAATATAGGGCTCTCACAAAACCAGTCCCGTATTGCGACAGGATGGCCATTTCCTCACAACAAGTGAGTTGCAGGCCTCTTGAGGTACTTCTCATTGCTTTGCGTTTCAAACTATTGCACAATTGTCTTACAATTACAACTCTTTGTAAACATTGACACCAGAGTTGATGGTACTAGAAACAGTCAATGCATGTGCTCAGTTTTGATTGTTCTGACAACCTCTCAACTAACTGAGGAAAGGACCCGTGCAAATTCAAGAATGACCCAAGGCCGGAGTTTTGCCATCCTTATGTGACTATCATCGAGGAAGACACAAGGAGCTATAATCTTTGTGACATGTTTGTCGAACAAGTATTTTGCACATTTGAGTTCCAAGGGTTCAAGCAATCGAATCAAGTCTTGGCTCCAATAAAGATCCTCAAGTGGTGAAAATTGTGGTTTCTCAGTATGGAGCTGAATGAAATTGCAACGAATTTTGACCATCAGGAATTCATTCATGACAACTTGTATGGGCATTTACAAATTTCTTTGAAATTCAATTTGGAGTAATCTGGGGAAGATTTGTGAAAGTTCTATATTCATTTGAAGCTCTACAAAAACTGTACATCTTAGTACATGAAGTTCATGGAAACTGTCACTATTTAGAAAGGGAAGATGTTTGGAATTGCAAGGTATTTGTTTGTCATATGTAATCTGAATGGCAACTCAAGCTCAACCCATGAAAATGGTCTCTTCTTCTGCTCTTGCACAACTCTGCAAGTTGTGAACTTTTTCTTTGCATGGGTGGATTATGTGCTCAACTTACAAACAGACTAGCATCATTGATGCCATCTCTAGCTCTTTTAAATCAAAACAATTTGCTTAAATTTGGCATGACCCACTAATTGACTTTGAGCTAGCCATATGGTTTGGGATTCAATCAGGCCTAAAAATTAGTTACAGATCTCACAAACTGGAGCACAAAATTCCTGGGTTTTATGTAAACAACAATTACCTACTTATTTATTAATGTATATACTACACATGAGGAAATGCCAGACTTTGGTGGTGTATTACCACGTTGATTGTATTGGAATGTTGTGTATTGTATACTCTCTGTAAATTTTGTAAAGAATGTTACTCTTCTAGCATACTCTTTTTATTGCTGGGTTGATCATAGGAGATTGCTTTTAGCATGGCCTAATGTTTCCTCATCAATTAATGAAAAAAGGTTTTTGAGTTTCTTTTTGAATTTTTGATTGACCTATTTTAATTTAATTTTATTTTTGTTTGTCTCTGGCGAGAGATAAGAGTTTTGGAGGATGCAAATTTGGGTTGAATCCCAAACCAATTTGTGGATGGAAACCAATGTTGGGTGGTTATTGACTTTTTCCATAACAGCTTGTTCTTCTGGTTCTCAATTTTTAAAATTTAAAAATCAAGCTGGTTTTTACTTTTCTTAATAAAACATTCATATCAGTGTTGTGTTTTTTGAAATTCCTCAAGTATATGTGCATTGGCTAGGATCCTCAGCATTAAATAACAATGAATGGCGACTATCCTGGTGGACTCGTAGATCTTTTTGTAAGCAACATCTCTTCAAATTGGTGAGAATTTTAGTAAGAGAAAAAGTATTCTTAATTTCAATTTGAGAACCTACAATCCTTAATATTTTAAAATTAAAAACCAATAGTTGACAACATGGTTTCATGTTTCTTCCACCAATTCAAAGGGCATTTGATATCTTTTGCATCTAGTATATATTTCTAAAATATCAACAATCTTCAATTAACAAGCTCCTTTGTAAGGTCATTGGTGTTAGCTACCATCTCAAACATGTTGAACTTGTTAACTTCATCCATTTTATGAACAAATGGATTTTCAACCTCAAACAATGGATGCAAATGATGATAAGAATTCAAGAACATAGGAAACAAGGATTTCTTATTATATATTTTCTTAGCTATGGACACCCTATGCTTATGATCAATAAAAGAAGATATTAATCTTAAGCTTTTAATCTAGGATCTAACATCAAGGCTAGCATATTATGGGTTCTTCTTTCATTATGTCTTGTCAAGAAGCAAAGGAAAGAGTCAATGACTTTAATAACTTTCTTAATGTTCTTCGCAAAAGTTTCCAACCCAATATTCAAATCATCATCATCATCATCAATCCAAGCATCCAATAAATGGAGATGTTTCATTTCTTCCTTTAGTTTCAAGCTCATGGATATGGCTATATTCAAAACATCATTCAACAACCAATGACCCTTGGATTGGTTTTAAATGCAAACATTGACGACACGAGACAAATGTCTATTACAATCTATGATATAATGGGGAACATGGCCAATGACCCTAGGACCAATGTGCTTGTTGTAACAAAAGGCAATAGCTTCTCGGAATTGAAAGGCTTCTTGAAACATGATCACTTTGCTTGCAAACCTACACAATTCACATTCCTAGTGAGAAGGCAACATTTTGGAGTACAAAAATTCAGAACAATAAAAAGGGAAAAGAACCAAAACAAGTAGCTTGCATTTTACCCTGTTTTGCCTAGCATACTCAATTTAGGCACATTTAATGGCAACATATTTTAAGCCCCCAAAAATTCTTTTTTTGCTAGTTGCATATTGACAAACTTTAAAAAAACCAAATCTAAAAAAAGTCCCTTAAAAACTTTCCATCACACACAAAGTTTCACAACTTATTATTGATTTCAAAGTAGTTGTCATGGTATTCAAATTTGCACCTTCATCTTTGACATAAGCAAAGATCTTTTTGGTCAAGCCACATTGCTTAAAAAGGTTTTGCAAACTTCTTGCCAATGTTTGCCCTAGTGTTTCAAATGCTTCAAATGAGTTAATAATAATGTGTTTTGGCATCCAATCTTCTCCCAAAAATTTTACAACCAATGTGAAAATATCATATGCTCCTTTGGACATTTACAAATCAAAACTTGCATAGCAAAACCACATTTTGCTAAAACTAGTATGACATGTGTTTTATTTTGTCTTTTCAAACAAGTCCAATAACAATTCTTGATTGAAATTGTTTTTGGAAGTGAAACAACATGAGGGCATAACCACCTTATTAAAAATTTCAACTAGATATTTTCAACAAACAAAATGGGCAAATGGTTTTTGATGAGTAGTAAACCCAAAATTTCCACAGATTGTTTTTGGTGTACATTATCCATTTTGTAAGTATTTGTGGGCCCAAAAAGTAACTTAGAGATTGCATTCACATTCATTGTAGATTGTTTCTTTGCAATAATTTTTGTAATGGAGTTTTATGTTTACTTTTCACTTCTTCAAACATTTTGAAGATTTTTCCATGGTTTGCATTCACATGTTATTTTAATACAAGTATCCCATTTCTTGTGAATTATGAAACAAGACCTTTCTTCAACCTTGTCCTTTATTTCAATACTATATGACCTATTGATTTTCTATAACAAAAAACATAACATACAACTTGTGACAATTTAACATCAACTAGTGATTCATCATCAACACAAAAGATGCTCAAGTTGGAGAATTTTGGCCATGGGATCTCAAATCTAACCTTTGTTGATGCAAACTTTTCATACTTAATTGCATTTTATCATCATTTTTAAATTACAAACTTAGAATTATTTTAACATTTTCACTTTCAATTCTTCCTTTCATTTTCATTCAAAAATAGATAAGGTGTTTTATTTAGAAAATTTAGTTCCATTTTGAAAGCGTGTTAATAAACTAGAGTTGAAAAAACCAAACAATTACATTTATTTTAATTTTGCAGAATGTGGAAAAAAAAAAAGATGCCCTTATAAATTATTCACTTGAGTATGATTCATTTTTCACAAAAGACATTATGCAAGCTTTGATATTGGAAACATGTATGCAAGTGCAAAATTGCCTTAAAATATCTTTTAACAATACAAGGCAAAAGTTCAAAGTTCCTTTTAAGGTTGTAAGTAATGTCTTCAATTTGAATGTTATTCCTACATAGCAAATCCGGACATATTATCAACACATTATTTTCAATATAAGAAAAAACTTGAAAAAAAATCACACAAATTTTTAAAAACTTGGACATACCTGAATTGTAAAAGTTTTACTAAAGCCACAAGCAACCAACAACCATCCACCTCCAATAAAACTTTAACTTGTAGGACAATACAAAGGTAGGGATAATACCAACCATAAAAGGGGGAAAACAACATGATGAACACCAACATAACAAAATGAAAACTAGCAACAACATGATGAACACCAACATAACACAATGAACACTAACAACAACATGATAAGCACCAACATGATGAGCATTAACAACATGATGAATAGTAGCAGGATGAGCACCAACACAATGAACACTTGTAGTAACGCAACATACATTAGGAGCACAATGAACACTAATAACAAGAACAATAGACCTAAAAAATGTCCCTTGTGATGGATAATGTGGCAATGATATGATTTGGTTTGCCATTCGGGAAACACCTTACTTCCCTAACCTTAAACCTAAACCATATCTCCACCTTAAAACCCTAAACTCTAAGTGATACTGATTTTATTTTTGACTAGGAACTAATTAAAAATTGGGTCAATTTTAAACCAAGGTTTGGTGCTTGCATAACATTGGTGGAAACTAATGTTGTGCAAGTTTATATTTTATCCAAATATATCCATTGGGTAGAAATGGAGGATTTTTTTTAAATGTTTTTAAAAAAAAAGTCAATATACCTTAATGAATACCTAGAGACATGTAAATCTAAGAATTTATACTCAATTCATAACCTTGAATATATGTAATAAATATCCAGACCTAAAGTGGGATATGTTTTCACATCCAAGTTTTTTTAACAAAAAAAAAGATAAATATGATTTAAACCTTAAACTTGTTACTGTTATCACTTATTAAATGGGGATGTTTGCACGATTTGGACCTTTTTTCCCCAATAATGAATCATTTTGATCAACCCATCACACACAATAGATAAAATAAAAACTTTCAAAATGTGATTTTTTCATTTTAATTGGATGAAAGAAAAATACATACCCATGTCTATTTCAAAAATGGTATATAATGGGGGTATCCATATCCTACCCACCTATTAGAAAACTTAAAATTCTAATTCTTAAACCTTAATCCAATGCAAAACTTTGAAAATTAAAATACCCTTACCCAATGGGTAAATAAATTGAATATATATATATATATATATATATATCCTCAGGTCAAAAACAACATACTTGCACAACATTGGTGGAAACCTACTGGTGAACATAATTTGGGTGATCACTCATTAATGTAGTCTACTTTCTAAACTACTTTCCTTGTCAAATTCATTTTGAATAATGTGTAATAATACATTGTTTTATCATCCATCATTATTTTGTTTGGTGTTGGCCTTTATGAGCCATTTTTTTTTTTTGTTTTGGTCAGAAAAAAGGAAACTGCACAATCAAAAGATTTCATAATATGCATTTATTAATGAGTATAGGGAATTGATTAATGCATTAATGACATTTGCGGATAATCATTGTAATCAAATTACAATGTTTGTGGGTAGTAAGAAAATCTTAGGTGCCTTGGGAAGATTTGAATTTCTTCCAAATATTGCAAACTCCATTAATAATTTTCATGGAGGGCTTTGGGGGATTTTTTTAAATGTGATATAAAGTACTCAAATTTACATAAGAAAAAAAATTGAAATAAAAGGACAAATTTGTTTTTAAAAATTCACTAAATGCTTGGTATTTTCTTAGTCAAATTTCAAAAAGATGTCACTTTATATGAAGAAAATTTATGGGTAGACATTCAACTTATCTTTTTGTTTCATTTTTGAAAAAAAACTTAATAGATAACATAAATATAATGAATCATTATAATAATATTGAAGTTTTGCCTTAGAGTCATTAATTATTTAATGTGAATCTTTGGATAGTGGCTAAAACCAATTTTGGGGAATTGTTTTCATTTTTAAAAGCATTGCCAAAGTTCTTGAAGCCATAAAATTAAATAAAAATTGATGCTTAGAATACAATTAAAACATATAAATTGAGATTCTTGCTCAAAGGTTTATTTACATGATTTTTTTTTTGGATTTTTTGACATTAAATAATGAAATATATTCTTATTGATGATATCCAATGAATTTCAAAAGAAATCCACATGCCCCGAATTGGCATTGCTTTTCATGTTTCCATGTGATGGGTAGCAAAAAATATAAAATTTGATCTAAATTAGTAATTTATCAAATATTTGGTCATACAGCTTGGAATTTCTAAATATTTTCTATGTATTTAATCACATTTAATGAATTGAAAAAATATTTAAATTTATTATTCATCATAAATTTTGAAAAAAAATTATAAAATTAAAAAAATGTGTATAATTAATAATTATGACATTTAAATAATTTTAATACTTTGTATAAAATTTCAAATGCTGAAAATAATATCATATGTTTCATAGATAATATATTTTGTTTCAAAATATTTTTTATATCTACATATAAATATAACACATGGCAATAAATACAACATTTATACCATTTTCATGGATTCATTATATTTTTCAAAGGTGGGAAATTTATATATATATATATATATATATATATATATATATATTTTATGGCATTTACAACTTCAAACTCATGGGTGTAATCATATTTGCCGTGTTTTAGCGTAATGTAATTTCATTAGTCATGTGACCTTTTTTGTTGGCCCAAGTTTGAACTTGTTACCCAATTAGTTTTTTTAGTTTTTGTAACTTAATTCAATTTTGAATGATTAAAATAACTCAAAATTCAATCACCATAAGTCAAAATAATAAAGTCAACTCTAAGAAATCCCAATCATCAAGGGCCTTCCAATATTACAAAGAGTTCACTTCAATTTGCTTAAAAATTTTAGTTTTGATTTTCTTGAATTTTCTTTGAAAAAATGATTGAATATTCAATAATTCCCGTACCATAAATCCAAACAATATGGAATCACCTTCATATAATCCCTATTCACAAAAGGCTTTCCAACTATACCAATTGTGCAACGGGAGGCACTTGGTTTGAGTGATCTCAACATGACAAACAAAACAAACTACCTTCTTTAATAGATAGATTTTTATTGTCCTCTATCTCACTTTATTTTCATTTTTCTATCAGTCATGGTGTTTAGCTTTTGTAACTCAATGTTATTTTATTTTTTTCCTGTTTTGTGATGCCACCAAAAGCTTGATCATGCACAAGAAGAATGAAGCAAATTGATTTTATACATGAGATTTCTAGAATTGGTTTCTTACAATTTGGAAAATTTAGGCCTTTTTCTTTTCATGCAAAATCTTTTACATACATCAAAATGCCATTTTTTAGGCTTAAAAATGGCAAAACGTTGGCCACAATAAAATCATTATGGTTATGATAGGTTCATTTAAAAGTTATGTTTCATGGATGGGTTTAGAGAACATTTTGTTAGCTTTGGGATTATAATGTCTTAAAAATAAAGGTTCCACATTGGGTTTGACCCCCTAATCATTTGATCCTTTCTTTTGTGTGGAACTCCTATTTACCAAGTAAACATAAAGAGGAGAAACTCTTTTATGTTAGAACTCTTTTTCTTCACCTTTTATTTAAAGAGTTCAAAAAGAAAATGAGTTTCGTTTGAAAGCTTCATTTTCCCTAACCTTGCCTTTTTTTATGTCAAACGACTTGTGAAAAGGTCAAATCAACACATGCCCAAATTGTTTAATTAGGTTTTTTTCATGGGCCAAGTTGGTGTGCTTTGCATGGTAAACATTATTGAGTAATAAAGAAACTTACAAGGAGAACCTGTGATTATTTTTTCCAATTTTTCCATGTGTTGTATGTAAGCATCCTTGGAAGAATTTAACATTAAACGGTCGTAGGTCTCCACAACTTGTCCAAAAAGTTGAAAAACTGTTATAAAAAAAGACCCCCTTCAAATAGAAATGTGGTGATTATTTTTGAAAACAAAACTTGATTTTTGAAATTTTGATGATTTTTTCCTAGAATATGGGAAAAATGCAAAATAATAGTCTTTTTATTTCTATTTTTGACATTTGTGCAAAATCTCATGCCAAGAAAAGGTTGAGGAGAATGCATTCCTTTGTTATAACATGTAATTACTATTATCCAATATTATTCAACATGCTATACCTAATTTTTTACATTTAAAAATATTGTTTGGTATGGCATTCATGGGGCATATATACCAAGCTTTTCAATGTGTGTTCCATTACAAGTATGAATAATAAGAAACTTACCAAGCTCACAAAAGGTTCCATGCAGAATGAACCATCTTCGAATAGTGCCCCATGAAGGATTTTATCGGGTTTATGTCCCACTTCTAAACACAATGATTAACATAATTATAATTTTTACTAATTCACATTTTTTATTTAAAATTTTTATAGGGTAAGAAATATTTGGCAACAAGTGTGAGGTAGTGGGTAGTAGGGAACTAGTTTCATGAATTTGTCAATGATGAATTTTGCAAAAACTTATGCTTTCATTATAAAATGTGTTTTTATTGCAGAAATTACATCAATTTTGCACAAAAAAAAAAAAAAAACAAAA
>Ga0209208_10007649_pt1 | contig 14585 bp, 6 predicted proteins | sample S1TSphfallax_3_FD_187694 | JGI IMG/M metagenome (GOLD analysis project Ga0209208, IMG submission 187694) | Host-associated microbial communities from peat moss isolated from Minnesota, USA - S1T2_Fd - Sphagnum fallax MG (SPAdes) (version 2) | ecosystem: Host-associated > Plants > Peat moss >...
CATAAACTCCTTTTGAATGATGACCTTTTTGAAAGCCAATTACCTTTGTTTACTTCAATTGAGGTCACATGCAAAGGGTTAGCCATCTTCTTCTTTAGTTGGAGGGGTTGTACAAAGGTCTTTCGTACAATGAATTCCAAAAGCCACCCCCCCTTATGAAGTAGGGACTTTCTCACCATCCTAGTGGGTTTATCAACTACGAATTTTCCCACTATCTTGGTGAATATACCAACTACGAACTTTCCCATTCGATTTGGTGAGTGTACCAATCTTAACATGTTACTTGAAGAAAATTAATTAAGTTTTCCAATAATATTCAACTCAAAAAAGGTAAAGATGTAAAAACTTTGCAAAATCATTAATCTAGTTTGATACATGACCGGAATTTACCTTATGCATAAAGTTGTAGGGGTAAAGCAAAATATTTTCTTTAAACCTTACAACTCTTTCAATGGATATGATATGTGAGTAGATTAATTGTAAATAGGTGCACACGACATTCAAGACAAAATGGAAAAATTAAAACTAAGATAGAATAAAAACCTTTTAAGTAATACCTTCTAATTATTCCTATTATAGCTTGAAGGGTACTACAAATCTAAGGAGATTCCAATGGTCATCTCACAATTTTATTTATTTATTATGAAGTAATGAGGTATGGTATATTACATAATGTGTGAATGCACATAAGCTATATAATAATTTTTGGATGTACCCTAATATTCACCCTCATCAAACAATAACATAACATTTTGTGTATAGCTTGATCCTCAATCCATGTAATTTTTCAAATTTTCAGATTTGTGCGCACATTCACACAAAAGGCTATTTAAATCTAAAATATTTACCAATTGAGGCAATTGAAACAAATTTAAATTCACCAATAAGGTAGGGCATATATTCTCGATACTTTCCTGCTGGTATATAACTTATTTATTCTTGATATAAAGACTTACCTATTCCTCATATATATATATTTCCTTTCATTCAGAAATGCGAAATCTCTGCCCCCTTTAGTCCCTTCCCCAACTAATTGTAGAATCTACATGACATGGTATCATGTAAAACCTTCAATGAAAATACTTGGCATGTGGTTTTTTCATAACACGGGCCGAAATTTTGATTTTTTTTTACCCTTGAAAACCAATAATGTAATGTACAGAAAAAGTTCGAAAGTTTTGAATCATATAGATTGAAAGCTTGAATAATCAAAAACATGTTTTGAGTCTTGAATCATAAATATTGATATTTTGAAGTAAACAAAACCAAAAGTATCATACTTCTTTTTTATAAGACGACAAAAATGAAAAGTGTTACACAAATTTTGATGCCATTCAACATGTGCCAAATGTGCCAAACCTTTTGTTGGTGGTTGTTACATATGTGCATCACTCACAAAGCCTTTAAGCTTGTTCTTCGAAGATTTTTGGAATGAAATTGCGACATACCTATGTCTTGTTTTTAAAAAAATATGGGGATTTTGGTGTTAATCCTAAGAAGGAAGCTAAAATGGGTGAGCTAAATTACTATAGTGATAACAATTTGTTTGGTTCAATTGTGGCAAGTGATATGGGGTTGACATTATTGATGATTGCAACAATCATAGTTATGCTTTGTGGTTGGCTTTTTTTGCAAAGGAAAACAAAGGCACCTTTGCCTCTAGGTCGACTTGGGCTTCCTTTCATCGGAGAGACTTTGGAATACATGACTGCTTCAAAAAGTAACAATTCATTAGCATTTTTCAATCCTTGTGTTGCCAAATATGGAAAGGTACATCCCTACACAAACATGATCTAATGTTCATTCTTTTCCATTATTTAAAAATGTGGAGATATTTTTGCATAACTCGTGTTTGAAGGAGATTTTGGTTGTGAAGAACAAGTAAACAACACTCAACATAATTATTTGGTGGGCTAGGTGGACTCACAAAAATGTTGTGCAAACCATTCTCTCATTTATTAACATGTTAGTTTATTTAATCAACTATAATTTACTTAAAATATATCATGTATCCTTGTAAATTGGCTTCCAAATAAGTGTTCATTGAAACATGGAAGGGGACGCTAGAAATGGTTAGGGAATTTTTGGTTTCATACATCAACCTCATAATCAAAATAATTAATAAGAGGTCCAATTGTGTATCAACAAAACTCAATTCTAATGCATATTTGCATTAGTTTGTTCTTTGAAATATTGATAGATTATATTTCGAATAATGTTTTTCTAACCATGAAAACCATGATTAAACCCAAATCATGGTTATGCACAAAACATGAAGTGAAACATTAAATTAAGCTTTATGTACTACATGGGTTTATTCTCCATGAACTTGACAATGTGAATTCCTTCATGTGTGTTCAACACGCCTTTCTAATGGATGTTAATGTCTTGGATGTACATGAATTCAAATTTTCAAAACAAACATTTTATTTGCTCCTTCAATTTCTTTTGGTACAAGTAAACACATCTCCCACATCCTAGCTTGAATGATTGTTGGTCTATTCATGTGGGTGGTCATAAATAATGGATATTAACAACTCTATGGCTTGCAATTTAACAAGGGAAAAACACAAATAAACACACCATTTGAATATCATTATTTGATTGGTCAATCGGTTTATGTACTTGGATCAAATTGGTGAATGCTAAAACCTTTATATACTTATTTGATTGATATAAAATTTAAACTATAACTAAGTTTTCGGAGTGGAATAGACGAGGGAAAAAATAATCACAATGGTATCTATCTATGAATATAATGGATTGTGGAGTTTACATAGGTTTTTAATAGATTTAATAGCTCGGGTTTGTGATTGCTAGAAACTTGCGTCACACTTTCATGGCATTTTTTGGTGCAAGTAGCTTGCACAACTTTGTGCCAAGATTGGATAATACAACGAAAGCACATTTTCAACAATTTTGGGAAGGAAGGGATGAAATCAAGGCAATGGAAACCATAAAACATTTCCTATTTTCTTTGCTGATGGATTTGTTTGTTAGCATAACCAAAGGCCCTGAATTCCATTCTATGCAACACAATGTTGAAGACTACATAAATGGGACATTTCAATTGCCAATTGACTTTCCCGGTTTTGCCTACCACAAGGCTAAGTTAGGTTGTGACAATATAAAACGTACATTGGATATGATCATTTCTAGAAGGTGAAAGGTATGCAACTAACTTTTGAAACCTTTACTTTAATGATAAATTTTGGTCAAAGATCTATGAACGTATTTTCAAGCTTAGATGCATAAGTCTTTATATGATTTTATCATAAAGTCACATGCTTGTTTTGCCAAATTGTTGGGTGGGTATTTAATTTTGTGGGTTAGAATTGTTGATTCTAGTAATGTTTAATAAAATCTAAATCAAAATTGGCTATCATTTTTTGAAGTAATTTTGAAACTTAAATTAAAACCATTTAAGAGTCTGACTCAAAAGTGGGTTCTTGATTATATTTATATGTGGAACCATAGATCTTTGGAAAGGAAAAATTAGAATCACGGGCTAAGTTGGAGGTCAATTGATAATTAATTATTGATTTAGTCCAAGTTACTTGAACCCAACTAAATATTGGCTCCAATCCAAGTTACATGACATCATATTGGAATTGGATCTAATTTCAAGACTCAAATGCAAATTTTTGGGGGAAGAATTGAACCTTAGTTCCATGAATCCTAGTTTATGGAACCAAAACCAAAATTATTTTAATATATTTAATATAAATGGAAAAATAAAAAAATTATCCAAGATTAGTTTTTAGGTGGTGTTGTGGAAGCATTTGATTTTAATAGTTATTTGCAATTCCAATTTGTTGAAAATCTAAAATGAAATAAATTTTGATTTTAGCTTTTTCATTCCAATTGTTTTAGCTTCAAGAACTATAAAGATTAATAAGTTTCATGGCAAAACATGTAAAAAATTGTAAGTTTTTTTTTGGGTGCAAAGGCAGTTTGATTGGAAGTACATTTGGGTGGACCCATTAAGAGTGTCAAATTAAATTTTATTGGACCCATTGAACTTTGAACAAATATAGGAAACATTTATTCTGATAAAAAAAAAAAGGCATATGCTTTGGAACCCAATGGATAAACATGGAATATATATATCATCGTGAAAATATTTAAAAGAAAGGACCCATGAATAATTTGGCCAGTTTTGGTTCCTTAACATTTCTTGAGGTGGTTCCTAATGGTACCACCCAATTGTACTTCCACCCATTCTTGAATCTTTTGAGAATGGTAGTTAATTGTATATTATAACTAGTTTTGCAATTTTTGGAACAATGGTTATGGGTAAAAAATTGCCTCCAAAATTGATGGGGGGTTTGGTGTCATTTCTTATATATGCTTGCACAATCTTAGCTTATATGAAATTCAAACCTTACCCGTTTTATGTGCTAATACACAAAATATAACAATTGCAGGATACCAAAGAAAGGAAGGCGGAGATATACCATGATCTTTTATCATTATTATTGAACACACCCCATGATGAGGAAGGCAACCCCATTAAAGATGAAGAAATTGAAGACAATATTGCGATGTTATTATTTGCTGGCATTGAAACTACTAGTACTACCATTTCTATGGCACTCAAGTATTTGTTCCTTAATTCACATTGTTTGCAAGAGGTTGTTAAAGGTAAAAGACATGACCATCAATCGATTTCATAGTATATGTCCATTGTCAAGCATAAGGTGAAAGTTATCATGACTATTAAGCATACCTATACCATAAATCATAATAACAATAACATTATTATGTTTAATTTTTTAATAATGGGAAGGATCTTAGGCAAACCCATCCTTGGGTGGTACCGCTAAGAAGGTCACACCTTAAATGTTTTTGACCCATTCAACTTCAAGACAACATAGGACTCATTTAAAGAATATTTTTCACTTTGAATTTTATATTAAAAATTTACCCAAGTCATGTAGAATTCAAACTTTGATTGTATTTAGAAAAAAATTAAGCCTTGATATTCCAATGAGGGGTAAAGAAATATTTTTAGGAAAATATCACTTTGGGTTGCTTTGTTTAGTAATATGAAAGGAAGATGTTTTTTCACTTGTTTTAATGTTTTAAATTTTTAGGAGGGCCTATGATGTTCTCTCTTTTATTTGATTAATAAATAATGGATTTGAAACAATCATAAATTTTAAAACATTTTTTGAAGGTTAGGAGTGGAAGGTCTTGGAGGGCCCTTGCATTCACATTTGCAAATTTGTAGTAATTTTCATTTTTTTGTTTCAATAAAAAATTTGAGCCATACCCTAGAAACAATAGTTGTTAAACCAAATTAAAAAAGTTTTTACAATGGTGCAACTCAACACTAATGATAAAAGGGTCAAGAATGTTAAGAATAGATGTCATGAACATTTTAAGAACACAAATCTTTTGCTTGTGTAGCCTATGAAGGTGTTTACAAATTTTCCATGGTGTATACCCAAGTGTGGAACACAAAGCCCATGTGGTGCGAGTCAATAATAAAAATCAGAATTTACAAAGATGAATTATTAGAATATCTGTATTTGTGGATTTGATAGAGCAAATGGAGATATCCGAAACAAAGGATGGGGCACCATTAAATTGGGAGGATACACGCAAAATGAAGTATACATGGTGTGTTCTTCAAGAGACTTTGCGTCTACAACCTGCTCTAGAACAAGCATTTCGAATATGCATAAAAGAATTTGAATATGGAGGATTTACAATACCAAAAGGATGGAAGGTAAAGTTTAAACTTTATTGAATGAAGCCACACTCAAATGTAAATTGAAACCTCTTGAAAGGATTATTAATTGTGGTATGAAGAGGATATAATGTAAGTGACAAAGGGACCCTAAGTTCCTTGGATTTTTCACACTAGAGTTTGTTTAGGTATTTGATTTTTACACTAATCCCCAACTCCAATTGTTTTGAAACTTAAAATTTAAAAACCATTGGCTTCATTGTTTTAGGCCAAAAAACTCGCATTAAAGGTTAGTTTTAATTATTTCAAAAAATCAAAAGAATCAACAATTTTCACAAAACATCTAGCCAAAAATCATAAGTTTCTAAGTGGTTCCTTCATTAAATTGTAATTGGTAGTTATACATTAAAACCAATTCCTTGTTGAAAATAACAATTATGAAAACAAATAAGCATCGAGGTTTGGTGCCAATCTAATACCTACACAAATTGGTTCATACATCCAACAATTTCACCAAGGGGCTAAATTTTCAAACTTCCCACAAGTCCCCATTATCACTAAGTTACCAATTTCGTGCATGACACAAATTTCATTGAATCAAATTACACTTTGGGTGTGAAAAATTTGCCAGTCTCCTTATCAATAACCTATTTCATTGGCTAATATTGTAGGTATTTTGGTCAGCTCACCGAACACACATGTCACCACAAATATTCCCAAATCCAACAAAATTTGATCCCTCTAGGTTTGAAGGATCCGGACCACCACCTTTTTCTTTTCTTGGATTTGGAGGTGGACCTCGCATGTGCCTTGGCAATGAGTTCGCACACATAACCATGGTGATATTTTTCCATTACATGCTCTTAAATTATAAATGGTGCATGGTCGACCCAAATGAGAAATTTTATGTTATGCCAAGACCAACCTTTCAAAAAAGGCTTCAACTCAAGCTTCACAAGAAATAATTTAATAAAATTAAAGTGAATTTTGGTGGGAAGCTTGATCAATTAAAATTATCCCATACAAAACATCGATTTGAATGAGAAACAACACTAAAAAAAGAAACTTGCATTTTTCAGTTCTAATTTTCATTCTTGTTCAACTTTCCTAAAGTATAAATTACAAATTACACCCATTAAGCTTTGTTGGTTGTTGAAAGAAATTGAGTCTTATTTCTAATACCCCACATGCTTGTAAATCATGAACATGCCACACATGTATGTTATGTTACTTTTAGCATCTGGGATGTGGTTTTTTTCTCCTTTTTGTTTTTGTGTGGAATTCAATAGTTATTTCCAACTTTGGGTTTTTTTTTTGGTTTATGGAGAAACTATAGGATTTTGTAATCTATTGTTTATAAGAAGTGTTTGTGAAATTATGATAAACAACATGACCTTTGGGACTTCAACCAATGGTTGGAGCATGCCAATATTTTTCATGTAATCTAAGTTATGTAAAGAACATTGGCACAAGAGCGATAAATTGAAAAGCAAATTTACTCCATTCATCAATGCAACGTCTAGGAAGATTGTGAGACCCATTATGCATGGGATCATTGGGTCGGATTGGATGGTAGATATAATCGGTGTGTCATCTTCAAAATGGTGAATGTACCATCGTTGAAAGAGCACTACATTGAGTACATGATGGACCTACATGATAGTATGCATGTGAAGTAAGATGTTATGTGTCCAACTTGCAATAGATGTCAAGAACATGCTTTGTTGCCAACTTCTAGCATTTGATGGAAAACTCCAAATAACTTCATATAACAATTTCCATTCTTGTGGAAAACCTAAATGGATCTAGTGATATGGTATAAAGTAGTGCATGTTTCATGCTTAAATCTTAGAGGGCAACTTTTGTGCAATTCTTTGTTACCAACAAAAGTTTCATAAGCTAGTGGTTCAATTGGAAGTTTTGACAAATCAAAATGATTATTTCACATCTAACATAGACTTGGGGATTGGTCCAGATTAAGTAATCCATATTCTTGGTCATAATATCCCTCTTGGTCCAAACTTCCTTGAAGAAATATGTTGATTGTGTTGAGCATGAACATGATGGGTATACATGACCAAGCACAAAGCCAATTATGTTGTGCATATTTTTCTTGAAGTCCAAAGGACTAGTAGATTGCGTGCATAATTTCCTAACCAAATCATTGAGATGCACCTACCCACCCAATGAAGGAAGACAAACAACTAATCATTGTTATGGCAAGAAAATCAAGGCATACACCAAAACTCCCATACATTTTCATTAGAAACAAGGTGGTCTTTGCCAATATTTTGATGTAGAATAAATTTCCCTTGAATGAATGCCTAACAACTAAACCTTCCAATCATCCAAATAGGCCGATAACACCTAGACATGTCCAGTTTCACCATTTTCAGATTCAAAAATGTCGGTCTTGAAAGAATTGTGCAACTTCAAAGCACCCATGATCAAACTACAAACCAACATGTTCATATGGCTTCAAAACATGATGTATGGGAAAATTTCATGACTCATTTGGCAATGTGAATTTTTGACGAATATGTTGCAACTTGTTTTGGTGTTACTTTTTGACAAATCTATGCATAGTGGAAGGTGCCTAAACAAGTTCAAGCAATCTGCAATTTCCAACCAAATTGATAACTATTGTAGTTTGAAATTAAAACCCCATTGTGCACTATATACAAGAGGTTTGTTCCATCTTATTCTTTACTAAAATCAATGCAAATCTCCACCCTAATGAAAACTATCCAAAATTCATTACTCATACTTTATTCTTAACACTACCACTGCACTAGCTTTGCATTTATACTAATTTGAAGCTCTTTTGAAATTTTAGGGAAACAATTCACCAATTGATAATTCAAGGCCTTTTTTATGTATATATGTGCTCATTTTCATACTAAAGAAAGACAAAAGAAAATGTATGAATATTCTTCCTACAATAATGTATACAAAATGCTTTCATGATGAGCTGGAGAGTCTAGTGTTTTAGATTCGAAATTATGCTTGTTCTCCTTTTACAACAAATGTACATAAGGAAAATCCAAAAAACAATTTGAGTTTTCATTAGAATAATATAACAAAACAACTTTCCAAGTTATACGAGTTGGTCACAAAAAACCATTTGTGTTCTCACCCAAAGGAATATAACTTTGCAATAAAATTGTCATTGAGGATTTAGTCATGGAAACCCATTCATTTTTCATCCCATCCTTGAAGGAATTTGTGTTATCACCCAAAAGAAGATAGCTTCGCCACAAAACTTTGTTTTCTAACTTGGTCATGGAAAAACCCATTCATTTTCATCCCATCCTTGATCATTTTGGCAACTTCTTTAGATGAATTGCTTTCATTTTAGATGCCCAATGGACATGAGTGAAGGATGTTGGGATGGTTACTATGAATAATTACCTATAAAATGTGTAGGGTAAAGCCTTAGTGTGGGGGCATTTTTAAAATAAGGGGCCTAGGATGAGAGATAATCAAGTTTGATCTTCCATTTTGGTAATGTCCTCCATCTGTAGGCTTTACCTATCATAAAGCATGAGGCAAAATTTATCATGAACCAAACTTATGTAGATCACGAAGCATATGAATGGGAAGGTTTTTATGCCTACTCTTCAATATGGGAAAGTTCTTACACCTACAAGTAGGCATAATTTTGTTCCCATACTTGATAAGTAGACATAATATCTCTTTCGATTTCTAGGAAAAAAATTATTGATATATAACATGTCTTCCACATACACACAAATTGTCTTTGAATGTTTTACAAGATGGATATTGCGCCTCCTCCTCAATAGTGGGAAGGTCCTTACACCCATAAGTATGCATAATTTCCCTCCCATTCTTATGCTTCATGATCTACGTAGGTTTGGTTCATGATAAATTTTTCCTTGTGCTTTACTTTGGTGAAAGCCCATGGGTGAGGGACATTCCCATAATGTGGGGCTAAACTCAATTATTACCTTTGTCTTAAGCCCCTTGTTTTGAGAATTTTTTAATCTTAGAGCTTTACCTTACACAAAATTACACTGAAGAAATAAACAAGATTTTCCAAGATTTTCTTCGAAAAATTTGTTGATACCAATGGCTATCTTTGTAGCATTTCAAAATTCCAAAGTATATGACCAAAAAATTACTATATTTGCTTATCAGTGATGTTTTTTCTTGAAAATTTGACTTGGAAAATTTGATTTTGATTTATGTAAAGGTTTTTCATGAAGAATTAAGTGACACAAATTTGCTAGATTTGGAGAGGAAAAAATTGTCAAATTGTCAAATTCTTTAGAATAGGTAGTGAAAAATATATAAGGATGCTTATAGTTTTGTACTTTTGTATTTGGTTTATAGCCAAATTTTGGCTAAATGTTTTTTTGGATGATCACTATTTGGTTATATCAAAAAATTTGGAAAAGAAAAAACTATTGTTTCTTATATATAAAAGTAGAATCATTTAACAATATCAAATGGAAAATATATGAATGGTCTTGAAATGGTGGGCATGTAGTCTATAAAGGGTTCAATCCTATGAGGGTCAATTTTTGATTAAATTTTTACTAACACATAAGTAGGTTGTGGAACTAAGCCTCACAAGGTGAAAATATCCTTGGGTGGTAACACTAAGAACCACCTTGCCAAAATCACATGAAAGTTGGACCCAATTTTTAAAATAAAATTCCATTTATTTATACATTGGTTTATTTTATTGGACTAGGTGGGCTATGTTTTCCCCACCAATGCACACACTCATGAAAGAAAATGAACACCCAAAAACCTATAATATGCATTATCATTTTAATTCTTGAATTCATTCATGACTTTTTTTTAAAAAGTGTTCTTACACTTACATATTAAATATTTTTTCTTATTTATTTAGTACATGCACAAGGTAATGATCCAAAATAGTCATTAAAATAACAAATTTTGAAAATAGTTATCATTTGTGTTTTTGACATCAATGGCCCTTTAGGATTTCATGATCTTGATTTCAAAAATTCATAACTAAATGAAAATTGATTCAATCAATTATGTATAAAAGACATCAAATAGGTTGGCATTTGAAGTATTCATAAATATTAACATCCAAAAAAAATTCCCAAAAATTAGATTCCTTTTGTGTTATTGATTAAAACAAATCCCTCTCGTTACATTCATGAAAGTTTTTCCTTGTGCATTCATTTTCCATATCAAAACATTTTTTTTTGTAAATCTAATTATAGTTTTGAATTTTACATGACTTAAATAACCTTTTGATAAATAATTTGGAATGAAAAGCTTTCTTTTTGTGAGTCCTATGTTGTCATGAAGTTGGATGGCTCTTAGAAATTTGGGGTGTGACGTTCCTAGTGGTACCATTTAAGGATAAGTTTGCCCTGCACAAGAACCATTCACCATAAAAAGACCTTAGCAAAATACAAGAGAAGAACTTTACATATTTTTGGGATAAGAACACTCGTGCATCTAAAACTTGATCTTTATGTGGGTTACATCCATTGAGTAGTTAATCACTTGTGTCTAAGGACTTTATTCAATGGGGATCATTCATCAAAACATATACATCTTTTTTTGTGAACACATAAATTTATAATGATGTAGGTTTTAAAAATAAAAGGCTTATTCAAATCATGACACAAAGTAACAACATGAAACTAAAAGAAGAAAAATATTTTTAAAAGTCTCCACCCACAAATGAATGGATTATTGTTTTCATTCATCCATGTTTACTAAACATTCTCACTCATTTACAACAATACACTAATATTATGCCACATATGATCATCTTCCTATAAACAAGTCCTTCAATTTTTTATCATCTTCATCCCTGTAATTAACCAAGTTCATAAGATTCATTTTCAACTATTTTTAGCCCAAGATAGTGAAATAAATTATTCATAGAAGTCCAAGCTTATGTCCTTAATCAAATATCTTCAAAGTAGGGCCCATAAGATGAATTATTTATTTCTTAGTTGCCCTTCCTCTTACCCTTGACCCCATGATGATTATTTTATTTTTCATCTTACAACCTTTATCCCTAATACCTTATTTTGGTGTTACATGCCCATAGGAAGATGAATTCAATATGTTATCCTAAGCCATGTTAAAGATCATTCAAACCCAAAATAATATGATGATGTGTAGGGTGAAACCCCATAGGGGTGAAAACATGAAATAAGCAACCAATCATGTCAAGGTTTAAATCCTTTCCAAGGATTACATTTTCCACATGGTAGTTTTCTATTGGTTAAATTGCGTTTTCAAACAAATTTTCAAACTGAATATCAAATATGAGGCCAAATATGACATATAACATGATAAAAGTTCAATTTTTTTGCATCAAGCCTTACATTATAGTCAAATCTATAACTTCACTTTGAACCATGATTACAAATTCAAAGTTATAATAATGCTCAAGGATGTTTGAGTATTAAATTTTAAGAGGGTATATGTATTTTTATTTTTTGAATGTTTTGAACACATGGATCCCTTTTCGTGGAATATATTAAAGTTCACAACAAAAATTCAAAATGATTTGGTGGACATTTGATAAGAAAAAAAAGACTTTTACATGAAACATAAAAACCACATGTCCACATATTGTTCTTGAGTGCTTTAAACATGTAAAAGGACTCTTGAAACATGGTGATTTTTCATGAAAATTTTGTAGTTGCAACTTTGATAACATAAGAAGTTTTTTCAAAAATTTAACAATTTTTTTGATATATAGTGTTCCCACGATGATTTTTTACAAATTCGAAAAATATTTTTTAAGGACTATCCACACACTTTATGGCTCCTTATTTCATGCTTTCACCCATAGTGGTAGCATTCCCAAAATAAAAGGCTTGGGATGAAGCAATAGATGACTCCGACCTCACATTTTGGGAATGTGCCTTTATTGTGGGTCTTACACACCATGAAACAACACAAGGCAAACCTTATCATAAGCTTAAATATCCATAGATCACAAGGTTGTAAGATTGGGAAGGATCGGAAACCTATTGTTAAGGAGTTGGAGCAATTTTTGTGTAGGGTAGAGATTTGGTCCATGGGCTTTACATTGCATAAAACATTCATCCATGATGAAGAACATGAATGAAAAGGTGGGAGGTCATGTGGGTGAGGATGAAGAAATAGGAGCTCCTATTGGTGAAGATAAAAAACCAAGAGATCTCATTAAATTTCAAATTTTACTACTTGCATTGCCCTTTTTAATTAGAGTGATTTTCTTGCCCCAAAGTTCTATATAAGTGTGAGATCCACCCCTTCCTAAATAGTGGGTGTAAGATCACTACTCTTTTCTAGGAGGGGTATTCATGTTGATAATGTGCCCTCCAAATACAATAGGAATTTTTTGCAAGTGCATTGCACTTCATGGAATTTGTACATGCAAATTTGACAAATGACAAGCACAATAATTTAAATGCCATAGTATCTAGGTTGGTTAAAGACAAATTGATTATTTTTATCTATGTTGAATTTGTTTTTAAATACTTACCTACCATGCCAAGAATTTAAACTCTTAAGCACACTTGTTTCATGATTTAGTATATGCTTAATTGTAAAATATTATTGTTTTTAATGCCAAAAACAAGTGAATAATAATAATTATTATTATTAGGTGCCTTGTTGTCAAGCTATCAATTCACTAGGAAAAATTTATGCCACATGGAAACCATGATCAACATACAAAACCTAAATAGAACATTAGATCACATGCATGTGTGCAATTATTTGAGTGATGATGATGTTTATGTAGGACAACTTTAGGTTTCATAAGTGTTTTTTTGGAAAATTCCAAACTAGAGTATGTTTGATTGATTCTCAAATAGAAAGGAAGGAAAAAAAATAAAAATTAGTATGTGTCTTTTCCCCCCCAAAAAAAACTCTCAATATCATAATCACAAGCAAATTTTCAATATTTACCTTCTACACCAATTTGTATCTCACTTGTCTTCATTTGAATTTGAATTCAATTGAACTAAATCAATTTGAATTTGAATTCAATTGACTTGACTTGAATTTAAATTTAAAATTTGAATTCAATCAACTTAATTTTGAATTGAATTGAGTTTCAATTCAATTCAAGTTGCATGCAATGTCATTCAATATTTTCATTGAGTGAAACCTAATTTCCATAAAATCAATTCATTTCTTCCATGAATTGATCATTGTCGGTAGTGTAGAACAATGCAAAGCCCAAGTTTGATGAAAGCGATGAAGATGTGTGGATACTTCCAATGTCTCATGTTAAATTTTCATGTGGAAACACAACAATGGTATTCAATCCCATTAGTCAACATTTATTGTATTACAATGTGGGCAACTATTTTATTGTTAATGGTAAAATATATGGCCTAGTCATGTGCACATATATGCTATTCCATATGAAATATGAAGGTAAGTAACACCCTTAGGCTTTAATGATTTGTTCAAAATGGCAATTGATTTTGGGGTTTTGGGTCCAAGCAAGGTAATGTAAACAACTAGAGATCCTTGCGGCCTTTCAGCAAGTAGTATTTCAAATTTCTTGAACTTTAACAATTCAAACTATCTCTTGCCATGTGTAAGGCTTAAGTAACTATAAACAGGGTTTAGGTTGCTAGCATGCAAAGGTTTAGATCATTAGAATACATGGTTTAGGGTGCAAGAACTGTGAGAGTGTAGCCCTACATATAGGAGCCTTCTTTGCCATTATCATCATGAACCTTGTAGTGTTTCACTTCTTTGCTTGCCCGCCAACAACATCAAAAGTTCCATCTTGCCAAGTTTGAGCTTTTAACCTTGATTCTTTGCTTTTTGTTTACTTTTATGCATCAATTGGTGGAAAGTTTGTTGAGTTTTTTATTTTAGATTTTTTTGAAGTTTTTTTTTTTTTTATGTTCTTCAT
>Ga0209208_10007652_pt1 | contig 14584 bp, 11 predicted proteins | sample S1TSphfallax_3_FD_187694 | JGI IMG/M metagenome (GOLD analysis project Ga0209208, IMG submission 187694) | Host-associated microbial communities from peat moss isolated from Minnesota, USA - S1T2_Fd - Sphagnum fallax MG (SPAdes) (version 2) | ecosystem: Host-associated > Plants > Peat moss >...
ATGTTGAAAAAATATGAGTACAACATAAATACAAAATATAGACAACATGAATACAATATAGAATCAATACAATAATAGAGTTTGTAACCATATTGTAACAACATTGTATCATTTACAACTAAAAATGCATATCCAATACAATCATAATATTAATGCAATATCATTACAATATGGACATAATGTGAATACAACATGGCAAACAACATAAATACAATGCAAATATGATGCTACATCAATTATCATTGAAACAAGTTTCATTGCATTTGTAAAGAATCCTCTTACAAGTTTAGACCTTTACAAAATAATAGCATGTTAGGTGATCAAAAACAATCAAGGTCATTGTAACCTATCTTACATTGTTCCATTTCATACCAATAGTAAGAGACATACTCACTTTGTTTTTGCAACCCTAAACTGGCAGCTATCATGATATTGAACTACATGTCTCTAGTGTCTCCCACAAATGATATATGGAAGTCAAATTTGAAAACTCTAAAAAAAATTCATAAGAAAAGGTATTATTTTACCATATTACATTTTGATCATTATATTTGCAATTATCATGTTTCATGTATATTTAACTAGAGATATAGTAGACTTGCAATTGTATTGCAAAAGAAGGTTACCCTTCATTTTGATAAGGGTACTGGAAAGGATTTTTTGTGTTTTACCAAAGACAATACCCCCAAAAAAAATCTTTAAATTTTCTAAATTAAAAAAAGAAAATTTGGAGAATTTTCCCAAATTTTTTTTCATTTTTTGCTCAAATTCAAGGCATATAAAAAAAATCCTCCAAACTAATTCAACATTGAAACAATTTGGTAGTTACTAGAAAAGGCCACGGAAATGTCTACATGCACCCCCAAAACTAAAAGGAAAAATAACTAAAGGGTGGAAAGCACCTATGAATATGAACTTTTCTGGGTCCTATTTGGAATGAGAATATAAATTTTAAAACAAATTTTGGGGTGCTTTTGGTAGCCCTATTGAAAACATCCTAAAACAAATTTTAAAAAGTTTAAACATAATTTAGATCTATGTTTATCAAGAAATTAATTTTAAATTCAATGAAAATGGGCTATGATAACTAGGCATGGCAAAAATTGTCCATGCATACCCCCAAAATAAAAAAGAGGGGTGAAAGGAGGTGTCGAGCTTTCTGGTGAGCTCTGCCTATAAACAAAAGTCAGTAGTTTTACCCAAAACATTCGCCAAGGCCAGCCCCCAAAGGAAATGGCTAAGGCGAATTGACCCTTGTGTTGGGATCATGGTAACAATATTTAGCTTAAAATTTTGATTTTTTTCAAAAAATAATAAGTAGAATGAACTTTTAATAAACTATGAACATTAACTAGTTGTCAAATCCATACATAGATTGACCTTTCTTTTTATTTGTTGTAAGACTTTGTACCCATACAATCTCTACATAGATTGATATGTAAGTGTATTTATTTGTACATACCCTACCTATGCTTCACCTATTTACTTATACTTTAATCTATAGGTAACCTAGTTATATAGGCTAGGGTAGGCCATTTATATACCTATTGGAAATTACTAGTTAGTTAACTAGTTATTTATCTAAAATACATTAATGAATGTGTAATTAAATAGTTAAATAATTATTATTATAAATACATGTTGATAATATATAATGAATTACGACAAATTTGTAAAGATTAATTATAATTTGGTTGTAATTATGAATCAATAATACAATACATTATAACTATCTTGATATTTTATATAATTCAAGGATTTATAATATGGTTGTAATTATTAATTAAAATTAAATAACTAGACATTAACTATTACAAATTTTTATTTTAACTTAATTAACATATATATTTACGTACCTCTTTATTTATTTATTTACTTAATTTATGTGTCTTACGTAATTATTTAAGAATAATGTTGTGTGAACTTCAAGGGTGTAGTGTTGTGTGGACATGAAAATGTTTCTCCTTCTCAAAAGTTTGTCCCATATTATTGGCTGTGAACATATTGATCACGGAATTGTCAGTCTGGTGTGATCTTCACACCAGGCAGTTAGAGATGGAAAGGATTATGTTTGTTTTTTTCTGGTCTGAATCCCCCTCTCTCTATATGTGCATTCAACAGTTGTGGAAATGTGATTCTTCATATGCAGGATATTGCACTAACAGAACTGGCTCCCACACATCCCATCAGATTGGGGTTGGTATTGAATTTCTCAGTCTTCTACTATGAGATTGTGAACTCACCTGACCGTCCCTGCACTCTTGCAAAGCAGGTGTGATTCCCCTCCTATTTCTTTCTTGTGCAGATAGCAGTTTCTGTATTTTGGTTAGTGCAATCTTATGTTTCTTTGTTTCAAGCAGTTTGAATACTAGCAATAAGATCTCTTTGTGCTGGTTGGTGCTGGTGGTGGAAGAAGATGCCTTTAGATAGAGCATGTCTAACAGGTCACTCCTTGGATTACAGGCGTTTGATGGGGCTATTGCGGAGCTTGACACATTGGGGGAAGAATCTTACAAAGACAGCACTCTTATCATGCAATTGCTGCAGGACAACCTCACACTTTGGACATCAGATATGCAGGTATGCATCCACTGCTGTATAGATGTCTGCTTTATGGATTCTGCTGGTTTGCTGCTTGTTGATTTCCTTGTTTTAAAGTAATAGCAAAATAACCCTATTAATTGCTTTTGGGTTTTTGTTATTGTGTGTAAAACTAGGAGGAGGCTGGTGAAGAACACAAAGAGGGTGCACAGGCTGAAGATGCCGGTGAACAATGAAATACAGGATGAGGTGTAACTTATACCAGCTAGTGGACTGGACCCTGGGGATTTGACAACAGGGTGGGAATGGGGTTCATTTTAATCCTTTGCTGGTGCCTGTTTGTAGACTACTTGCATTTGCAGGCCTGTCTTCTGCCAAGACATGATAGAATTGCTGCACATTGGATCCACTTTTAATGTGTATCTGCAGCTTGACTGGATCTTGCATTTCTTCGATTACACAACAATGTGCCCATAGTCTCTTTCCGGTATTGAATAGGCAGAATATCTTACATTCTGTGTTTCTGGGTATTTTGCTCAACTTTTGGAATCTGGCTAAATTATCATTAATCTATGTGTTGAAGAGACTTTGACAACTTGCAGTCAGAGTAGACCTCTGGTGAGAGTATACCTCCTCTTCGGTGGAGGTATGAGGTTGGTCTTTCTCTTTCACATTGTGATAATTGCTCTCATATTTGAACACTGAGTCTAAATCTTAAATGCCCAGCTCTGATACTCTGATGAAAGACTCTGAAAGACTCTGATCATGGGACAAAGCTTTTTACTTTCTTGCATTGAAGAGTATACTAAGAGGGACTTCCTTGAAACTGTTTTCCATGGGGATTTTCTTGTTTGTTGTTGTTGCAGCAGTTCCTGCAGCTCTCACACTGTTTTTGGCAAGTATTCTTCATTTGCACTCTACAGTGTTTTTGTCTGTATTGATTTCTAGTTCACAGCAAGGCTCAGTACTTTTGCTGCTTTGCATACTCCTGGAATGGCAGTTCCATCATCTGACACATTTGATGCAGCATGTAAAAAAAGCAGGAAAAGGAGCAAGATATGGCGAGCATTAAGAAGCTGAGGAGAAAAACTCCAGGAAGAGAGGAGGGGGCAGACCAGGGAGAGTCACAAGAAAGCCTAACATTGTTGGACCATCTCCACATAGGTTTAGGGCACAAGAACATGGGGTAAGGCCTTGACTTACCAAGATGTTAATTAAAAAGGCATCATTTCACTGGTTCCCTAAAAGTTTCAATAATTTAAAAAACATAGCAATCAATAGTTAATCAATGCATGTTAACAAAACACTTAACAATGTCAATTTGCTAATATAATAATTATCAATAGCCTATGATATTATAACATAAAAAATAAAACAATAATTTACAATATAATAATCATTAGTAATCATAAATAAAATAGCCATTAATAAAATAATCATCAATAACCATTAATATAATATCAATTAATAATCACAAATATTCATGAATTAAAAAGTTAGCAATAGTCATTGATATAATAATCATTAATAAGCATCAATATGTATCAATAGAATAACCACAAATAGTCAGCAATATAATGATCACGAATAATCAACAATAGAATAATCACGAATAGTCAACAATATAATAATCACGAATAATCAGCAATAGAATAATCACGAATAGTCAGTAATAGAATAATCACAAATAGTTAGCAAGAGAATAATCACGAATAATCAACAATAGAATAACTACGAATAGTTATGAATAGCCACCAATAGAGTAATTGTAGATGGCCATTAACAAAATAATCACTAAAAATTATTAATATCCACAAATAAAATAAATACCAATATTCATTCATAATCACCAACAGCACTAATAAAAGAATAATTAACAGCCATATATTAGAATTGCTTAGGATTGCCAAAAATAATCTAGAGGTGACATAATTAATAATAGAGAAAAATAACTTAAGGTGAAATAGTCATAAATAGTCATAAATAATGTAGGGTAAAATAATTTAAATTAATGAAAAATAATTGTACATTAATCAAAAGCAGCTTAACATAGGTAATATTATTATATTGACAAAAACATTATTCATTTATTAAATTTTATTTTTTTCAAAAGAATGGTCATTGAAATGTTATTAATTAATGATATTCAACTGTTTTTTTGTTCAAATGATTTTAAACTTTTAAAAACAAATAAATGTAATTATGTACATTATTGAATTTTTTTTAAAAATAAACTTGAATTATTTCATTTGAACAAAATTTGTCGCAACCCCACTTTGAGGCAAGTGTGAGGATGAGACTCACACTCCCAAAAATGGGAACTTGGAGTCCTTCGGGACTCCCACAATTCAGAGCCCGATTTCAATGTCAAAACACTTCGCCTTGAGGTGTTCTTTATATCGTTGAAAAGGCCTTGAAGTGTAAATGTCGAAAATGGCCTCGTATGAACCATTCGGACATCTATAGCACAAGTTATGGTTGAAAAAAAGGCCGAGAGTCAAACTGGCAGTTTGACCACTGACCACAAAAAGTCGGGAATCGACCCGACCCCGGTGTGTGCAAACAAAGTCTGACACATCATTGGAAAGCTCTTGAGGAGAGCTAGAAGTTTGGTTCAAACCTCATCCCAATCCGAGGTCTTAGTCGGGAGTTATGAGCTCCCAAAGTCCCAGGAGTCTAAACCGGGACAGTTTCGGGACTCCTCCTTGGGAGTCCCGGGAATAAAAACCATTTGGATGCGGGTGCGGTGGAACAACGCAAAGAATATTATATGGGGGAAGGTGGTGGCTTCCCTCGAGTCCAGGCCATGGTGAGTCAAATGAATACGTGTTACTCGTGGCTTGTCCCAACACCAAGGGTGTTTCCGAAGGTGAACTAACCCCCTTGTGGTTGGTTTTGATGCAGGACCGAGTAATTAAATAGTTGGCCCTCTTCCTAATCTAATCCCGGAGCTTTCAGCACACCCCTCTCACCTGCCCTCTTTAGTGCTGGAAGCTAGGAGCGGCACCAAGTTCCAACTACGTCCGCTTTTTGCCATAGTTGGACCCTTTTTGGGTCTAATAAGGAACTTGGGGGCGTGTCAAAATCTGAATAAAATATGAATTTTCAAAGTTTATGTTTTTGTAATGTTTAAAATAAAAATTTGATAAATAAAATGTAATGTAACATATTATCATAATAAATAGGGTGCCTTGATGGTTAGGGTGCCTTGATGATAAGGTTGTTTGCATCCATTTCAAAGGTCAAGGGATCAAACCTTATGAGTGGCGTTGTGTGTGATCAACAATGGTATGTTGATCAAATATTCTTTTATCGAATTTCTAGGTGTTTAAGTTATTTATGTAGCCTACTTACTTAGCTTCGGTTTTGAACCTAACGTAAGTAGAGACATGTGTCAATAAGTCCTTTCGAGAGTTTTTTAGGGATCAAATCTAGTGGGTTTTTGAAATCATGAAATTATCAATAATAATATTATTAAATAATTAAAATTTAATTGATTTCCATGTTGGTTAGTTAATTAACTAACAAATGAATGGTTTGGTAAATTTATATTTCATTTTAAAATAATTTTGTTTTACAAGTAATTAATGAAACAAGTCATTGTTTGTAGCAACTAGTGCCCATTCATTAGGGAGTTAAACAATTTCACTAGGTAAAAATGTTTAAATTCACTCAAAATCTAATGAAACCCAAAATGAATTGAAACGCATTTTGTAGTAATCATATATATAATTAATTTGGTCATGATTCATTTAAATATGATTAATTAATTTTTTAATTTTTTAATTTTTTTTCTAATTGGTCAAACATAGTCAAAATGTTGCATGTAATTTCAAGATACTTAACTACTATTGGAATTTGTAATTGGCCTTTTTCACTAGGCCATTTTGACTAAGCCTATATAGTTAACTTTATTGATTAAGTATAACATGTGGTTTTATTGACTAAGGCACTTGCTACTTTGATTAATTATTAAATTAATCATTCTAATCAAATTGATTAATGAAAAGATACCCATTGTCATTCAAGCCCTTAGCTTCTAATCAAAAATACATGTCCTCTAGTAAAATAATCCCATCTAATCAACTTGGTTAGTTTGAAAAAATAGGAATTTTAGTAGTGTATTTCATGTTTTAAACACACAACATTTATGTGGAAAAAATATGAACTCATGAAATAATAAATTTCATATGAATTTTGAATGAACCAATGAAATTGGTAAATTTGGGATGCATAATGAGATTTTGCACAATGATTTGCCAAAGGACAATATCATGTTGCATTTTCCACCCAACAAACTAGATGTTGTGTACATTATTGTTTGTGTTTGGGGTGAATTTAAATGTTTGCAATAGGTGGCTCCATTTTTGAATGGTTTTGTCAATGAACAAAATGTTATTAATGCAAAAAAATAAATTGGTGGGTGCCTTAGAACTTTTTTTGTTCATGGCAAGTTGAAAATTACAAATTCTCCTTGGTGTATGGCAAAACGATACCAAACAACTCTTGGTGGGCAAGCTTGCAAATGTCATATGGGGTGAAAATTGGGATGTATAATACTTCTTCAACAATTCAACCAAGATGTCATTTGCTAAGGTAATTCATGATATGCATAATGTGAATATAAAGATGTGAAAAATCATCCAATATACCATGCACACATTGATGGGACCTCCATATAATTAAACTCCATCTGAATAATGTTATTGAAGGCAACCATAAATTTTCTATAGTTGGTGCATATGAAATTTGGTGTAGTTTGTAAAAATGATAAAAAATGATGTAATTTACACTTGTTCACTTAATAAAATGAAGTTTTGTTAAGGAATCATGATGTCATGTGTGATTATCTTTGAAATTTAAATAGTATCGAACTTTTCACGAATTTTGATTCACTTGCATTAACATTGTGATTCTTTTTGTGCACATGTTAAAAGGCTTAAGCAATAGCATACATCCCATAATTTCATGTCCCCAAACTATTTCTTACCAATATTTTGACATGTTGGAAGATTTTTATGTCCATATCAAAATACAAAATGCAATGATAAAAGGTCATAGGCATCAAATAATCAAATTGAATCAATAGGTATTCATTTGAGTTAATTTTTTTGATACAAATGGAAGCCTTTTAATCTTTTTTCATTTTTTTGGTGTTAAGTTTTTTGCAAATTTTAGCCAAAATGTAGGAAATTTGGTTGAATTTACATTCAAAACCCAAAAAATTCTTGAATTTTCTTGATTTTTTTAATTGAAAACCAAATTTTGCCTAAAAAAACACTTAAACATTTTTTTTTAACACCAGAGTTTGGTTGCACATTGTTGTGCAACAACCAAAATCTTTAGCAATTGAAATAAGTTTGATCATTGATTTAACCTATGGTGATGGAACATTATTTCAATTGCCACATGGTTTGGGACAATTGAACGACACGAATTTTAATTACCTTACACCATACTTTGAATAGCCCAATCTAGGTTATGACCAATGTTGACTTTATATTGACAAAGGTTAACCCTATTTTGATGTCACATTGGGTAACATCAACATCCAAACAAACGTGTCATGTTCTAATGAATGCCCACATTTTATGACAACTTTAATCTAAGTATTTATAAAAAGCTAATCTTTTTTGGCATATTCCGAAAAAAGTTGTGTGTAAAAAATTATGATCAAGCATTGTGTTCACACCCATTTTTCTTTTACATCATTTGAATACTTGTTAGAGGAGATAATCTTCGTGTATCCTTGATCATGAGATATCAATTGTTAACATTATAGTTTTTTTGGAATAACAATTTCAGTAATGCCATCATTTTTAACAAGGTGGTAAACATGAAAAACATGGTGGTCAACATGGTGTTTGTGATTGAGTTATGACAATGTTGTTTGTATTGTAGTAATAATCTTTGCATGAGGATATTTGTTCATGTTGGAAAATTGAATTGTATTTGATATGTCTATGATATATATTTTTTCGTTTTTGAAGAAGGATTTTGTTAGGTGTTCTAGTTTATAAATGATACATCTTACATCTTAAATTTTTCATTTTTCATATATAAGTATTCAACTATGATTGATTTTCAAAAAGTTTATAACAATTGAAACTAAAGTAAATGTGTGTCAAAATTCACAACATGCTTCCATTTATCATGTTTCAAAAAAGACCTTAAGGTGTTTTATGTATACATTTTAATGGTTTTTTCTCCATAGACTTACATTTCCTTGTATGGATCATATGTCACGTGTAAGTACCAACAAAAAATAAATATTAAGCTTAATTTTCTTTAAATTTTATTTTGGTTAGGGTTTTAAGATAATGGTGTGATTAACACATCACAAACTTACAATATCATGAAATTTCAATAAAAACCGTGCAAAAATCGTAAAAAATATGTTCGTGCAAAATTCTTGGGCTTCAAAGTGTAAAAATGGCACATATATATATGTTATTTCTATATAAATGACATATCTTTTCCTACTTGTGATGTATTGATGTGAAATATGTATGATTTACATTTTAATTAAATATGTGCAATTATTATGATGTGATTTTGGATAAAACGATGAGATTTTTGTGTATTAAACATGAACATTCATGTATGTCATTTAGAAAAATGTTTTATTTATTTGAATATTTAAAATATTGAATATGTACAAATATCATTCATATTAACCATAACACAAAATTTGTACAAACCTATGAAGCTTGGTAAGTTTATGATGCATATATTATTGGGTGTAGTCATACTAACACGTACCAAAAGTAGTCGTAACCATTGTTTAATTTTTTGAACTTTGGATTGTAATAATAATAATAATAATATGATTATTATAAAATTTTATTATGAATAAATTATGTACATATCACAAGAATTTAGAATCAATATAATGAATGAAAAATACATAAAAGATTTTTAACCTCTTATAACCACTACTTAAAAGTTGCATGAAAACAATTTTAAAACAATTTTTACATTATAAACACAATTTGAAAATATTTTTTAATGACATATTTTTGGATTTTTTTAATATACAATTTAACATAATAGTATTTTTATTTTTTTAAATTAAAGTTTTTTTGAAAAACATATTAAAAAGATTTTAAGAATAGTTTAAAAATAAAGTAGTGGTTTAAGGGTACACATGTGGCTCCTAATAGTGTGGTTGGACCCCATTTTAATATAAATGATTTTTTGAAATTGTGTTTTGTAAGTCGAAAATGAATAAAAATGCAACATGGTAAAGGTCGACTAATGACATACTACAACAAATTGCACCATATTCCATTCCCACAATTCCACTTAAATCCACTTAAGCGGACTACATCTATTTCCATTCAACTATCCTTGATATCCACCACTATTAAACCATTGGTCATTACATTTAATGGTTTCTTAATTGTCGCAACCCTAGCTTTGGGCTCGTGACCAACGTAAAGGGGTTCTAAAGGTGCAGGCCAAGAAAAACCCCAAGAGTCACATCACATACTCCCGGGAGTGTAGGAAAGTGTGAGGGAGTGAACCCTCACTCTCCCAAGGCAACTCCCACTTTGAGAGATGGAGTCCCAGTGGACTCTCAAAACTTCAAAGAGCAATTTCAGGGGTCAAAACTATATGGCTTGTGGCGTTCTTTATATCATTGACAAGCTCTTGGAATGTAGATGTGTAAAATGGGCTCGCATTGCTCATTTGGAATTTGAAACACAAGTTATGGCCAAAAGAAGGGCCGAGAGTCAAACTACCAATTTGACTCCCGACCAGAAAAAGTCGAGAATCGACCTGATTTACTTATCTACAGATGGCATGCAACATATCGTTGGAAATCCCTTGACGAAGGCTACAACTTTTCTTGAGACCGCATCTCGATACGAGGTCTGCTTACAAAATTATGGGGTTCCAAAGTCGCAAGAGTCCCAACTTGGGCGATTTCGAGATTCCCACTTGGGAGTCCCGGGACAAAAAGCCATTTGGATTTGGGCCCCGTGGAGAGGTGCAGAGTATATTATAAGGGGGAAGGTGGTGGCCTCCCCCAAGTCCAGGTCGTGGTGAGTGTTATGTGTCCATGTTGCCCGTGGCTCATCCTAGCACCAAAAGTGTTCCAACTCTGCACTAACCACCTTGTGTGGGTTTTGTGTAGGCTCGTGTGAGTGAGTGAAGCTTGTCAATTCTTCCTAGTCCCATCCCGAAACTCCAGCACGCCCCTCTACCCTTCAAAATGCTGTGAGCTAAGGAGCGTGCCCCAACTCCTTATTTTTCCGCTGTTTTCTATTTGGGACTCACATTTGAATCTTTCAAGTAGTTGGTTGTGCATCATTAATGAACCTTGGAAGAAAAACCATTGGCATCCATTTAAATGTATTTTAAATTTTTCATTAAAAAATTCATTGTTACGTATTAGAGGAATGGGTAAAGTGTTTTTATGGCCAAATGTTGAAATGAAACTGGGGTGAAATGGGACTCCACCCCCCATGTAATTTTGTTTGATGTATGTCTTTTCCATATTGTAGTCATCCATTACTATAATGCCATTATGGTTATTTTCTTACATTCATAAATTATTCACAACATCGAAAGTCTTATTGACTCTTTTGATTAAATATGTGGTAGACTTTAATCATTATCCACAATAACTTTATCAAAACATTGTAAATATTTTGATTACCAAAATGATAGGGGTCCATCTTGGAAATGCATGCTTACATGGTAAACCATGAATTTTATCTCACATAACTATGGAAACACCTAGGTATCTAGAGCGCATCATTGGTGTCACCCATGTAGAAGTGCTATGTAGGCCATATATTTATAAAATCCCATAACCATATAATGAACTTGTGAAGTTTTCCAAAAGCTTCACAATCATTTTCCAACATCTTAGTTTCAATGATATTGGCTTCCACCCACTTGACTTATGCTATAGCACATGGTTTTGGTAAAACATTATAATATGTATCAATCCCAAAATAACGGGGCTGGTACATGATGGAATGTGTTTCCAAAGTATTACATTTGGATTCACCTAGCCCAAAGTTCAAACTAGTGGGACACCTTATAACATACATAATTGGTGTCACCCATCAAGAAACCTTTGTTTAATTAAGCATTATATCAAGTTCAAATCCCTAGTTCTACCAAATTGGTCAAGTTTTCCAAAAGTTTCAATGTCATTTTCCAACACCTTGGTTCAATAATATTGGGTTCCATTTGCTCCACTTTTGCTACGAACATTTTTTCCCCTTCTTCAAACCTTGCAACACCTCTTATTACATTAGTTTCATGCATGTCCACAAACACCCCTTCTATATATGTCCCATTCGTTAAATCCACAACTTTAACCGCCACCTATTGAGTGCATGTTTCTTTTTGCACAACTATTCCACAATTTCCACCAACCGCCTTGTCCGACACAAAAAGAACCTTTTACATTACCAGTTGCTAGTTCAAATCAATAATTCTCAAGTTTAGGCAAATGTGCAAGCCAATTAACATTTTCTACAATCGAAGGTCACTATAGTAGTTTGTGCATTTACTTCATGCATCCTCCATATGACACTACAATTATCTCTTTCAACACATCAACATAGTGTAAATTTTTGATAACAATGTTTTTGTTTCGAATAAAATATTGGCTACATTGCTTGAATATGCAAGCCATTCCACTATCATAGGTTGCATGCACCATGCATCCCTCATGCTCATTGACCCAATAATGGTTTCCATATGTTCACATGTTTTTGTACATATAAGCAATAGGGTTTGGAGGGCAAGAAAAATGTATCACATTAGGGTCAACATACACCCCATTAATAGTTTGCACCTTTACAATGTTCAGGAGCCAAGTTGCAAATGGGAGATATTTTGTGCCAAATGATCTGGCCATTGAATAATCCATTGTATTAAATGGCCACCCATTTCCCTTGCACGAAACTCCATATGATCTTGCTATGATGTAGAGCATGTATTTACCACTATTTGCACCCACATTCTTCCTTCATTACACCAAACTAGACAATTGTTAACATATAAAAGATTTTAATATAGGTTGCCACACATTATTAATCAATGACCAAACTTCGATCATTTCATTAAACTATTACTTACCAAATTAGGTTTCACCAATGTGTCACCCCAAGGTCATTTGAACATTGGTTCTAATAAAATAATAACACTCTAAACTTGTCATCACTATAGCTTGTCTTGCCCACTTGATAGTGGAGTGTATTCATTACATACATTCCATTATATCACCACCCACATGCCATGACCAATCCCCTTGACCATGTTTGGACCACTCACATTACAAAGCCAACCCACCTTGTGTTTTCATTGTACAATGTTATTACAAACTTATCATTGTTTTGGCCTACCTTGCCCACTTCATAGTGCAATGTATTGGTTCCATTCCACTTTGCGGTCTCCCATCATAAGTCAACTTGACCGTGCTTGGACCACTTACACTACATGGTCACTCCATAATTATGTTCCACCCTAATATCACTTTAGACTTGTCATTGTTACAACCTAACAAGCCCTTTCTTTTGTTGAATGCATTAGGTGACGTGCTTCCAAGTTCCTAATTAGACCCAAGATGGGTTTGAGTTACTCAAACATCAGAATTGTGAGGAATTGGGGGCACATTCCTAGCTTTCAGCACTAAAAAGGGTAGAAGGGTGTGCTGAAGTTGCAGGATAAGACTAGGGAGAGTGACAAGCTTTAGTTACTTACTCAAACCTGCATCAAACCAACCAACAAGTTGGTTAGTTCACATTTTAGAGCACCTTTAATGCTAGGACAAGCCACGGGCAACTCTAGACTCACAAGACTCACCATGGCCCGGACTGGGGGGAAGCCACCACCTTCCCCCATATAGTATTATCTGTGCCTCCTCGCGGCACGCACATCCGAATGGCTTATTGTCCCGAGACGCCCAAGGAGGAGTCCCGAAATTGCCATGATTTAGAGTTTCACAACTTTGGGAGACTATAACTCTATGCTCATACCTCGGATTGGGCGAGCCCATTTTGAACATTTACATTTTGATAGCTTTCCAATGATATTAAAAATGCCCCAATGCAAAGTGTTTTGACCCTTGCAATCGAATTCTGAAGTTTCGGAAGTCTCGAAAGATTCCCAAGTCCCCATTTCAGGAGTGTGGGTCTCCTCCTCACATTCTCCCAAAATAGGGTTATGTCACTCTCCCCCATTAGAAGAAAAGATCAATGTCCTCATTGACACTTAAAATCTCTTTCAACAGTTACAATTGTTTTCTTTTGGATCCTTGACCATCATTTGTCAACTTTTGAGGCTGGTCCTTTCCTTAAGCTAATCTAGGCATCCCCAAGTTTCTAACACTTTCTTGACAATTCCAAAAGGGTTTCATAAAACCCTCTCCCAATGCTTTGTCAAAAAGACTTAAACTAGCCTAATTGACAAAACCCTCATTTGGGAAGCAATTATTCCATCCTTCGCCTCATGAGGAACCCAAACCAAGTTTAATCTTGACCTAAGTTACTTGACATGACTCCTTTCTTAACCTTGCGCCTTGATCACAACAATCAAACCTTAACTAAAAGGTTTGTTTATCAAGGTATGAAAAACGACATTTGGGTTTTGCAAAAACCCAAATCCCAAACTACACGATTAAAATACGTGAACGAGGTCATGACTTCCCGTGTTGGCCCCCACTACCAATGATGCACTCCTAACTCTTTGAAAGATTCAAATGTGAGTCCAAGTAAAAAATAGGGTAAGAAGCAGGAATCACGACATGCTCTTTAGCTCATAGCACTTTGAGGGGTAAAGGCGCGTGCTGGAGCTCCGAGATGGGACTAGGAAGAGTTGACAACTTCACTCACTCACACGGGCTTGCACAAAACCCACACAAGGTGGTTAGTGCGTAGTTGGAACATTTTTGGTGCTAGGATGAGCCAGAGGCAACACGGACACACAACCACTCACCACGACCCGGACTTGGGGGAGGCTACCACCTTCCCCTTTATAGTATACTTTGCACCTTTCCACAGGGCCCAAATCCAAATGG
>Ga0209208_10007655_pt1 | contig 14581 bp, 13 predicted proteins | sample S1TSphfallax_3_FD_187694 | JGI IMG/M metagenome (GOLD analysis project Ga0209208, IMG submission 187694) | Host-associated microbial communities from peat moss isolated from Minnesota, USA - S1T2_Fd - Sphagnum fallax MG (SPAdes) (version 2) | ecosystem: Host-associated > Plants > Peat moss >...
TGCAGGGTTTCAACCGGCCAAGCCCGGGAACTTCGATGGTGCCCGTGACCAAAAGGTTGTGGATGTTTGGCTTGCCGAAATGGAGGATTATATACATGCCGCCAAAGTTGGACGGCATTCGACCATGGAGCTTGCCCAATCCTACTTGAAAGGCTATGCCGCCACATGGTGGAGGACATTGAGACAAGAGGAGGGGAAGAACCATGGCTACACTTGGGAATTCTTTAAGGAACGCGTCAAGTCCGAATTTGTTCCAAGGAATTCCGACTACATCTGAAAGTGCAAACTCCATGACCTTGTGAATGCCACTAACGAAAACTTGCAGCAATATGTGAGGGCTTATTCCGAACTCATGCTTGAGATCCGGCACATGCATGAGCTAAATCACGTGTGCCAATTTGTAACAGGGCTTCCAACTTGGGCCAAACGTAAACTTGAGGAAAATTGGCCCTCTTCACTATCCGAAGCCATCATGAAAGTGGAAGGCTTCTCGGATGTGGGACAAGGTGAAAAATCCAGGTTCAAGAAGGACAACAAGTTTCTTCATAAGAAGTCACACCATGAGGGAGAATGAAACCAAGGACAAGAAAGTCCAAGGAAAGAAAAACCCAAACAATTCCAAGTTTCAGGGTTCAAGCCCAAGGGAAATTTCATGAAGAAAGGGGCTCCTTTCAAAGGAAGCCAACCCACGGGAGATGTTGGGGCAAAGCCCAAAGGAACATGTTTCAACTGCAACGAAGTGGGGCATTATTCCCAAGATTGCCCCAAGTCCAAAACCGGGAATGGGGGCTTTAAGGTAATTGCCTTCAACGCTAACCTAGCCCAAAATGAATGTAATCGACTTATCTTCTTGAAGGGGAAGATTATTAGCGGGAGGTGTTATGTCTTTTGGACACATGGGCTTTTCACAACTTCATAACTCAAAAAAACGCCAAAAGGATGGAACTCCACTTGGAGGAGCTCAAGGCATCCATTGAGGTGCACTTCATGGATGGGGTTCCCCATCCCACTATGTCATAAGCAAAGGAAATGCCTTTTCAACTAAGAAATTAGAGAGGAAAGGTGAACTTGCAGGTTTCCACCTTGGGCGAAATGGATTACATTTTGGGAATGGAGTTCATCACCCAAAATAATGTGTTCATTGAAGGGCACAATAGACTAGTTAGAATCTCGTCTAAAAGTGGGATTGTGTGAGTGAAGGCACACGAGTTGTTTTGTGTGGGTGGGTCAACCATCCACTTCATGTTAGGAAAAACCTGGGAAAAAGAATGCATGGGAAGTTATGGCATGATGTGTGTTATGTGGGTGTTGGATGAAGTTGAGCCCAAGGAAGTTACCAATGTGGTGACCTCCTCCAAGTGCAGAAGGCAAGTCTTGGAAAAGTTCCTAGATGTGATGCTTGAAGGGTTTAGGGGTATTACCAAATTCGGATTGCGAAAGGGGATGAAGAAAAGATTGTTTACCACACAAGGTATGGCTCATACGAATTCTTGGTGATGCCCTTTAAGCTCACCAATGCACCCACCACATTTTGCACTCTCATGAATGACATTTTATGGGAATGGCTTGATGATTTTGTGGTCGTTTACATAGACGACATTTTGATTTATAGCGGCTCCTTGGAGGAGCATGCGGAGCACCTCCGGAAAGTGTTCCAAAGACTAAGGGAAAACAAGTTATATGCCAAACTTGAGAAGTGCGAATTTGGGGTGACAGAAGTGGACTTCCTTGGACATAGGATAACTCAAGAAGGTTTGAAAATGGACGATCACAAGGTCAAGGCAATTGTGAATTGGGAACCGCCTAAGTTGGTTCCGGCCTTAAAATCCTTTTTAGGATTAGCCTCCTATTATCGTAAGTTCATCAAGAACTTCGCAAAGATAACCACACCCTTGACGAACCTTTTGAAGAAGTCCGTTGTGACTTACGAATGGGAAGAAGCATGCGATGAGGCCTTTGAGACCTTGAAGGGCATTTTGGTGAAGGCGCCGGTGTTGAAGTTGCCCAACTTTGACAAGGATTTTGAAATCCACTCTGATGTCTCCGACTTTGCAATTGGAGGAGTCCTAGTGCAAGAAGGAAGACAGATGGCATTTGAGAATAAGAAGTTGAGTGAGATAGAGCGAAGGTGGCCAACACATGAGAAGGAAATGTGGGCTGTCATACATTGTCTCAAGACTTGGGGCCATTACATAGGCTCCAAGGATGTGGTGGTGTGGACTGACAATGTGACCTTGAAGTATTTTGCCATTCAACCCAAGTTGTCTTCAAAACAAGTGAGATGGCAAGACACATTGGCCTTGTTCAATGTGGACATCCAACATAAGCCCAGGAAGGAAAACATAATGCCTGATGCGTTAAGTTGAAAACACCAACTTAAAGTAGTGTATGTGAGTGAAATAAAATTTCATAAGGAAGTTCGACTAGTGAGCCGTCAAGATGAATTTGCCAAGGAAGTGAGGCAAAACATTCAAAATGGAGCTAAATCACACTTCCATTTGCGAAATGGACTAGTGTGGTACAAGCAAAACCGACTTTATGTGCTAGAAGGGAAGATGAGGGACATCATTTTGAAGGAGCGTCATGATGGGCTACTTGCGGGCCATGGTGGTGCAAAGCACACCACAACATTCCTCAAGAAGTCCTACTATTGGCCTAACTTGAAAAACAATGTGGAGGAATATGTAAAGACTTGCTTAATTTGCCAACAAAATCAAACACTTAACAAGAAGCAAACAAGCTTGTTGCAACCTTTACCAATTCCTGAAGGGCCGTGGGAAAGTGTGTCCATGGATTTCATGGTAAACTTGCCCCCATCAAGGGGCTTTAACGCCATCATGGTAGTGGTGGATTGATTTAGCAAGATGGCACACTTCATTCCCATTAAAGATGAAGCCATGGCCCAAGAGACGGGTAGGTTGTTCTTCACACATGTTTTCAAACATCATGGCTTCCCAAAGGCCAACTTGGAAAAGGTGCACAAGAGGTATAAGGATTTTGCAGACAAGTCCCAACGAGAGGTGAAGTTTCAAGAAGGGGATGAAGTGTGGTTGAACATCAAGAATTTCCGATTGCTAGAAGGCTTAAATTATAAGTTTTTGGGCCCATTCAAAGTGTTGGAAAAGAAACTTTCCGACACTTACAAGTTAGAATTACCGGAAAATCTTATAGTTCACCCCACATTTCATGTGTCTCTTTTGAAGCTGATTTCCCATTGACGCACTCCCAACTCCTTGAAGGACTCAAATGTGAGTCCAAATGAAAGACAACATAAGAGGGAGGAGTCGGGGCATGCTCCCTAACTCACAACACTTTGAGGGGTAGAGGGGCGTGTTGGAGCTCCAGGATGGGACTAGGAAGAATTGACAAACTTATTCACTCACACGGGCCTGCACACAACCCACACAAAGTGGTTAGTGCATAGTTGGAGCACCTTTGGTGCTAGGACGAGCCACGGGCAACACGGACACACAAGACTCACCACGGCCCCAACTTGGGGGAAGCCACCACCTTCCCCCTTATGGTATACTTTGCACCTCTCCACGGGGCCCACATCTAAATGGCTTTTCTCTCCCAAGACTCCCGGGACTCCCGCGAGACTCCCGCGAGACTCCCGCGTGGGAGTCCCGAAATCCCGCCAGTTGGGTCTCTCGAGACTTTGGAACCCCATAACTTTGCGAGTAGACCTCAAATCGAAGTGCGGTCTGAAGCAAAGTTGTAGCTCTTGTCGAGAGCTTTCCAACGGTATGTGGCATGTTGTATGCAGCCAAGTAAATCAGGTCGATTCTTGACTTTTTCTGGTCGGGAGTCAAATTGGCAATTCGACTTCCGACCCCTTCTTTTGGCCATAACTTGTGTTTCAGATGTCCAAATGAACAATGCGAGCCCATTTCATACATCTAAGTTTTAAGAGCTTTTCAATGATATAAGGAACGCCACAATCCATTGAATTTTGACCCTTCAAATCAGTCTTTGAAGTTTCGGGAGTCCACTGGGATTCCATCTCCCAAAATGGGAGTTGCCTTGGGAGTGTGATGGTTCACTCCCTCACACTCTCTTACATTCCCGGGAGTCTTTAATGTGACTCCCGGGCTTCCCCTTGGCTCGCACCCTTGTAACCCCTTTTGCCTTGGTTGCGAGCCCAAATCTAGGGTTGCAACACCCGCAATGCCTCAAGGCCCAATCGAAAGCACAACTCAAGGCCCCCACCGGACTTGGTTCATAATGAACTAGAATTTGAAGTGGAGGCCATGTTCAAATCAAGGCAACTAAGAGGACGAAAATGGGAATATTTAATTAAGTGGAAAGGATACCATCCAATAGAGGCATCTTGGGTGAATGAATTCGACATGGAGCATGCCCAAGAAGCCATAGAAGAATTTCACACTAGAGCGGCAAAAAAGAGACGTAGAACGTGATGAGGACATCACCTTTTTTTTCAGTGGGATAGGGAGTCACATAAAATGTACCACATCAAATTGCAAGTGAAATAAAGGCTAAAAACTTTCGAGAGATTATATCAAGAAGTGTAAATAAGGTTTAGGCCCAAATCAAAATCGGACTCCTACTTTGGGGTTAAGAGAAACGTTGGCCCCAAGAAAGGAGGCAAGCAAGGTGAGCTTGCGGGGACATGCACATGCCTTAAGTGCATCCCAAAGGCTTGGTTGGTAGTGCTGGCCAACGCGATAAGTCATGACCCCATTCGCGTACTTTAATCGTGTAGTTTGGGACTTGGATTTTTACAAGACCCAAATGTCGCTTCTTGTACTTTGATAAGCAAATTTTTTTTTGTTAAAGCTTTATTGTTGTGATTAAGGCGCAAGGTTGGGAAAGGAGTCATGTCAAGTAGCTTAAGTCAAAAATAGATTTGACTTAAGTTCCTCATGAAGGGAAGGATGGAATAGTTTCCCCCCAAATGAAGGCTTCGTCAATTAGGCTAGTTTAGGTCTTTTGACGAAGCATTGGAAGAGGGTTTTTGGGTAACCCTCTTGGATTTATCAAAAAAGTGTTGGAAACTTGGGGACGCCTAGGTTAGCTTGAGATAAGGTCCAACCACAAAGTTGGCAAATAATGGCCAAGGATCCAAAGAAAGCAATTACAATTGTCGAAAGAAATTCTAAGTGTCAATGAGGACATTGACCTTTTCTTTTAGTGGGGGAGAGTGTCGCAACCCCACTTTTGGAAGAGTGTGAGAATGACACTCACACTCTCAAAATGGGGACTTGGGAGTCTTCTGGGAGTCTTGAAATTTCAGAGCTCAATTGCAAGGGTCAAAACACCTCGCCTTGAGGCGTTCTTCATGGTTGAAGGAAGGGCCAAGAGTCAAATTGGCAGTTTGACTCCCGACCACAAAAAGTCAAGAATCAACCCGACCCCGGTGTGTGCAAGTGGAGTGCGACACACCGTTGGAAAGCTTTTGAGGAGAACTACAAGTTTGTTTTAGACCTCATCCCAATCGGAGGTCTAAGCTCGGAGTTATGAACTCCTTAAGTCCTAGGAGTCCAAACTGGGACAATTTCGGGACTCCTCCTTGGGAGTCCCGAGACAAAAAGCCATTCAGATGTGGGTGCCATGGAGCAACGCAGAGAATACTATATGGGGGAAGGTGGTGGCTTCCCCCAAGTCCGGGCCATGGTGAGTCAAATGAGTCCGTGTTGCCCGTGGCTTATCCCAACACCAAAAGTGATTCCGAATGTGAACTAACCAACTTGTTGGTTGGTTTTGATGGAGGGCCGAATAACTAAATAGTTGTCCCTCTTCCTAGTCTAATCCCAAAACTTTAAACACGCCCCTATCACCCCCTTTAGTGCTAGAAGCTGGGAGTAGCACCAAGTTCCAACTACTTTCATTCTTTAACATAATTGGCCCCTTTTTGGGTCTAACAAGGAACTTGGGGGCATGTCAGGTTTGATGTAGGTTTGAGTGAATAACTAAAGTTTCTCCCTCTTCCTAGTCCCATCCCGGAGCTTCAACACGCCCTTCTACCCCTTTAAGTGGTGAGAGCTAGGAATGTGCCTTCAAGTCCCCACAATTTTATTGTTCTAGAAACCAAGGCCCATCTTGGGCCTAACTTGGGACTTGGGAGCGCGTCACCAGGACACGAGAATTCAAATGGAGGTTGATTCAAGTGAACCCTTTGTAGTAAGGACATTAATATCGAAATCGATCTTGTGACCATAATCGAAATTGGAACCAGAATCAACATTGTCATTGGAATTGAAACCAAAACATATCCTTTCATTAGAAAAAAAATTAGAATTGACCTTGTTACCGAAATCAAAGTTAAGGAAGTTGTTTCCTTTGTAAACCTAGCATTTGGATGCAATTCTATGGTACAAGATCCTACTCCCTCAACTTCTCAACAAACATTTTATGACTAAGGAGTGACAAATATGGTAAAATAGTTGATAATTTTTTATGCCCGGTTTTGATTTAAGACTTTTGATAAATTTTTAATGTAATAATGAGTACATAATCATAAATAGAGAAAAGGAGGATGTTAATATCCAAAAAACTTAAGTTTTGCACTATCGATTTCCCATTACCAATTCTCACGATTGATTTCCCATTATCAATTCTCACTACTAATTTCCCATTATCAATTCTCACTACGGATTTCCCATTACTGATTCTTACTACCAATTTCCCGCTATTGATTATTAATATTGATTTATCCAGAACAGAAAAGGAGTACCAAAGTAATTTAGATGTTATATTTAAAACCAAAATTTTAGAGGATTAGTCTGACATTGATTAAGTTTATCTAAATTAATTAGGAAAGATTTTCAAGTTTAGAATTCAACCGTTTTCTGGAAAGGATTTCTAGGAGGGATCCAACATTAGTAAATAAAATAAAATTTGGTGAATGGATGGAGATTTTGTCTTTGAATCAAGTTTTTATTCCTAAACTACCTCTTGTGTATCATTTTGGATTAAAATTGATGTTGTTTTCCTTCAAACGTTGAAGTGTTTGTTTAATACACTAGTATTTTGAGATGATCAAAAACTAGTATCTACTTTGCAACAATAGATGTTACTAGCAACTTAAAGCTTTTTCTTGAATCTAAACCCCTAGGTTATTTTCTTGGGGGCTTTAACATTTAAAAGTAACGTTTTGGAAGGTAACAATGACAAGGTTGCAACTTTACATTAGAAGGTACAAATTAATTTATATAGTGGCCCATGTTTTATTTTACCAAAGGTAATTTTATGACTTCATGATATACCAAAAATTGATCTTAGGCCCATTGTTGGGTTTTTTATGTGTTGTGCAATGTTGTTGAAACAAGTGCATGGGAGCAAACATAGGATAGGGGGTTAATATGAACACAAGACCTTATATGTGAATTTGACCTAGGTGAACTAGTCATGTGCAAACATAACCACATCAAAATTGTTGTTTTGGACCTAAAAAATGGACTAAACATGTGACCTTGTCTAATTGGTAATGTATTATAAGTGTTCCACCCATTTAGCATCATGGAGGTTTGCATGGTTGCATGGTTGCCACTCAGTGATTAGAGGCGAATAAAGGCATGTGATACACTTTGGGTGTGTGATCAAGTTCATGCGCATGTGGCTAGGTGGAAAAGGTATCATTGTCACTACAAAATTTGCCCATGTGCTCAACCTTTGAAACAGTTCAATATCCTAAAACATTTGTGAGATTTTGGACAACACCCACAAAAAAAAAGTTGGATAAAGGTATGTTCATTTATGGCCATGTAAGCATTGCCCAAGGTGAAATGGTCTATAAATTACCCTATCTCATAGCTTGATCATCCGTGGACATAGGGTGATCTTTATGATTCATCTGATGAAAAATGGATGACACACTTAAACCGTGCAATGCTCATACCTTTGGTTGAGAATGTGGGTGGACAAACCTATATGGATGTAGAGGTGGACATGGTATAGGGCTTGTGAATGATGCATTTGTCATTGCTAACCAAGTTGCCTAGGAAACCCGCAACATTGAATCCCAACCTAGGGTGCAAGATGCAAATGGGGAGCTCAAGCATGGGACAATAAGAAGGATGGGTGCTCGTGGGGCTATGCATCCGCCATTTGAAAACTAAGAGGTTCAACATGTTGCCGATGTCAATAACAATGTTGATCATGTTTTACATGTGGATGAACAACCTCCCAATGTAACTAATGAGCTTGAACTAATGTTCAAAAATGATGCCATGCAAATCCCAACTAACATGGAACAACAACCACAGAGTAATGGAGCCATTGGCCATGCTAGCCTAAGTGATCCAATGGAAGTAGATGACATATAAAAGAGAGTTCATGGTGTTGAAAACAAGGAAGAAGACATAATGGCCAATATGGCCATAATCGAAGAAGGATTAGAGAAATTGGGATTAGAGCATGACAACATTGAAGAGGCTTCTAAAATACCATTATTTGAAGGTTCCACGTTATCAAGTTTATTTGCAACCTTTCTCATCCTGAATTGTTGTCACATTGATGGTGCATCAAATGCCTTCATAACTAAATTGTTGGAACTTCTCAAGAAAAAAATATCGCCAGCCCTAAATACATTGTTGTTTTCTAAATATGAGGCTTCTAGCACCTTGAATCGGTTTGGATTAGCATATGATGTCATTGACGTGTGTGCAAAGGCATGTATATTGTTTCGGGGCAATCATGCCAACATTGAACAATGTATCAAGTGTGGAGAGCCCAAGTACATGCAAGTTGGGAAATCAATTGCGCCTTGAAAGGTGTTGTGTCACTTCCCATTGGTGCCTTATTAAAGACAAATGTTTAGCACACCCACATAAGTCGAATTAATGGTGTGACATTGGAACAACTAGAGCCAAGATGGGTTGGTGCAACATGCACCGTACTTGCAACAATGGAAATTCATAGATGGAGGTGGCCAACATTTGTTTCGGAGCCACGACATGTGCAGTTGGTCCTGGCCATTGATGGGGTAAACCCATTTGTAGAAAAACAATCCACTTGGTTAACATGGCTAATGTTATTGATGAACTACAACATCCCCCTGTGGTTAATTATGGAAAAACACTTCATTATGTTGTCCTTAATAATACATGGTCTGCAATGTGTGATTAATGAATAATTTGACACATACCTTGAGCCTTTAGTGAAGAACTAAATAATTGTGGGAGGTTAACATCCATGTCTATGATGCAACCTAATTCAATGGTGAAACCCACTTCAACTTGCGTGCAATACTTATGTGGACAATGTGTGATTTGCTAGCATATTGCTTAGTAGCAAGTTGTGCAACCAAAGGGTACTGAGGTTGCCCTTGTTGTGGGACCCATACAATGACACATAGATCATAAACATTACAAAAGAATGTATATTGTTCACAACACAAGAAGTGGTTACCAATGGAACACACTTATCGTTATGACACATCTTCATTTGATGGAGTTTATGAGGAAGGTGGGGCACCACAAAAAATGATTGTTGACCAAATTTATGAAGTAGGTACAAGAAGGACAACTTGGCTTGTTAATGGGGGGTTGACCCCAACATGATGACCCTACAAAGACCTTTGGAGTGAAAAGATTAAGCATCTTGTTCATGTTGGAATATTGGAAGGTAAACACACTTGCATTATTTGCTTGTGTACACTTGTAGTGGAATATAACCAAACCATAGAATAAATCAAGTTATGAAAATAACTATGATTTCTAGTAGAGGTATATATATTTCACATTTCCCACTGGGTTTTGGAATGTTAGAAACCTTATTCTTATTCCATTATGCAATAAACTAGAAAACCTAAGGCTAATCCATTAGTCATTCCACCCATGCTTGTGTGGTAAGAAACAATTTCCACCAAAATCAATCCTATGTGGAATCATCCCTATGATTTAAATCCCTTAAGCAATGTGTCCACTATGAACCATTATACTCCATTAAACTCCACTAGTCTACAACCTAGGTCATTACTAAAAAGCCATTATGCCCATTGTAGGGTGGGATGATGGTGAAAGTTGTCCATCAATAATCATGTAACTAAAATTCATACCCCTTGAGTAGCTTAGGTGGAATATTAGTGGAATCACCCACAACAAGGTGGAACTATAGTGGAAGTGGTCCAATGTTGTTGTTTTTTCCATTCCGCTATAATATTCCACTATATAGGTTAAACATACTATAATATTTCACTCTAATGTTCCACTACAATATAAGTTCCAATGCACTATACTATTTCCACTCTACAATTCCATTATACTATATATATAGGTCAATTACACTATAATATTCCACTATAGTATAAGATCCAATCCACTATAATATTCCATTTTACTATTCCACTATAGTACTAGGGTCAAGTCCACTACAATATTCCACTATAGTATAATGTCAAATCCATTATATGATTCCATTATACTATATAGGTCCATTCCATTATAGTATATGGTCTATTACACTAGGTTTTCCACTATATAAAAGCCCAATTCACTATACTTTTCCATTATAATATAAGGTCAATTCCACTATACCATTCCATTATAGTGTAAGGTCCAACCCACTAGGCTTTCCACTATAATAAGAACCTAGTTCATTATACTATTCCATTATAATATAGGGTCATCGACTATATTATTCCATAATATAGTATAAGGTCTAATCCACTAGTGTATTACACAACTAGAATATAGGGCAATTCATTATACTATTACATCATAATATTTCATTATATACTATGTAAGTCAATTCCATTATATTATTCCACTATATTACATTCCATTATAATGGACAACCTAACTTGGTCCTAGTATAGTCCATTAGCACCACTAGGTTTTTTAGTGATATGTGTATTATGGTATCAAATTATGCATATAATTTAGAGAACATGTAGTTGATTGTTGGGTCAAATTCACCCATCAATTGTTCATGCAAGAGCTACCCATTTGAAACATGTTGGATGTCGTGCATGTTGAGTGCAATGTTTTTAATAGTGCGTTGAAAGATTTGTTTGGTGAATGTGACACATTAGAAGTGTGTAGAAATATGAAAGAAGCAAGGGTGAAACAACATTTATGGTTCCATCGAGATCCACAAGGTGTGAATTATGTGAAGCTTCTAGCCCCATATGTGTTCACATGAGCTAAAAACCAGGCATTTATAAATTTTATTTGTGAAGTATGTCCATTGATTGGATATGCAACTACATTCAAAAAGATGGCAGGCCCAAATAGATTATATAACATGAAAAGCCATGACCACCATGTAATGCTACAACACATCTTCCCTTACGGCATCCACAATTTGTTACACCCCGGTCTTAGAAGGATTCAATATCTTCTTTTATGAATTTTTTTGAAAAAAGATGCTTATGATCCAGGTCTATTTCTTCTGTCACCAACTTTTTCAAGTGCATGCATCTTTGTTTTGTTGTTGCCACCTTTTCTGAAATGCCTTCGGGTACATTTGCTCCTTTTTCACCTCCTCATTTCTATTTGGGAAATCACCCAAATACAATTGTTGTTTTTACAAATGGAAATTCCTTTTAAACAACTTTTTTGAAGTTGACTGACCCTTTTCAACCAATCCCATTCCTTTTACAAAAGTTGTTAGAGGTAACATCTTTATTATGTCCCATCCAACAACTTATCTGGACACTGGCATTGTCCCTTCCCCCTTTCATCCTTTTTATAAAAACCTTCCTGAAGCAAATACCTCTATTTCCCCTGGGCAATTCATGCAACATAATTTTCTAGAAACAAATGCTTTCATCCCACATCTTTGGCTGCTTTTGAAAAAAAATCCAAAAACAATTGCTTTTGTTTTGTCCCATCATCATGAATTGATGATTCCTTTTTAAAAAATGTTACATCACCCATAGCTAATGTCTTGTCCTTGTTTCTTGCTCCAACTTCTACCATTTTTTAATTCTGACACTTTCATGCAAACTTAATAATCTAAATCAATCACATCCTTCCCAATCATCAAAACCCACATCCATTTCTTCTTCACTCCCATTTTCACTTCCGTCACACATAATAGACATGGGCATTATTGTAATTCTAGATTCATCACCACTCATAGAAGAAATAACATCTATGATATTTAGAGGTAACACTCGGACATCTAGCCCGGGATTGTTTTTGATTTGGATAAGACCTCTTTCAACATCCACTATAGCCCTAATTTTCATGAGAAAGTCTAAGTCCATTAATAGGTTGTACTCATTAATGTTTATAATCATGATGTCATGAAATATTTAATCCCACCTACTTTCACAAGAAAATTTTCAACTTTACCCATTGCCTATGTGATTATGCTTAATGCATTCTTGTAGCTTTTAGAGCCCACTACCAAATGCATCAATCCTAATTCCCTCATTGTGTTAGTGGAGATCATAGACCTAGAAGCCCTTCCACGAACTAAACCATGTACTTGATGTTCACCAATCTCAATAGAAATATGAAGGCTTCTCCCTTTTCCCATGTGATTCAAACATGCCTCCTTGTACAACTTACTAGATCTTTTTTTCACACCTATTTCATTCCATCCAAAACAACATAACTTTGAAGATTTATTTATTTATTTTGGGAGCAAAATTTGACCACATGAACCATCACACTAATACACTTATAATGGGCTTTTTATTTTTTATTTTTTGGTTTTTTTTAATAGAACATTCATAATGAAAAAGGCACATGTAATTATGGGACCAGAAATGTCATTGTTGTAAAGGTTTTTTCTTATGTTACATTATCTTTGTTACGAGGGTTAATGTTTTCAAAGGTTGTGGTGGAAAAAAACAAAGATTAAAACTCATTTTGACATCGTTGGAAAGAATGTTCGACATATTATGCTTGAAATGTTGAATAAAATATATAAAATGACATTTTTAGTTGATAAGTCTTATTTGTTCATTGTGTTCAAAATCATCCAAAATAGAGCAATGAAAAAACCATTCAAATTTTGAAGATGCATGGCATGAAGTAACACATATGGTTTAATGTGTTAGACGAGATAATGTTTGACAAATTAGATGAAGGAACACTTACTAGGACAATTTGCCCATAGGCCCAAATTACAAGCTATATGGGATAGGTGTTTTCCAGTATATTGTAGGTGAATCTTTTACCTTGATAATGCCTATCGCTAAAATACATATCCTAATTGGTTGATAGTTTTTTTTATGCTATCTCCTATTGCCATACCTAGTTGGTAAATCTTCCAGATTTACCCTATTTTTATATTATTTCATTAGAATATATTTGGATTTTACCCTTATTTGATGGGAGGTTTTTTTAGGGGTGGGTTAACGAGTATATGGCCAAAATCATCTAACTAACATGGTTTGCACTACACATGGTTATGGAATGGTTCAAATTATAAGGCAACTTGTAGCGTAAATATAAGGTAAATGATACATAAATTTGCAATTACTCTATGAATAAGGTAAAAATGTGGGTCAGTCTCAAGGTTTTTTTTCTTCAAATTGTTCAAGTAGGTTCAGTGGTGATGACCCCCAACATTATTTTGCATTAAATGGCGATTGTCCTAGGTGGGTTGTAGCCTTTTTTTTTTTCAAAATCTTGCTTTGTACTAGCGACCTCCATGAATGGAGTGTCTAAATGTGACAACCTTTGATAGTTTTCTTTCAAAACATATCGAATTTTACAAAACAATTTTTAAAAATCCTTTGTAGGATTCACAACCTTCTTATATTCATCACCAAGTGGCAAAATTTCACCCAAAAAAAACATTTGGTCAGTCTCTTATACCCATATCGAAATTGTTCATTTTCCAAAGTTTGTATACCTTTATCTTGTTTGGAAATGTTTTCGAATCTTATATACTTTTACCTAGCTCATATATTTTTTGAACATTATAACACTCATACCCAATTCATATATTCAAATCCATCTACATTAATGTTGGGTGGGTACCATGTTGGAACCTTGATATACACCAATGTTGTCTAGGTAAGCACTCGAGATAATACTAGGTTACGACCATGGTTATATGGTCTTGATACTAGGTATATGTTTGCCACATACTAGCCAAAAATCAGCGTTGGACCATAATATCAAGATCAAGCTGGAATGAAAACTTTTAGAAATATCTAATACAAGTATTAGACTGGTATGAAATTATTAAAAACATTCAATACCAATAGGTCCAGCTCGAATGTTCAAAAGTTGATACATGGCCAACACTAATACACATCCAAAACTTGTGCTCTCCCTTAGTGTGTTGCATTGAATGGAAATTTGTGATGAAGAAAAAATTAGAAAAGAAATGTTTTTAAATGTGTTTTCCAACCCTATTAGACAAACATGATGACAAAGATGGGATCAAAATTTTGCAAATACGAATAACTGGTAATTTGTACATCTATTGATGACTAGACTTGATCAAAGGAGATGAACAATCTAGGAGTTGTGCAATTTTTTTATAAAGCATGTGAACCAAAAGTTGAATCCATGGGCACAATGGCAGATCCACTACTACATATTGTGCCTTTTTGCGAAGGGAAAAACAAAAAACTGAAAGGGTTTGCGAAGCAAAAACAACCTTCCATATTTGCGATGTGACACGCATCGCACCTTGTGGTTCACCAACCATC
>Ga0209208_10007657_pt1 | contig 14579 bp, 11 predicted proteins | sample S1TSphfallax_3_FD_187694 | JGI IMG/M metagenome (GOLD analysis project Ga0209208, IMG submission 187694) | Host-associated microbial communities from peat moss isolated from Minnesota, USA - S1T2_Fd - Sphagnum fallax MG (SPAdes) (version 2) | ecosystem: Host-associated > Plants > Peat moss >...
CCTAAGACGTCACTAAGAGAGCGTCATGAAAACCGGATGGGTCGTCGTACGCCGAATCATCCTAAGAAGCTCGCCGTTTCGCGCGACCTGCCCCGGGTCTGCAAGGATCTGCTCAGCCGCAGTCACTGAGCACCGTGGTCACTGCGGACCGAAACCGCTGCGCAGGTGCAGGTCACGCTGCGGCAGCGGCACTTCGATACCGGCGGCGCTCAAGCCGTCACGCACCTCGACCGCGAGCGCACTGCGCACGGCGACCCAATCGGCGAGCTCAACGGTCCAGGCCCGCAACAGAAATTCGAGCGTGCCCGAGGCGAGCCCCGTGAGCAGCGCGACCGGCTCGGGCGCACCCGCAATACCCGGGGTGCGCGCCGCGATGCCGACCAGCAAGTCGATCGTCTGCTGCGGACTCGTGCCGAATCCGGTGCTCACGCTGATCTCGATGCGACGGCTGTTGCGACTCAGCGTCCAGTTGACGAGCTTGTCGGCGATTAGCACGCCATTGGGCACGACGACGTCGGCACCGTCGAAGGTGCCGACGACGGTGGCGCGCATGCGAATCTCGCGGACCGTCCCGGTCATGCCCGCCACTTCGACGACATCACCCGGCTGGATCGGTCGCTCGACCATCAAGACGATGCCGGCGATCAGATTCTTGACGATGTCTTGCAGACCGAAGCCGATGCCGACGCTGAGCGCGCCAAAGATCAGTGCGAGCTGTCCGACCTGGTAACCCGCCGCGGCAAGCGCGGCGATGAGCCCCAGGAACAAGAGGGTGTAATAAGTCAGTGTCGACACGCTGTTGCTGACACCGCGCGGTAAGGCGAGCGACGGCAGGATGTCGTCGGCGAGCAGCATGCGCACAGTTTTTGCCAACCAGAACGCGACCCATCCGGAGGCGACGAACGCGAGCACACTGCCGAGACTCACGCTCAATACGCCGAGCGTGAAACTGTGGGAGAGAACGCCGGCAGCCCACGTAAACAACGGGCGGTAAATGCGAAATGCATCGAGCGCAAAGACCACCCAGGCGACGAGCACGACGGTTCGCGCGACGCCGGCCAAGGCTCGCAGCAAGGACGCCGAATGACGCGAGTTCAACCACGAGACCGTCCGCCATTGCAGCAGCACCCGGAATACGGCAGCCAGCACGGTCGCTCCGACGTAGAGGGCGAGTGCGGCGTAGCCAGTATCCAGCAGGGCGCTGGTGAGCAAAGTCGCGAGCGATACATTGCCCAAAACGTTCGAGAGCAGGGCCGTACCAACCACGGCAGCGGCAGCCAAGCGCAAAGACCGTGCGCTCACGACCGCGGGGAAGCCCTCGATGCTCGTCGCCTGCCGGGGGCGCCACAGCAAGCGCGCAAGCGCCGCGAGCATCAGCGCATCGAGGCCGAGCAGCAACCAGCGATACGCCAAGGGGTGGCCATCGAGCAGAGACAGTGCCGCGTTCAGGAAGTAACACGCGGCCGCCACATAGACCCAGCCGCCGAGGCGCGAACGCACGGCCGGCGGCAGGAGGCGCAGGATCGGAATCCAGGCCAGCAACAAAACGATTTGCTGTCGAATGGTCGGCCCCTGGAGGTTGTACAGTCCAACCCCCAAGGCCACCAGCACGAGCCAGGCCGCGACCGGGTGCGACAGTGCGCGCAGCGGCCATTCGGCATTTTCGCCGGCCGCCAGCATGAGCTCGGCGCGGCGTTTGAGCCAGACCAGCAGAGGCAGCAACAGGACGCCGATCGCCGTCAGCACACGCGCGAGACGCTCATTGGTGGCGTCATAATCGTGTGCAAAGGCGGTCTCGATCGCGAGACTCTTGCCGACGCCCAGCTGGTCCGATTCGGCCGCGCTGTTCTCGGGGCTCGCGCGCCATAGTGGTGGCGACTCGATCCGCAGCAACGCGCGATCCTGCGCCGTGATGGCGGCATCCACCTCGTCGACTTGCAGTTGCAGGCGCGCAGACAAAGAGCTGCCTTCGCGTCCCAGCCGCAGCAACTCGCGCAAGGGTTTGGAAAGCTCATCCTCGGCCGCCGCAATCTCGGCGCTCAGTTGCTCGACGCGCTGGCTCAAGGCCGGTGCGAGCCCGGCGGCATTGTCGCGTGTCGCCTGCCAAGCCGCGCGCCGCTCGGCGAGACTCGCCGCCGTTGCTGCGTCAACCTGGATCGCCTTCGCGAGCCCCGCGCGTGTCTCTTCGAGCGTCTGTTGCAAGAGCCGCCAATGGCCGCGCAAACTCTCGAGGCGGCGCACCGTCAAATTCGATAGATCTTCGTCCGAATACTGGGCGGCGAGCGCATTCATTGCGGCTTCTTGGCGCGTCAAGGCCTGCTCGAAACGCCGGGCAGCAGCGCTTTCCTGCAGGCGCTGGTCCACCCCGCGCAGCAGGCGTTCGTCCTCCTCGGCACGCATGGGCACATCGGCAGCAGCGACAGCCTCGATCGCCGCCGGCGCGGGCGCGGGCGCCGCGGGTGGGCTGTCGGCCGAGGCACAAGCGCCGCCTAGTGCTCCCCAGACCAGCGCTACCACGGCAAGGCCGGCATTGCGCCTCGACGCGCGCACGTTCGCGAGGTCGCAAACCGATTGGATCGGGATGGGCATCCGATGCAATATAACCGTCGCGCCGGTCGCCACGCCAGGCAACGAACCGAAGGAGCCGCCAGATGCCGCAGAAAATCGATCTCCATGCCGTGCCGATCGTCATAGGCTCGCACTACCCAGCCCCATTCGACCTACCCTGCGCCACCCGCGCCCGCCAGTCGCTCGGCGACGCTGCCGGCCTGTCCGACTTCGGCGTGAATCTCCTACGCCTTCCGCCCGGGGCCTGGTCGAGTCAGCGCCATTGGCATTCGCACGAGGACGAGTTCGTTTACATCCTTAGCGGTGAAGTCGTGCTCGTGACGGACGACGGTGAGGAGCTGCTGCGGGCCGGTGACTGCGCGGGCTTCAAATCGGGCACCAAGGATGCACATCATCTGCAAAACCGGTCGCGGCAGGACGCCGTATTATTGGAGGTCGGCGCGCGCAAGATCCGCGAGGACGAAGGGGACTACCCGGATATCGATCTCTACTTTCTCAAGGACAACGGGGGCTATGCGCACAAGGACGGCAGGCCCTACCCCAAGACTTGAAACGAGCAGAGCTGAATGGGAGCCTATCGGTAACGCACGCCCTGGCGGGCGAGCTCACTCTGCAAGGCGGCGATGTTCAGACCTTCGAGCGGCTCGTCTCTCTGCAAGGAAACCGCCGCGGCGACACCCGCACCCTGGCCGCTCACCGCGCAACACATCATATTGCGCGCGGAGGCATGCGAAACCTTGTCCCCGCCGATGCAACGGCCGGCGACCAGTAAATTGCCGATTCCCTTCGGCAGGAGGGCCCGGTACGGCAGGTGCCAATAGCGGCCGGTGGTCGGCAGGATCAGAATCCCATAGCCGTCGATGAACTCCGGGAAGATGCCGATCGCATCCTCGAATCGGGCCTGCTCGCGCACGTCGTTGCCCGTCAGGTTGTAAATCGCATCGATCTTGCGCGTATCGCGAATGCCGAGCGTCATACCGAAGTTCCGCAGCTTCGCGCTCTCGCAACCCGGCATGAACCCGCGCAAGGCGTTCATGGCGTAAATCGCCTCGCGCCGACCCCGCATCTCTCCGACGGTGAGATCGTGGGGATCGGTGCCGTCGATTTCAGGCACGTGCACGAGATTCAAATAGGTCAGATCGCCCTGATCGGTGACCGTCCCCCAAGTGCCGGCAATCGTATGCAAGTTCGGCGGCAGGATGCCGGCAGCAAGCGCCTGCTTGAAAGGTTTGCGCAGGAAGGGCGAGAACAGTTCATCTTCCTTACCGGTGGTTTCGTAATTCCACTCGCCATTTCCCGACCAGTCGGCGTAGGTCTGGGGGTCGGCCTTCACGGCATCGATGAAGCGTTGTTTGTTGACGCCGCTCATCGAAAACATGACCGACACCGCCAGCATCTCCTCTTTGGGTGTTTTGCGCACGGGGCCGCCGGCTCGGGTCACGATATCGGCGTCGCCGGTCGCGTCGATCACGCGTTTGGCAAGGATCGCTTCGCGACCCGCCTTGCTCTCGGTAATGACGCCGCGAATGACCCCGTCGGCGACGATCGGCGCGACGCCCAGGCGATGCAAGAGCGGCGTGACGCCCGCCTCCTCGACGAGCACGTCGGCGACCCATTTGAACATCTCGGCATCGAGCGCATGGCTCAAGGACTGCGGTTCCGGGCTCGCCGCGCCCATGGCCTTGGCGCGCTGCTCGAACTCGATGCCGATGCCCTCGCAGTCGACGGTCTGTTCGTGCCGATACCAGGCAAAGCCCTCGACGCCGACCTGCGTGATGTTGCCGCCGAAGCAGCCGTTGCGGTCGATCAAGGCGGTACGGGCGCCGGCCCGGGCGGCGGCCAGTGCAGCGGCAAGGCCGCCCGGCCCGCTGCCCACCACCAGCACATCGGTTTCCAAAATCACATCGACCGTTCGCGCAGCTTCCAGGATCTTAATGTTGGCGACTCAACATGAGGTTTCTTCAGGGGGTCGGAGAATACGCTCTTTCCACCGCCGGAGCATGCCACGTCGATGTTTCAAGTAGAATCGCGACCGGGCGGCGACGCCCGCCCCCTTTTTTTGGCTGGGACCTGATGAACTCGACTGTCTCGGAATCGAAGCCGTCCGCGATCGAACTGGAAGTGCGCCGCATCGGCAGCCTGGTCCAGAGCGGACGCCACGAGGAAAGCCTGCGTGCGGCTGAAGCCCTGGCGCTCGAGGTGCCTGAGAATCGCGACGTGCTGTATCTGCTCGCGGTCAGTCAGCGCTATCTGCTGCGCATCCCCGAGGCACTCGCGACTCTGGAGCGGCTCGAGCGCTGCCAGCCGGGCTTCAGCCGGCTCTATCAAGAGCGCGGCCATTGCTACGTCGCACTCAAAGACGCGCCGCGCGCGATCGACGCCTTCCTGCGCGGCGTCCATATCAATCCGGCGCTGCCGGCGAGCTGGGGCATGCTCGAGGGCTTGTACCGCATGATCGGCGAGACCGAGAACGCCGCCATGGCCGCAGCCCACGTGGCGACGCTCAAGCGTCTGCCGCCGGAAGTGATCGCCGCCACGGGTTTGTTCTCCGACGGGGAGCTGACGCTCGCCGAGGAGATCACCCGCGCCTACCTGTTGAAGCACGGCGATCACGTCGAAGCGATGCGCCTGCTCGCGCGCATCGGCATCGCGCGCGAGGTTTACGACGATGCCGAGCTGCTGCTCGAGGCGGTGCTGGTGCTGGCCCCCGAGTATCGCGCCGCGCGCTTTGACTATGCACGAGTGCTGCATGAGCGACACAAGTATCGGCGTTCCCGCGAGGAACTGGAACGACTGCTGCAGCTCGACCCGACGAATCGGCAGTATCAGACCCTGTATGCGACCGTGTGCGTCGGGCTCGGCGAACACGAGAAGGCGATCGTCCTGTACCGGGAACTCCTGCGCGATGCGCCGGAGGAAGCCGCGCTGCATCTGTCGCTCGCGCACGCGCTCAAGACCGTCGGCCGGCGCGACGAGTCGATCGCCGAGTATCGTGCCGCCGCCGCCGCACGACCGAACTACGGCGACACCTACTGGAGTCTCGCCAACCTCAAGACCTACCGCTTTACGGACGAGGAAATCGGCCGCATGCGCGCCGAGGAAGCGGCAGCGACGACACCGCTCATCGACCGCTACCATCTTTGCTTCGCGCTCGGCAAGGCGCTCGAAGATCGCGGCGAGTACTCGGAATCCTGGGGTTACTACGCACGCGGCAACGCGCTCAAACGCGCGGAAAGCCGCTACCGACCCGAGATCCTGGAGAACAACACGCGGCTGCAGATCGCGACCTGTACGCGTGAATTCTTCGCCGGACGCGCAAACGTGGGCGCGCAGAGTGCGGATCCGATTTTCATCGTCGGCCTGCCACGCTCCGGATCGACGCTGCTGGAACAGATTCTCGCCTCGCATTCGCGCGTCGAGGGCACGCAGGAACTTGCCGAGATTCCACGCATTGTTGCGGAACTCCAGGGTCGTGACCCGGACCTCAACAATCCCCGCTATCCCGGCGTGCTGCCGAGCTTGACCGCGGCGGACTTTCTGCGGCTCGGCGAGGGTTATCTGCGCGACACGCAGATCTACCGCGGCGGCAAGCCCTTCTATATCGACAAGATGCCGAACAACTTCCGGCACATCGGCCTGATTCATCTGATCCTGCCCAACGCCAGGATCATCGATGCGCGGCGCGAACCCATGGCCTGTTGCTTCAGCAATTTGAAACAGCTGTTCGCCTCGGGGCAAGAGTTCACGTACAGCGTCGAGGACATCGCCCGGTACTACCGAACTTACCTCGAATTGATGCGCCATTGGGATGCCGTTCTGCCGGGGCGCATCCTAAGGGTCCAGCACGAAGCGGTCGTCGAGGACCTCGAGGGGAACGTGCGCCGAATTCTGGATTTTTGCGGCCTCGATTTCGAGCCGGCTTGCGTCGAATTTCACAAGACCGAGCGCAGCGTTCGGACTGCGAGTTCCGAACAGGTGCGCCAACCGATCTTTCGCGAAGGCCTCGATCAATGGAAGCACTATGAGCCCTGGCTCGGCCCTCTCAAAGAGGCACTGGGCGACGCGCTTCGGGACTATCGGAACTAGCGGCGGCTTTGCGCAGGAAGAACACGGCCGAAAACGCGACGAGCAGCATGCCGAGCAGGCTCGTTGCATAGGCCGCAGCCGTGAACACCTGCATCCAGTTCAGATTCACGAGACCGAAATTGCGCCACAGCAGCAGCGCGCAGCTGCCGAGATAACCCGATGAGTCGGCAAGATAGATCAAAAAGCCCGCGGTACCGATACGACCGCTGACCGCGATCATTCGGTCGAACAACATCGCGTTGAAGGGCGTGTAGGCCGCATAGAGCCCGGCACCGCTCAGGATCATCCAAGCGATGGGACCGATGAATCCGGCGTGAAACGCGAGCGTCGAGCCGCCGAGCAAGGCGAGGCCGGCGATGATGACGGCGTGGATCACGGCGAGCGCTCGGCGGTTGTCCCGCACGACCATGATCAGCGCGAGCGCACCGAGAGCGAGCGCGGCGACCGGCAACTCGCTGGCCGTGAAAATCGCGGCACCATTGCCATAGCCCAAACCGCTCCAGAGTTCGGCCGCAAAATTATCGCGGAAATCACGCAGCGCGGTTGCCAAGACGTAGGCGGCGATCAGAAAGCCGAGACCGACGCCGTATTCCCGCACGAACGCGGCGCGCGCCGCGCCATTCATCGGTGCGCGCCGCACGCGTGCCGCTTCGTCGAGCGCATCCGGCGGCGGCAATGCCGCGAGTGCCCAGACCGATAGGAACAACAGGGGCAGGAATAGAGCGCCGGCGGCCGCCGGCATCCAGAAGGGACTGAGATGCCACTGCGTCATCAAGAGTTTGCCCACGGATTTGACCGCGCCGGAGGAGACGATAAAGCTCGCGCACACGACTGCGCCCAAGACCTCCGAGGTGCGCCTACCCTCCATGAAACCGAATACGAGCCCCCAAATCATGCCGAGCGGCAGGCCGTTGAGGAACAAGGCCGCGACATTCCAAGGTGCCGGGACCACCGCAAACATCAGCAGCGCCGCCCAGGCGGCCAGAATCAAGACGATGATCGCCGCGGCGCGCTTGGCCGGATCGAGTTCCGACACGAACTTGATCCCGATCAACTTGGATACCGCATAGCCCGCGACCTGCGCAATCACGAGCGCGATCTTGTAGTCGAGCACGAAGCTCCAGCCTGGCACGACGCCGAAGCTCGCCGCCGAGAACGGCTTGCGAAACGCATACATGGAGAAATACGCGCAGAATCCCGCGAGACCTGCCACGACGGTGAGCGCAAGCGGGCTCGCCTGGGCGAGTTTTTGACGCAAGTTGTCGGTCAACACGGGTCCTTCTTTCGAGCTGTGATCCCACGACGCGGGCAATCCTGTTTAAAGGCGTCTCTTGACAGCCGGATGACAGGCGCGCACCCCCAGTGTCGCACGAGCGGCCGCAGCGCGTGCAGTGCGGCACCGGCCACCGGCCACCGGCCACCGGCCGAGGATTCGTCGAGGCAAAGCTTTGTTTGTTAGACTTCACGGCATGAAATCCCTAGGAAAACGCGCAGGTGGCGCGCGCTTGGAGCGCATGCAAGCCTCGCCTTTATGGTCCGGCGACCGCTTCCGCAACATCCATCCGATACAGCCGAATCTGCGTGATCCGACGGTGCCGATGCCCTCCATTACGGATTTCTTATGGGGCGGCGAACGGCGCTCCCCGCTGGGGCCCTTGCCGTCCCTGAACCCGCTCGATGTGTGGCTCAAGAAGCCGGACACCGGTTTGCGCGTCACCTGGTTGGGCCATTCCACGCTAATGATCGAGATCGACGGCGTGCGGATTCTCAGCGATCCGGTCTGGGGCCCGCGCGCCTCACCCTCGGCGCTGGTGGGACCGAAGCGCTTCCAACCCGTGCCGGTGTCGCTGCGCGAGATGCCGCCGGTTGACGCCGTGATGATCTCTCATGACCACTACGACCATCTCGACTATCCGACCATTCGCGCGCTCGCGAAGAGCCAGGTACCGTTCGTCACCTCTTTGGGAGTCGGCGCGCATCTCGAGTATTGGGGCATAGCGCCGCAGCGAATCACAGAACTCGACTGGTGGGAGTCGTACACCGTACCGGACACCGAAGTCACGGTCACGGCCGCGCCGTCGCAGCATTTTTCCGGGCGCAGCGTCAGCGACCGCAACGCAACGCTGTGGTCGTCGCTCGCGGTACGGTCGCCTAGGCACTCCGTGTTTTTCAGCGGCGATACCGGTCTCACGAGCGAATACCAAGCGATTCGCGAGCGGCTCGGGCCCTTCGATCTCGTGATGCTCGAGATCGGCGCGTTCCATCCGGCCTGGGGCGATATTCACTTGGGACCGGATAATGCGCTCAAGGCGCACGCGATGCTGGGCGGGGTGTTCATGCCCGTACACTGGGCGACCTTTACGCTGGCCATGCACGCCTGGGATCAACCCGCCGAGCGTTTGCTGGAACTCGCGCCGCGAAGCGGCGCGCAATTGCTCATGCCGCTGCTGGGTCAACCGGTGGAGCCCGCGCATGCGGGGCTGGTCCGGCCTTGGTGGCGCGATGTCGAAACGACGCTCGTCAAGTCAGAGGCAGGTAGCGTGCCGGCAGATGCGCGGACCGATAAGAACCGAGTCGCGCCTCTGCTCGCGGCGCTCGAGACTCAGGCTTGGCCCGACCAGCGCGCCAGCGTGGTTCCCGGCGATCAGGTCCCCGGTGAAGGTAAGGTTTGAAGGATCGGCCGCCGCACCGAAGCCCATTTGATGCGACCGCAGCGCTGCAGGCAACGTGGCGCAGTCTAGCTCGGGACGAGGTCGCCGCCACCCGCGAGGCAGCCCTGACAATCCTGCGCGAGTGCCCAGATGACCCGGGCGCCCTGCGTCGGCTTTTTGATCGCCACGATAATTGCGGCCTATCATTACCCTGTGGAGGACAGGCAATGAACGAATGCCGATTGCGGTCTTTGCGATAATTCTGTTGGCGGCTTTGCTGCACGCAAGCTGGAATGCGCTCGTCAAATCGGCGCCCGACAAATTACTGACCACCATCATGGTCACGACCGCGGCGGCTGGAATGTCAGCCGTGCTCATTCCGTTCCTGACAGCACCCGCGCCGTCGAGCTTCCCTTATGCGCTTGCGTCGGCGCTATTCCAGATCATCTATTTCCTTCTCGTTGCACGCATATACCAAGTCGCGGACATGAGCGAGGCCTATCCGCTGATGCGGGGAGCGGCGCCGCTGGTGGTTGCAATCGTGACCGCGCTCCAGATGGAGGATGCGCTGTCGCCGGCGGCTTGGATCGGTATATCGTCCATTTGTATCGGGGTCTCCGTGATTGCGCGCGGCAGTACGCTCAAGAACCGCAGGGGCATACGCCTGGCACTCTTGAACGCACTCGTGATTGCGGGCTACACCTTGATCGACGGATTCGGAGTGCGGAAATCCCAGGCGCCGGCTGCTTATACGCTTTGGGTCTTTCTGCTTACCGGAGTGCCGCTGGCACTCTGGGCAATCACCATGAGAAGGTCCCGCTGCGTGCCTTACCTGAGACAGCACTGGTGTCTGGGGATTGCCGCAGGCATTGGCGCAACAACGTCCTATGGATTGGCGCTGTGGGCTATGACTATCGCACCGATTGCCGTGGTTGCCGCGCTTCGGGAAACCTCGATTCTATTCGCGACCTTAATCGCAGGCGTTGTACTCCGAGAATCGGTCGGACGATGGCGCGTCATCTCGGCCTGCATCATTGCGAGTGGTGCGGCGATTTTGCGACTCGCCTAGCCGATTGGGTACTGATAGCCTTGCCACATGAACCTCCGCGACCGCTTCGACCTCGCGATCTTCGACTGGGCAGGGACCACGGTGGATTTCGGCTGCTGCGCGCCCCTCAAGGCCTTGCTCGAAGCCTTCGCTCGTCATGGCGTCGAGATCACCGAGACCGAGGCACGAAGAGACATGGGCAAGTCGAAAGCCGATCACGTAGGTGCCTTGCTGGCGATGCCGCGAGTCGCCGCGGCTTGGACTGAGGCGAACGGCAAGCCCCCCGGCGAGGTGGACCGTGAGACTTTGATGAGGGACCTCGGTCCGCTGATGCGCGACCAAGCGGCGCTTGCGGCAAGCTTGATCGACGGGGTGCGGCCGACCGTCGATGCTTTGAAGTCGGCAGGTCTGCGCATCGCCTCTTCGACCGGCTACACGCGCGACATGATGGCGCCCGTGCTCGCGCAAGCCGCCGCGCAAGGCTACGCACCCGAACATTTAGTCTGCGCGGGCGAGACTCCGTTCGGCCGCCCGTCGCCTCTGATGATCTACAAGGCTTGCGCGGAACTCGGCGTTTGGCCGCTGTCACGCGTGATCAAAATCGACGACGCCGTAGCCGGAATTGCCGAAGGACGCGCGGCAGGCGCCTTTACGGTCGGAGTTGCCGCCTCCGGAAATGGCGTCGGTCTCTGTGCAGCGGGACTCGCGGCGCTGCCGGCTGCAGAGCGCCGCGCACGCATTGCCGCCGCGGCAAGAGCGCTTGCCGCGGCGGGCGCCGACCTCGTGATCGACAGCGTCGCCGATTTGCTTCCCGCGCTCGAACGTCACCCCGGCTGAGTCGTCCTCCCAGGCACGCAATGGCAACCACGCTCTCGAATTTCGCCGGCCAGGATCTCGCCGCGCTCCCTTCACTCGCGCGCGGCGAAGCACGTGCGCATCGGGTACCGCTGGTCGCGGCCAGTAAAGACAGCCTCGCGGGCTTCGGACGCATCGTCACGGACTTCGCCGGGGATCGGGTCACGATCGTGACCTGGCCGCAGCCGGCCTGGCGGCCCATCGTCGCCTGCACCGGTAACGAAGGCGGCACGGTCGAGGATCGCTTCGTCATGGAGCGGCGCGGCGAAGTCCAGCACGCGGTCAACCTCGCCGTCGGCCGCCGCTACATCACAGGCTGGTTCGCCGACCCCGCGACCGCCTCGGAGCAACGCGAGCCCAGCGATACGAGCCGCGTGTATACGCATGTAGCAAACTACCATCCCGACGGCGGTCAGATTTTCTTCCCGCGCGAGGGCGCGGCCTTCGTCGCGCTGCTGGCCAAGCCGGGCGACGACGTGGGCCCGGCGGATTTCGTCGCCTTCTACTGCGACGGCAGCTTCGGCATCCATATCGATCCGGGTGTCTGGCATCAACCCGTATTCCCGCTTGGCGCCACCGCCCAGTTCGACAACCGCCAGGGGCGCGTCCACGCCTGCGTCGCCATCGACTTCCTGCGCGAATTCGGCTGCTATCTCGAAGTACCCCTGCTGCGGCCGTAACGTGCCATTTGGGCACAGTTAGGCGACAATCGCGGCACTAAAAGATCCTTCAGGGGAGTTTCCGTGACTCACGCTGCCATCGTCGGCTGGGGCAAGTGCCTGCCGCCGGCCATTCTGACCAATCAAGATCTCGCGAGCTTTCTACCCACCGACGACGAGTGGATCACAACCCGGACCGGCATGAAGGAGCGGCGCATTTCCCATGTGCCGGGCATCGAACTCGCGATCACGGCGGCGCGCCGTGCGATCGCCTGTGCGGGTCTGACCGGCGCCGACATCGAGCTCGTGATTTATGGCAGCTGCAGCAACGACGAGACCGTGCCGAACAGCGCCTCCGGCGTCCAGCAGCGCATCGGTGCAACCCAGGCCGCCGCCTTCGACGTCAATACCGCCTGCACGAGCTTCATGTACGGCCTCACGATCGGCTCCTCGATGATCAAGAGCGGCGTCGTGCGCAACGCACTCGTGATCGGCGTCGAGCTGATCTCGCAATACATGGATTGGGACAATCGCAACGTCGCCGTGCTATTCGGCGATGGCGCTGCCGCGGTCGTGCTCCAGGCCTCGGAACAGGCCTTGGGCGTGATCGCGGAAAAGCTGCAGTGCTATGCCGACGCGCGGCACATCTTACGGGTACGCGGCATGGGAACGATGTACGCGAACCTGGGTGTGCAATTCGGACAAACGCGCTGGGATTTCGACGGGCAGGAAATCTTCCGCAAGGCGGTTCAAGGCATGGGCGACGCGAGTGTCGATGTGATGCAGCGTGCCGGCGTGACGATCGACGACATTGCGCTGGTCGTGCCCCACCAGGCCAACTTACGCATCATCGATGCGGTCGCGAAGCGCGCCGGCGCGGATCCCGACAAGGTGTTTCTGACCGTGCAGAAGTACGGCAACATGAGTTCGGCGACCGCGCCGGTGGCGCTCGTCGAGGCGGTCGAAACCGGCCGCGTCGCGCCTCACAGCCTGTTGCTCATGCCGGCGTTCGGCGGCGGCCTGACCCTGTCCGCGCATTTGTTGCGCTGGGGGCCGCGCACGACTCCGCTGGCGACCAGCGATGCAGAACTGCCGCCTTGCCCGAGGACAGCGCTCGAACTCGTCAACGACATTCGGGCCCAGAAGAAGCTCGGCGACGCCGAGGCCGGCCGCTTTCAGGACTTGCAGTTCGCCGAAAACCGGATCGGCTAGCCGGTCACGCGTCCGTTCGCCAGCGCACAGACCGTCGCGCGCATGGCGACCTATTGTCGCGCCTACCTGCCCACTAAAGCTGCAAGGACAAGGCGTTGCGCGGCGTTCTCGACCCACAAGGCCCCGTCGCCGCGGCGGAGCGCCTGCTCCTGATCGATGCGACCGGCATCATGCTGGTCGTAGTCGTGCCCGTGATCGTGATGACCTTCGCGTTCGCCTGGCGATACCGAGCCTCCAACACGCGCGCGGTCTATCGGCCGGACTGGGCATACTCCGGCCAAATTGAACTCACCGTCTGGGCCATTCCCACGATGGTCGTGCTCTTGCTCGGCGGTGTCGGCTGGATCAGTTCGCACGAGCTCGATCCGGCAAAGCCCTTGAGCGCGACCGCCCCGCCGCTGCACATCGAGGTCGTCTCCCTCGACTGGCACTGGCTGTTCATCTACCCGGACGCGCAAGTCGCGACCGTGGGCGACTTGGTGGTGCCGGTCGGAGTGCCGATCGACTTCGAGTTGACCTCGGCGACCGTGATGAGCGCGTTCTTCGTACCGCAGCTCGGCAGTCAGATCTACACGATGCCCGGCATGACGACGCATTTGAATCTGCTCGCCGACCGGCCCGGTAGCTTCCCTGGCCTCGCTTCGCATTTCAGCGGCGACGGCTTCTCCGACATGCACTTCGTCGTGCACGCGGTACCCGCCGCCGATTACGAGTCGTGGCTCGCGCACACGCGCGGCAGCGGAACCACGCTCGACGCCGGCTCCTACGCAACCCTTGCGAAGCCGGGCAGCCAAACCGCGATCCGCAGCTACGCCAAGGTCACCCCCATGCTATTCGAACAAATCCTCGCCTGGTCCGCGCCCATGACGGCGCCCGCGCCGGCGGCTCATTAGATGGGCAAACTCAGTTGGGCGGCGATCCCCTTCGATGAACCGCTTGCGATGGCGGCATCGCTGTTCATCATCTTAGGGTTCATCGGCGTCTTCTCGATCGTTACCTGGAAAGGCTGGTGGACTTATCTGTGGCGCGAATGGCTCACGAGTGTGGATCACAAGCGCATCGGCGTGATGTACATCGTCCTGGCGCTCGTGCTGCTGCTGCGCGGATTCATCGATGCGCTCATGATGCGTGCGCAACTCGCCCTGGCGGCGGGCGGAGCACAAGGCTATCTGCCGCCGCAGCATTACGACCAGATCTTTTCCTCGCATGGCACGATCATGATCTTCTTCATGGCGATGCCCTTCGTGATCGGACTCATGAATTTCGTCGTGCCGCTGCAACTTGGGGTGCGCGACGTCGCCTTTCCGGTGCTGAACTCGGTCAGCTTCTGGTTGACGGCCTCAGGCGCCTTGCTGGTCAATGTATCCCTGGTCGTGGGCGAGTTCGCGCGAACCGGCTGGCTCGCCTATCCGCCGCTTTCGGAGCTGCAATTCTCCCCCGGCGTCGGCGTCGATTACTACCTCTGGGCGCTGCAGATTTCGGGCGTCGGCACGCTGCTCG
>Ga0209208_10007658_pt1 | contig 14579 bp, 13 predicted proteins | sample S1TSphfallax_3_FD_187694 | JGI IMG/M metagenome (GOLD analysis project Ga0209208, IMG submission 187694) | Host-associated microbial communities from peat moss isolated from Minnesota, USA - S1T2_Fd - Sphagnum fallax MG (SPAdes) (version 2) | ecosystem: Host-associated > Plants > Peat moss >...
GCTACTTGCCAGTGGTTGCAGGGAGGCTAAGAAAGGGGTGACTTTGATTACATGGTGATTTGACGGTACGAGATGACCACCACGTGTAGACTACACGCATGCGATCTATGTAGATGACTCAGCAGCTATACAGGCTGCAGTCCAGACAACGCGTATACACAGTCATGCGTTTCCTTCGGGAAGGGCTGATCTCTGACCGGTCATCAGGGGTCCCCAAGTTATAAGTCTTCCCCCCAGACAGCGACAACAGGTTACGGAACCCGCCCAATAATCTTTGGTCCACGTCCATGGACAGACAGGGTAGACCGTCACCACATGGGCCGACCATTTGCACACGCGTAAAACAAAACATTTTGAGACTTTATGTCACAAATTCAATGATTTTTTGGAAAGTAAATCACCAAAATTTGAATTAAAATAATCTAGAAAAGCCACCAGATTTCTGTACATGTTTCAAGTAATTATTAACCAAAAAGTATAAGGATGTTTTTAATGTTTTCCTTTCATATTTTCATAAAAGCCAAATTTGGCTGCAACAGCTTATGGATGCCTACTACTGTACCTCAGCTAGATCAAGGTATGGTCAACCTATGTGCTTATATCATTTTGTTAAAGGAGGAATAGTTAGTAGTTCCTAAGTAGTTGGTGATTTTCTCCTCTAATTTCGAATTCTTGGACATGAGTTTTGTTGATAATTAATTCCATTTTTCCTTTTGTGGAAATGTGATTTTATTTATTTTTAATTTCAGAACTTTTGAAGAAGAATGGATCCTTTTTTGCATGAAGTATTTGCAGATGTGTGTATGGCTTGTACAAGATCTGCAAGTTTATGGTAGATGTATTTGTTAGTGCAGGATTTCTATATTAAAATAGTATCGTAACTTCAAGAACTGTTGAAATGAAAGAATATATGTTACCATTTGACGATCATTTTTGGGATGAACTCAAGGAAGAATTGTAGTTTTTTTAAGGTTGTTATTCTGATTTATTATTATTATTCTATAAATAAATTTCATTTTTTTATTTCTTCTAAATCTACATGTTATTGATTGATTATTTTTTAAAAAGATTTAAATCTAAGTGGGATCATAGTTGTTGTGAAAGTTTGGTCTACAACAGAATCTATCACAAAATCTTGGTTAAAGAAGGGGAAAATGAACATAATGATTATAAGATGCTTATGAATGCAATTAAATCAAGCAATGGATAGAAATCCATAAATAATGTTTGTGCCACTAGCAAAAGTATGTTGTGAACATGAAGAAATGGAAGTTGTAATAGCAGCGTGTGTGTCATCATAAAACCCACAAATGTCCAAAAAAAGTTGGAACAATTCAAAGATTATAATTACTCAAACGAAACAAATTATAAAACGTAATGCATCAACTATTTGCACCACTCCACATGTCTTTTGTAAACCAGTAATTGGTGATGAAAGCATAAACTATGGACAATTGTATGGAACATGTGAACTAGGGAATGATGCATTTCATTGGAATAACAAGGATGGTGAATGGACAACCATTAGATTGATAGATCCATGTGCCAAATCAAATACCCAAATCCTCACCACCCATTAGGTGTAGGTATTATCAATAGAAAGGACATGTTATGGATGAATGCCTTTACATTGATGATCCATTGTGCTAAGGAATAATATAATATGTACTTGATGAATTCACATATCAATCTTTATCATCATATTGAATTGTTGATAATGTCATATTTATAACCATGAAAACAATGGAGGCCATGTGTGTGGAAGCATGGGTGTAAACCAATCTTCCAATTACAATTAGATTACCTTTATGGACATATCAATTCTTATAGCACAAATGTAGGTTCATATTGTTCCAAATCGATTAAAATCAACCAATGTGGCTATGGATAACCTTTATGTTAATACTGCAAGAAGAATAGTTTGGGGTGCATCTTGATGGCCCCAAGGTTGTTAAAAATGGCATGACATGCCCAATTTGGGTTCATTGTCATCTCAACACCCATTTGAACACATTAGTTTTTCCTATCAGGATAAACATTGTCCAATATTTTCAATGACCCAAGTATTTTGGTTAGATTAGCTTTGCAATCAAAAACTTTTGAGTGCCCAATGTTTTAGTCATTAAACTAAGCAACCAAAAAATTTCAATCACCAAATCAAGTGACCAAAATTCTCAATTGTTTCAATTGACAATGGTTTGATCTCCACCATTGATCTGCAAGCACTTGTAATCACTACTCAAAAAATTTGACCACCAACTTAAGCAACCCAAAAAATTCATTCATCAAATTGAATGATTGAAAAATTTCCATCTCCACAATTGATCTAACATTTTAAAAATTTAATTGTTGGCCAAAAAAATTTTAATCACTACATGAAAAAAAATTCCATCAATACCTAAGTTTTTTTCTATCACCCCAACACAAACTTTTGATTGCCACAAGGTTTAGGATGATTAAATGACGTGATTATCAATCGCCTTAACTTTCCTCCAAATATCCCAACCTCACTTTGACTTATGGTTGGCCCTATTTTACCATGGTTCTATTTTCTATTGGTAGCATTAGTATACTCTTTGAAGGAGTAACTTCATTAAGAGTCAATAAATTGAAAATGGGAGAAGAATTAAAAATTAAATTATAGTGTTTCATAAAACACTATAATAGACCATAGAGTTGTTATTAAGGAAAAGGTCAACAAAGAACTTGAAGTAATTATTGAAAACATGGTGTATATTGAAACTTTTTGCCACCACATACCAAGTTTTGTATAGGTAAATGAAACACTAGCAAAATAAAAATGTAAGAATTGCAAATTGCAAGATGGATGTTGTTTAAGGTGTAAAAAATGTGAGGATTTTTAAGAAAAGAATTGTTAATATCAATTTTGACAACCAAAAACCAATATTGAAAATCAATGCCGAAAACCTATTACTGGAAACCATTATCGAGAAGTGTTATTGAAATTTTGTTACCAAAAGGTGTTATTGAAAATGTTACTAAAAATGCTACCAAAAATTTGTAACCAAAAAAAGTTATCAAAATTTTATTACCAAAAATCACTATTGAAAACTATTTCCAAAAATCATTACTAGAAACTATTATTGATTTTTTGTTACCAAAAACGTTTTATTGATTTTTTGATATTTTTAAACCAAAAAGTTAGCTAATTAGATTGACTTTATATACGGATTTATAAAAAGGATTTACTATGAGTGTTGCAACCCTAGCCTTGGGCTCGTGACCAAGGCAAGGGCTTGTGAAGGTGTGGGCCAAGTATGAAGCCCAGGAGTCACATTTCATGCTCCCAAGAGTGCAAGAGAATGTGAGGGAATGAACCCTCACATTCCCAAGTGAGCTCCCACTTTGGGAGTTGGACTTTCAGTGGACTCTTGAATCTTCAAAGAACGATTGTAGGGGTCAAAACCCATTGGATTGAAAAAGTCCTTATATCATTGGAAAGCTCTTGGAACTTAGATGTCTAAAATGGGCTCACATGACCCATTTGGACACTTACACACAAGTTATAACCAAAAGAAGGGGTGTTAATGAATTTAAAGAGATTTTTGGGATTCCGTTAACTTTTTGGGATTTTCTCCATTTTTTAACTACTTTAAAGGTTCTATATGGGGAACCTAGGTAGTTGAAATATATCATAAGTTGTTATAATTTAATGATCTTAATGTTGATGAAAAAGGGATGTTTTAATATAAATTTATGAAGTTTTTGTGCACTTTTTGATACTATGAAAGTTGTTTTTACCAATTGTTGTTGGAAGTATTTTTTACATTGTAAGCTCTTTAAACTTGTGTTTGCTTCAAAAAGAATTTTGTTGAATGCTTGTTTTTTCTTTCTTCCTAATTTGATAGGAAAACATTTAAGTTACTTACTTATTTACATTACAAAAGTAGATTTTATTTTTTGCTTCTACATCTCTTCATAACCAAACTCAATAGTTCACCAAGTGGCCTTAACAATAAACTTTAATTAAAGTCCAATAATTCACAAAGATTAATTTGGGTACAAAAGACAATCCACATATGATTAAGGTTAATGCATAATTGGCATGGGAGAATGTGAGTTTGTTGAAGGAACTACTAATGGAGTGTAATGACATTTTTGCTTAGATGTATAAAGACTTGAAAGGCATATGTATGATCTAGCACAATCAACAGTGATGGAAGAGATGTTTGCATTCATGAAATCAACATCCACTATTCAAAATAATCTTTATAGATTAGAGGAGAAAGAAAAATCAGATGGTATTGTTGAGGAATAGATAAATGATGGCAATTAGGTAGTGGTAAAATGGACTATTTCCAATTATAAAAGTGGAACTAAATTCTAAACATTTAAGGATGTCGATTTTAGTTAATAATTCCCCTTTGTTTGTAGGTGTGTTATGTATTGCTTTTGTTTTTGCAACTTATTGATGTGAGATGTGGAAAATCCAATTATAGGATTTTTTTTTAGGGTTGGGGCTTATTTTCATTTACAAAACAAAAAGTTCGAATGTAGCCATTCATGGATTAAAAAAGGGACAAATTTTCGAGTTATGCCTAAGTTACAAATGTAGTGGTGCAAACATCTAATGGTTCCAATTCAAACATGAAGATTGGTATTGCATATAGTTAAACACAAATGAACATTCGTGGGGAGAAAATCATGGATAATGCCATGTCAATACCACTAGATGCAAATGTTCCACAAGTTAGTTAACATATCCTTCTTGCAAAACAGGTGGGTAATTGCAATGTTATCAATCAAAGCATTTTGGTAATTAAAAAAGGTACGACATCTATTGGTCCTAGATGTTAATAGATTATTGTGTTAGGCAACACATGTGAAATTTGGAAACAAATGGAAACCACTAATTTCCACAATGAAATGTGGTAATAAGCTTGTAAGCCCTAGAACCAACCATTGTCAATTCTTGGAATTATGTCTTTCTTGATTTGATATAAGCATATGGTCAACAAAAACATTACCAAACTTGAAACTAATCTTTAATATTTTGTTGGGGGACATGTCAAGGCCCCCTCCTTTATTTATACAGGGTTTCAATATTTGTTTAGCCACACTATCACATTATGTGTTTATATGTTGGTTTTTATGACTAAATTTTTTGTCACAATGGATAGTGGGCAAATTTTGTTATAGTCAAAATAGACAAGTCATTTTCACCATATGAATCTATTATGACTAAGTGTCTATTTATGTCCAGCTAGGCATGTCCATTATGATTAAAATGTATGTAATTTGTGTTGACATGTAGTTGTCCGTGTTAATAAATGTGATTAACTTCTTGGTGACAAGGAACCCACATGGCATGTCTAGTTTCATTATAATGTCTAATAGTTTAGCTAATGTGTATGACAAATGGCCTATCTATTTTGACTTCATTGTTTTTATTTATGACATGGATGCCAAATGGCATGTCTATTGTGATTAGGATATTTAATATTTCAGGCGACATGGGTGCCAAATGACGTGTCAATTGTGATTGAAATGTTTAGTGTTTAAGTTGATTAGGTGCCACTTGGCATGTTGATTCTGACCGAAATGTCTTACCTTTTTATTAACATAGGTGCCAAATGGCATCCTTGTTTTGATTAAGATGTTTAATGATCTAGTTGATGCGGGTGCCAAATATTATATTATTAAAATTGAAGAAGTCAAAAATTTACAAAATAAGATGATATAAACATCATCTAACAATAGTATGCACATGAACCCCAAACATTTCAATTTCACCTTGTGGTCAACTTCAAGGCCAAAACACTACATACCCTATTGCATCATCTATAGTGTAGAGAGTGGGGGTCTTTATCAAATTTTGGATACAACAATTTAAAATTAAATGTGAGTTAATGGGTGAAAACACACCACCCGGGGGGGGGGAGGGGGGCATTTTCATGACATGTATGTAAAATATATATTTACAAAACGTGTTGCATTTAATTTTGGGTTTCACTTTTGGTGTTTGGGGGGCAGTGTCACATTAATAGAATAGCCACCAATAACCATTAATAAAATAGCCACCAATAGCCAGTAAAAGAATAGCTACCAATAACCATTAATAAAATACCCATCAATAACCATTAATAAAATAACTACCAATAAAATAACCACCAATAACCATCAATAGAATAGGTACCAATAGTCATTAATAACCACCAATAACCCTAATAAAAGAATAACCAATAGCCATATATCATAATTGCTTAAAATTACCAAAAATAATCTAAGGTGAAATAATTTATAATAGACAAAAATAACTTAAGGTGAAATAACCTATAATAACCTATAATTGCTAACAATAACATAAGGTGAAATAACCTTCAATTGAAAAATTAATTTATAATAGTTGTACATAATCTAAACTGAAATAATTTACAATAGCCAAAAATAACATAGAATAGCCATTCCTTGTTAGACCCAAAAAAGGTCCAACTATGTTAAAATGCGGAAGTAGTTGGAACTTAGTGCCGCTCCCAACTTCCAGCACTAAAGGGGGTGAGAGGGGCGTGCTGAAAGCTTCGGGATTAGACTAAGAAGAGGGACAACTATTTAGTTACTCGGTCCTGCATCAAAACCAACCACAAGTTGGTTAGTTCACCTTCTAAAACACCCTTGGTGTTGGGACAAGTCATGGGCGACATGGATTCACTTGACTCACCATGGCCCAGACTCGGGGGAAGCCACCACCTTCCCCCATATAATATTCTCTGCGTTGCTCTGTCGCACTCGCATCCAAATGGCTTTTATTCCCGAAACTCCCAAGGAGGAGTCCGGAAATTGTCCTGGTTTAGACTCCCAAGACTTTGGGAACTCAGAACTCCCAGCTCAGACCTTGGATTGGGATGAGGTCTAAGCAAACTTGTAGCTCTCCTCAAGAGCTTTCCAATGATGTGTCACATTTCTGCTGCAACACCGAGATTTGGTCGATTCCTGACTTTTTGTGGTCGGGAGTCAAATTGCCAGTTTGACTCCTGGCCCTTCTTTCGACCATAACTCATGATGCATATGTTTGAATGGCTCATGCGAGGCCATTTTCGACATCTACACTTCAAGGCCTATCCAATAGTATAAAGAACACCTCAAGGCGAGGTGTTTTGACCTCTGCAATCGAGCTCTGAAGTTGCGGGAGTCCCAAAGGACTCCAAGTTCCTACTTTTGGGAGTGTGAGTCTCATCTTCACATTTGCCTCAAAGTGGGGTTGCGACATAATGGATATAGGTGGCTATTCTATTAAAGACTATTGGTGGTTATTATATTAATGACTGTCGGTGGTTATTTTATTAATGGTTATTGGTGGTTATTTTATTAATGGTTATTGGTGGTTATTTTATTAATGGTTGTTAGTGGTTATTCTATGAATGGTTATTCGTGGTTATTTTATCAATGGCTATTGGTGGTTATTCTATCGCTGGCTATTGGTGATTATTCTATCGTTGACTATTGGTGGTTATTCTATCGATGGCTATTGGTGATTATTCTATCGATGGCTATTGGTGGTTATTCTATTAATGGCTATTGATGGTTATTCTATTAATGACTATTGGTGGCTATTATATTAATGGCTATTGGTGGCCAATCTATTAATGGTTATTGTTGGTTATTCTATGGTTATTGATGGATATTTTATTGGTGGATATTGGTGCTTATTATTGGTTATTATATTAATGGTTATTAGTGATTATTATATTGGTGTCTATTGGTTGTTATTCTACTAACGACTATTGGTGGATATTCTATATATTTTTATTGGTGGTTATTCTATTAATGGTTATTGATGGATATTCTATTGGTGGATATTTGTGGTTATTAATGTTATTATATTAATGGCTATTGGTGATTATTGTATTTGTGGATATTGGTGGTTATTAATTAGTATTATATTAGTGGCTATTAATGGCTATTGGTGGATTTTTAAAATTGGATATTGGTGGTTATTAATGGTTATTATATTAATGGCTATTAGTGGTTATTATATTAATGGCTATTGGTGGCTATTCTATTAATGGCTATTGGTGAATATTGGTGGTTATTAATGTTATTATATTAGTGGTTATTGGTGGCTATTATATTAATTTCTATTGGTGGTTATTATATTAATGGCTATTAGTGGTTATTATATTAATGGCTATTAGTGGTTATTATATTAATGGCTATTAGTGGTTATTATATTAATGGCTATTGGCGGTTATTTTATTAATGGCTATTAGTGGTTATTGATGGGTATATATTAATGGTTATTAATGGTTCTTGTATTATAAATTATTGTTTGTTATTATATGTTATATTACAACTATTAGTGATTATTGTATTATACATTATTGTTGGATATTCTATGTTATAATATCATAAGCTATTAGCAGTTATTATATTGTAAGGTATTTTAAATTATTATACTTAGGATACAATAATTTATAATACCCTATAATAACATAAAATATAAATTAGAATAACTAAAATAGCTTAAAATAATATAGGGTATATCATAAAATAACATAGATATAATATTTTTAAAAACATAGAATTAAACCTATTTACTATAATAAATTATAATAGTGAATTATGTTAACTAGTGTTGAAACATGATATCTACATAATGATATTATAGTGAAAAAACTTTCACCACGATGAAATCAATAAAATGTTATGAACTTATTTCACTTTCAAGGTCCCATAGTGATTTAAGCTAGAAAATTGCACCCCACTTTTGTAGTAGTGTGCCTAAAGCTCCAAGCACAAATTCTACTTAGCATCTAACTTTTACCACCGAAAGTTGGAAGCCAAGGAAAAAATAAAATAAAATAAAATATAGTTTTTTCTTCCTTAGCCTCCAACTTTTGGTTGCCTCCAAATTTTGATGCTAAAAGTTAGAGGCAATATTGACTTTTTTTTTTCAGCCATGTGCAAAGTTCCTTGCTTTGAGCTTTGAGTTCAATGGAAGGTTGTTTAAAAAAAAAATTTGCTCCCGATCTTCAATGTTGGGTTTTGAAGGTTGAAGGCAAAAAACAGAAAAATTACTTTCAACACTTCTTTAAACTTCAAACTCTAGGGTTAAAGTTTGATAAGGGACATGAGGAAATTTTTTTTCATAATTTTTATTTTTTAAAAACATTTCATTTCCAATTTTTTGGATTTCCAAATATATATATTTTTAATGATGAACAATTGGAGCACGTCTAGGACAAGTTTTGTGAACTTAACCCTCCCAACATTCATAACCTTGTTGTTTTTTCTGAAGTGTTGTTTAGGGGGTGGCTATATTGATAGCATGCTTGAATTGAAATCCAAAAGTTGATATGACTACATCCAGGAGTGTTACTTCCTAGGATAAGTTTTAAGACAAAAGGTGTTCATTTTCAAGATGTCGATGAATGGTGTGGGGAGTGGAATGAGCTTCGTCACACGAATGTAACGCCTACAAGGGATTTGCAAAACACTTGAATCATGTTTGATTATGTGAAGTAGGTTGTTGGCTTGACAACTATGGATTTTCATGTTTATGAGCTTGCCTATTATAAAGTGATGACCATAACAGTTTGTGATATGCAATATGAGAACACAAAAGTTCAACAAATTATGTGGAAAAAGCTTATTGAGATGATGCTAAAACATGAGTTTCCAAAACCAAATTTCAAGGGCTTCATGGTTAATAATGCACAAACCAATTGGAATGCAGTCAAAATTATTTATGGTTCAGGGAACCCTCTATCAAGATGGTTGATAAGGAGTGCACCTGTGTATTCCATTGGACTTAGTTGTTCAATGGGCACACTAAACAACTAATCAAACCTAAGTTGCAAAATCAACACAAGGCTATTTACCACCAATACAACAATGCCACATCCTTTGGCGAGGTTGACAATCTTAATGTTCTAATTTGTTGTTGGTGGTTCTCATATGGGGTGTCCATGAGCTTGGCAATTGGCTTAACTTTTGGCATTTTTGCGTCAAACAATGGGGAGGTTTCATGGTCCATATGAGTATTTCTTTTGTGAACTTCCTATGATTTCCCCTCTTTTTTATGCATTCAAAACTACATGTTCATTTGTACTCAAATTCCATTTGCATTCTTTCTCCATCTCCATCATGAATTTTAAATTTTGTTGACGTTTCTTTTCCTTTAATCTACAAAAATTCAATGATGAGGTGTGGGTAGACATGTCCATTTACAATTTGGTAAAAACTATGCATAATATGTGGTTGCAGTAGTTGGGAAATTGCGACATTTGTCTCTATACAACAACGTCCAACAATTACATTCATGCTTTCAAATAATCTACATTGTATAGATAACATTTGCAAGGCAATCCACTTGGTCATGGACCTTATAGGAATGAATTGTTGTTGAAGAGGGTTTGAGGGTCTAATGATCTTGTTAAACTTGTAATGGTTGTGGCAAATTACACATTTAGGTCATCCTTCACAAATCGCCTTCCGCACCTTGAGGGTGAAAAGGTTTATGAGTCTACCAAGTGACCTATTGATTATCCTCTTGTGTAAATAATGATTCCCATCGTCCTGACCATGTGAATTTTTCTCGTCAATGATTAATTGTTCCCACTATTGAACCTAATATTGTTGAAGATGTACCCATGCAACAACCACCCTTTGGTTCCAATAATTTTTTCCCTTTATTATCTTGTGGTGGATTGGAATTAAAAAAACTATTTCTGTAATGGCATATTGAACATTGCCCACCAAATTTACAATTCAATGTTTTACACTCCAAAAAACCATGGGCTCAAATGCAAAGCAAATATCAATTTTTATAAATTTTTAAGTGGAATTCTTATTCCATGTTACTCAAGTTTTTAGGTATAATATTGAAATGGATCATTTCAGCACCATAAACACCGATTTTGTCTCGATGACTTGAGGCACTACATTGGTGGGACAATGCAAAAATATGCAATTGTTAGGCCTCTAGTTCCAATTATATGGCCCATCCAAGAGGGTATTAACATAACTCATAAGGAAATAACAACTTTTGAAGAAGCATGGTTTTCCTTTGACCACCTACGTAAAAACAACACTCAAAGTTTACTTGGTTCCCAATCTTCTAGTTCAAACATTTCCCATGTGCCTACTATGAGTGGTCACAACCTTGTGAGGTCGTCTAATGCAAGTTATTGTCTTACAACTCATGGTGGCAAGAAGGTGAAACAACCTTTCATCTTCAAAGTAACACAACAACACACCAACATTTGGGAGGTTGGCATCTTATTACACTAATGCACTATTTCCCCCTTGTTGATGTCTTGCCATTTAGGTGTGGACAAATTTACAATATTGTTTCTAATGATGAACAATACAATGTCACTATTGAAAATTTCCTTGCATGTTCATGTGTATATTTTGTTGCAATGTTGGCAACTTTTTTGGGTAGCCATGGGGCATATGTGCAATGTAAACATGTGTATCATGTTTCGAAGACAATAATGTTCTATGGGCTCATAAAAAAGTTCATTCATCACTACATGTGGAATTGGGATGAAGTTCAACATTTGTTGATGCACTCTAAAGCCTTTGAACTCTAGTGGTAGTACATCACAATTATATTTACATCAAATCAATTGTGATTTTTTCAGTCATAAAATATGTTGTAGTTGGTCGAACTATATAGGAAGTTTAAATTCCTATTATGGCTTAAAGGTTTTTTTTTTAACCCTATATTTCTACATAGATGTTTTATTTTTTATTGTGATGAATATACATTAGGTGTGGCAAGTATATGGCTTCAAAATTTTGTTTCCATTTAGGCAGTGGCCAATATTTGCAATAAAACCTTTGATAGTCATAACATGCTTCCATGTGTATTGTTAGTTTATTTATAACATCATACTAAGGTTCAAACAACATATAACAAACCAATGTGTTTACTTTACATTCAAGACTATTGTCCTTTTTGGGGTCCTTTTGACAAAAAAACATGTTTTCATAAAGAGGAATTTTCAAATGAAATATTTTGAAACTTTTTTTCTATTGTATTATAGTTGCCCCAATATCTCATATGTTTGTTTATAATCAAATTTGAATAAGTACAATTTTTTGAAAATGCACAAATTTTGCCAAATTTTGTCTTTTGTCTTGAAAAATTGTCATAATTTCAAATCATACAGAAACATGTTAACATTTTCAAGTTTAATTTTTTATATTATAAGCTACAACTTTTCTTTAAACAACGTATACATTGCATCACATTTACATGTTGTAAAGGGTGAACTTTTTAAGAACCTTCAATTTGATAAACACAAAATTTGAATGTTTTTAAAATGTGTTTAATAGTACCCTATTACTACAAAAAAATTGAGGATAAAATAAATTGTATTATGAAAACTAAGGGGCCATTTTTGAAAGTAATGTTATTGAATGAAAATGTTAAACATCTTTTGTTCAAACCAAATTTTGATATTGGAAATTTTTTTAATTCATTTAATTTTTTTAAATATCCATATTATTCAATAAGCACAACTTTCCATGATTCACATGCCATTAAAGTGGCACCACATAGGCAAATGTTATAACAATTGCAGAAAAATTGATGTTTTGACATTAATTTTGGTTCATTTGAGTTCATTTGCACCTACTACCTTGGCCATTTCAACACATGTTTGTTGCATAATTAATACATTTTGAGAATTTTATTTCATCAAATATTTTAAACATGTAGTTTCCATTCATTTCAACATTTATGAAAATATTATCCAAGAGCCTTAAACATTTGGAACATTGGTTGCACATGATGATAAAATGCATCCTTTTATTTTCTTATGCCTTCAAACCTTCACATGATGTTATTTTCGATAACTTTGTTAGCCAAACCCATGTTTAAAATAAAAAAGCCATTATTGATCCCAAAACAAATCACACATGTGAAGTGGCAAAATATTCCATGGCATGTCATGGAATATTTTGTCACATTATGGAATATTTTACCATGTCACAAAATATTTTCCACATGGAAATGAACATATGAATAATATTCCATGACATGGTATGAAATATTTTTGAAGATTCATTCTTGTTCACATGAATATGCTTGACATGCCCCTAAACTCCTCAAGAGACCCAAAGGTGGGTCCCATAACGAAACAATGGAAAAAGAAGAAAATTGGGGCACATTCTTTAATTTGCAACACTTCGAAGGTAGGAGGGCATGCTAGAGCTTCGAGATGGGACTAGGACAAATCCACAAGCGAGAGTTCAAAGTGAGGTCAACTTGCACAACCAAGAAAAGAGGGCGGTTGGTGCAAGTTCAATGGAAATGGTGTGACAAATTCAATAGGGACAACTTTAAGCACAAGCTTTACACTGATCGCAACCTTTGGGAGGAGGCACCACTCCCCTCCCTATAGTATATTTTGTGCCTATTTGCGAGGACTACATCCAAATGTCATTTTTCCTTAGGACTTCCAAGTGGGAGTCCCAAAATTGGGACTTTTGTTGTCCCAAAAGTTTGGACGTTCATATATTTCTCAAATCAATTTTTTTTTGAAAATGCGAAACAAATATCTTATAGCCCTCAAAAAAAATCTTTCCAAAGGTGTATAATACGCCCCGATTGGACCTTATTTGACCCCTATTTTCAAGGGATTTGTGGTCGGGAGTCAAATTCCCAATTTGACTCTTGCCCTTTCTTTTGATCATAACTCATGCAAATCAGATTTAAATGAATAGTGCGACGGCACCTTACGCATCTACGCTTCAAGACCTTTCTAATGGTGTCCTGGGGCCCCAATTTGGTGCTTGTTTGCCTTTCCAACTAAGGTTCCAAACATTTGCAACTCTTGCATGAGTGCAACCCCCAAAATAGTAGTGCACTTAGGAGTCATTGGGCTCCATCCCTTACATTCTCCCCCATTTGTGAGAGTGTGTTTGCCATTTAAACACACCCTTGGTCTCATGGCCTTTGCATTTCACATTTAATTGCGAACCCAATGTCAGGGTTGCAATAAGGTTCATCTATTCATGCTCACTTGTTGACATTATTGATCCATAACACATCTTTCCTAATGATAGTATTTACACCTAATAGATGGTGAGGATTTGGGTATTCAATTTGGCACATGGATTTATCGACATAATGGTGATCCATTCACCAACTTCGTCACTCTAATGAATTGCATTATTCCTTGGTTCATACATCCAATACAATTGTCCATGGATAATTTTCTCCTCATCAATTATTTTGATACAAAAACATGTGGAGGGTGCAAAATAATTAATGTGCTACCTTTTGTAATCTATTTCGTTCGAGTTCCTATGGTTCCTTGATTGGCATTCTGACGCACTCCCAACTCCTTGAAGGACTCAAATGTGAGTCCAAGTGAAAGACAGCGGAAGAAGGAGCAGTCAGGACGCGCTCCCTAGCTCACAACACTTTGAGGGGTAGAAGGGTGTGTTGGAGCTCCGGGATGGGACTAGGAAGAATTGACAAGCTTATTCACTCACACGGGCCTACATACAACCCACACTAGGTTGTTAGTGCATAGTTGGAGCACCTTTGGTGCTAAGACGAGCCACGGGCAACACGGACACATAAGACTCACCAGGGCCTGGAC
>Ga0209208_10007659_pt1 | contig 14578 bp, 8 predicted proteins | sample S1TSphfallax_3_FD_187694 | JGI IMG/M metagenome (GOLD analysis project Ga0209208, IMG submission 187694) | Host-associated microbial communities from peat moss isolated from Minnesota, USA - S1T2_Fd - Sphagnum fallax MG (SPAdes) (version 2) | ecosystem: Host-associated > Plants > Peat moss >...
TGAAGAGTAACAATTTTCTCATTAATGGGTGAGCTCAAGGTGAGATCTTGAACACTTGGCACAAAAGGAAAGAAAGAAGTGTGCATTATTGGATATAAATAAGGTTTGATTTTTTTAAAATTTTTTCCCCCTCCCTAAGTTGGTGGTAAACCAATTTTAGCCTAAATTTTGATTTGATTTGATTTTTTTTCATTTTTGTTGTCATGGTTATGAATGTTGTGTACTAAATGAATTTTCATGAATTTTATTTTTTCCTGCTCTTCACCTTTCTTTATGAAAAAGCTTTTCTTCTTTAATTTCTCAGATCTTTTCTTTTTGGGTGCAAATAACTATTTAACTTTTGGGGGATGAAAAAGGATTTCAAAAAGAAAGAGGGGCCCGAAGATAGGGTTGTTTTTTAAACTAACTTTATTGTATTATTCATAATGAGTAGCATTCTTAGAAGTGGGATGAAAGCTGATCCCATCCAAATTTAACTCAAAAATACTGAAATAATAGTAGGTCTCCCAGCAAAAATATAATGGCATGTAAAGAGTAATTTGGATGAAGTTTTTAAAGCTTTACTTTTTTAATCAAACGTCTCCAAAGTTTAAGGCCTTAAATAGTGATGACATTTGATTAAAGAAATAAAGCTTTAAAAACTTCATCCTAAACCCTAAACCAATGACATTACAAATCATGTTGGAGTGAATTCCAAACGATTTTCCAACTTTTGGGCATTATAAATTAGCCTTTTTTTTTTAATTGGTAAAATTTGGTCAAAAGCCAAAAATTAAATTTTAAAACTTTTTGTTCATGAAATGCTTTTGGAGGTTTTCAACGTTAGAAAATAATAATAATGAAAATCACCATATTTTTATATTTGATTATTAGTGGGTACCCAAAAATTTGCAGCAAGGATGATTAATTAGTTATTTGTATTTCACATCTGGTTTATAGCCAGATTTGGCTAAATCTTCCTAAGGATGATTGCTGCCACTTTGGCTTTGGCATTTATTGGTTGAAGGACTAAACATTTATATGATCCACCCTTGATTGTTTAACATCTTAGAACATTCATTTTGCTTCAAAACATAGGATCAATAGACAAGATTGTGTCATGTGGTTCCTATTGTAGTAGGTAAATTGTGAATGCACCCTTTTGATTTTTGTGTTATGTGTGCAAACTATCCATTTTAGGTTTGTCTACTTTATATTGTAACCTTCTTGTCAAATTTGTGTACATTCAATTTCATGTGATATATATTTTTTTCATTTTTTTCCTTTCATGTGATAAGAATTTGTTTTTGGCCTATCATGGTGACATGCATTTTTTATAAAGTGCCTTTCATTTTTTAAAGTGCCAACAATTGAACAAATTTTGAATGTCTTGTTACAATATAAACCACTAAAAAATTGTAAGATTCTAAAACACTTCAAAAACAACAATCTTTCATTTGAAGAACCAAAGTCCTATTAAAAACATAAAATAATGTATTTTTGTATTGATGTCTCTCATATTTCCTTCCAAACTTAATTATAATATAACCTAATTGTTAAAAGAACCAATATGTTTGTCCTCATTGACACAATCTTTTTTATGAAAAAATCGAGATTTTAACATCAATTCCAAAAGCTCTAGAGTTTGATAATACTAAAAACTTATGTCATCATGTAAAACATACTCTATTTTATATGTGGTTAAAATATGAAGTAATTTGAACAAATATTTTTATTGTTATTGATTCCTTTTTTGATAAAACTATACAACTAGACATGGTTTTTGAATCATGTTTAAATGACGCTTAAAGACATTTTTTAATCATCAAAAGTATGATTATTTTTTATCATATTGATCCAAATGTACATTCCAATCTAATGAGACAATCAAAATGATATAACTTGTGGATTATATTAATCATAACAATCAATCAAAGTTGAAATTTAATGTGGTTTTTGAGGATGAACAATCTTTTTGAGTGCCCCAATTCTAAATGCACCCAAAAAGGGCTTGAGATGAAAATATTGTCATTAGATTAACAAATGAATGTGCCTTAGATTAAAAGTGGATTCACCATTTTTTTAACATCTTTCAATTAACTACAAAATTTCAAAGTTAATACTAGTGGATGCCTATTATGGGTAGTCTAATTGCCCATGTATAATTTGGTATGGGTTGCTATTGATATCATGAGCCCTCCAATGCTAAATTGTCGTCACCTCCTAAATTGCCACAACTTTTTTAAACACATGATGGACACAATGAAAAATTAATAATTGTTTTTTTCAAAATGGTCACTTAATGGTTTTTCAAGGATTTTTTTTTTTTGTTAAGTGAATGAATATATATTCTTTCAAATTATGAAAAACAATTCATGCATGTAGTGGTCAGAAATAATCATCTTAATTTTGTTATAATCTATGAATAACTTTTCCATTGAACAATGTTACGTCAACCTTGAAGAGCTTTGGGTCAAATCAAAGAATCGACTTATGCCATTCCATACACCCATTGGTGTCCAAGATGTTAATGCCACCATAACACATTGGCTCTCTTCCAAGTTCTACTTTAATCATTGATAGGACCCATGGTCTTACCTTTCTTGTATTACTTGAACACATTGCTTTTCAATCTTAATGTTGTTGTGGCAAATGGTAGGTTCAATGTTATTGGTGCATTTGCTTAGGACCTCTTCAACCTACAACTAGGTGAAAACACACTATGGTGCCCAAAAAAAGTTGTCACAAATATTATTTTTCAAAACTATGTGATTTTCAACTTCCACCAAGCCAATATTAAAACATATTTTCATGAATTATATTCAAAATAAGATAATTCAATTGTCAAATATGCAAATTTCAAAAGAAAATACATTTTCGATTGATATTAAGTGAATAAATAATACATTGTGAAAAATAAATACATGTACCAATATATTGTAAAGTGAAAATATAATCTAAAAATGATTCAAATAATTACAACATTTGATGAAATATGTAGACACATGTTGAATATGAGTTGATTGTACCATTTCAATTCCATATGAAAAATTCCACTCATGTGATTTCACAAAAAACATTTGGATGAGGTTTTTCATTCAAACAATCATAATTATGTTTAAAAAAAAGGTTTGTTGAAAACCTACTTTCATTTGAAAGACAACAATAATGATGTTGGAGGCTTTTGTATCAAAATTCATTTTACATGTTTATCAAAACACTAGATGAAATTGAAAAACTACCCCCAATATAATACAAATGTATTAAAAAAGTACATTTTCTTGCCTAAAGTGGGGCCCCAAAATGTGTTTTCACCCAAATGGACAACTTTGAAATATTAGGTGTTTCTTTTTCCATGAATTTTTCACTAGATTACATCTTGCATTCCATTGCAACTAATGTGGCCAAATGTCAATTGCCTTGAAGCCTTTGCAAATGTTCATTGGAATGAAAGCCTTTTGAAAACTAGGCACACCCATTGTGCTAGATCTGATTTTTCAACCATTTTGGCTTTGTTAATCAATGTTCACACTTCCTTATAACCTAAGGTGATTTTGAATGGTTTGAAGCACACAACATCAAGTAGTTTCAATGCATGGCTTATGTGGGATTGTGAAGTAATCAAGTCCAACCCCAACCCCCCTTGCCTTGTGTATAAGGTTTAAGGTCACATGAGAGTTATGATCATAAAAAATAAGTAAGTGGCAACTCATTGTAGAGAAATTATCTTTGCATGCTTGAAAAAAAGTTATGAAATGTGAAATCCACTTGTCAAACAAAATGGTCACTATCCAAACTTTGGGTTGCATCACCATTGTAGCTTTAGATTCACATCTTTTATTCAAATTGAATCTAAACTATTTACCTTAAAAATATAATTGGAAGTGATTTTCCTATAACATTTATGCAAACAACATGGACATCCATGCCCTTTTATGTAGTGTTATGGAATGCATAGACCTAGAATCAATCTTGACTAAAAATAATTGTGCCCCCTTATTTTAGCCAACTTATGCACTTGATTCATCACAATTCCAAATCTATGCAAGTTAGCACACACGTAGATTGTACATTTATGTTACATTTGTGTAAAACAACTTTACATTTGTTGGGCAAAGGCCTTTCGCACATCCAACCTTTGAACCTTAGGCAACCTTCAATAATGATTGATTAGGAATACACCTCCTAAACAATATGAATTCACCTTGGAATCTCATTCTTGAAAGGCATAAAATTTTCTTATGTAATTTCGATTGCTTTTAATTGCAATTGTGTGAGTGTAAGTAGATGCTCGATTGCTTGCATTTTTTTCACATAAAACACAAGTGCCTCCTTTTCTTCTTTGTGTATCATTTTTTTTGCCTTTATTTTAAATTGTGTAATACCATAAAGATGATTTTTTAGTGATGTGACAAACAAACCATACATCTGGCTTGTTTGGATTTTGGGTCCAAATTCAATCACCTCTATCACCATTTCCAAGTTTACATAAGCCTAATTGCCATTTTTTTAACAACCTTCCTTTGCATGTGTGATTGACAATTTGCATCTTTATTCCATTGAACACCTTCCCAAACTAGGTTCGTTGGGTTCATCACCTAATTTTTAGAAAGCATTGACCATTCTTTGCTTGCTTGGTTGACACAATCTTGATGTTGGATTTTCATCTTGTATTTGGTCAACATTCATATTCGATCAATAATATCATTGGCTTGACTATAACATTCCTAACCCCTCTTGTTGAATATTTGACCTTTGTGACCCAATTGGCAAATCTATGAGTGGCATAACATCACCAAAATTGTAGAATGGAGTTAATTCAACACCTTAAACACACTCAAATTACTCCCCTTTGTAATTAGTGAATTAAAACTTTCCTCATCATTGGTGTTTTGATTTCCTCCTAACTCCTTACATTTTGTGTATGTTAAAAGGATAATTGAAACATATAGCTTTTTCTAAATGTTTCACCAAATCAATTATTGATCTTGGTCACATGCAACTATCACATAAATTGTGTGTAATTTTGAAAACACATGGAGCTACACCTAATATGGACCCACAATCATTACTTTGGTGTTGTGCTTACTAAGCCATAATTGACATGTGATCTTCACCACCATTCACACACCTCATTCAAAAGTTTTTGGTATGTATTTCTTGATTGGTCATTACCTAGTTCATTGGTTGATGTTAGGTGTTGGATGTTGTATCACTATGTTGGCATTAAACAATTGCCATTCCATCCCATATATGCCACGAAGTTGATTGAATGCAATGTCCACAAAATGTTAATATTTTCCTTAATGAACAATATTAAATCTCTAAGTAGACTTAATACAAAAAAAATTGTGTGTTGGATTCACTTTTATTTGGTTACTTTTAATACCTACCCATTTAAGGGTTTGTGAGATGCTAATATAATCATAAGACTAGGTGTCCAAGAGTAGGCACTATCCATTTTAGGTATTTGCACAATAAAATGGAAGAAGTTCCAAGTCCCAAGTCTAATTTCGACATGATGCTCAACTCTCACCTAGAGGAATTGATGAGAATAATCATAGTTACCATCACCTAATTTTTTACATAAATTGATTCCAAGTCACATGGAAAATTTTGTAAAAAGGTTATATTATAAGGGTGATTTTAAACTTGTTGCCTTAAGCTTACTTGACTCTTGGTGGTTATGAAGGTTCATATGGTGTGTGCATTGTTTCTTATTGAAGTTTTGATCATGTCCTTAGATGATGTTACATGCACAAGATTACATAATACAATGCATTACTTGCACCACACATACATGTTTGATTAACTTGACACATTGGAAGAGATTGAAGGTAGTGATTGGAGTGTAGGCAATTGTGGACAACTTGAAAGAATGATTTCTCAACTTGCCAATTTTCAATGGTTCAAAAATTTTCAATCCAAAGCATTATCTCGATGATGATGATGATCAACATTGGACAATGACCCAATAGGTAGACAAGTTGATGATGAAGTTCACATGTTATTTAAAAAATGGCCAATTTATGATGAGGCTTGCAATTGATTTTAATTGCAATGGCCATTTATGGTTATAAATTCCCTAACCACCTTAGACAAGTCACAAATGATACCAGTTGTAAATGACATCACATGACATGGCCATGTCACCCCAATTGCATCCATAATCACATTTTGTTATGACTACCAATTCATCCATCATTGTTATGTGGCAAATGACACTTTGATTTGTTATGTGATTGATTACATGTGATTACTTGTGTGATTAATTTAATAACTATTGTAAACATGCACACCTATTTATATTATTTAAACAAAAAAATAATCTTATTTAAACTAAACAAGCGTAACCTTCAAAACATGTGAAATATAAGTTTAAAGTATAAGGAGTTGAACCCTCCATATTTTTGTTAAAAGACAAAGTCTAAGTAACCAATGCACCACATTTTTCATTAAAGATTTTGCCCAACTTATCATTATGTACATGTTTATACCTATACATTTATACCTACAAATCTACCCACCAATCTATTTAAAGATTTATTTAGTTATCTACCTTCCTACTAACGTACTTATCTACTTACTTATGTACATATTACCTAGTAACTTAATTACATACTTATCACCAACCTTAAATGTAAGGGCTACCTAAGCTATAGGGCTACCTAGGTCACCTAAACTACCTAGAGTCTATATAGGGTTACTAAGGAGTTACTTTGGGCTACCTATGGTATTTAAGGGCTATTTAATCTACCTAAAGGTTACTTAAGCATATATGGGGCCTACTTAAACCTGTTAGGTGATTTAATCAGATAGTAACTACTAGATTTTTACCTAATACCTATAGGCTATAACCAACCCCACCTTACTTATTACGAACATACATTTTACCTATAATCTAAACCTACCTGTTACCAACCTACTACCCATTTATTGCTTATTTACTAGGTTGCAACTTGGACAACAACTATTGTAATTGCAATATTAGTTAAATAGTCTTTCACCACATATGGTCTTTCAGTTATGGTCATTATTGGATGTTGTTAAATGTAATTTTAAAAAATGATTTTTATTTGACTTTCATATGATTTGACATACCACATGCACAAAATGTGGTCACATTTACAACCATGATGTTTGTTGACACCTTGTATTCACACTTGTAATTAAAAGTACCTATGACTAGGTGTTGTGAGGGATTACACTTATTTTAATTACAAAAATTGTTGTAAATGATATTAGTTGCATGGTAGTTGCAAACACTTGGATTGGAATAGAGTTTATGCTTTGTGTAATGTTGAATTGCTTGAAATTTTGAATATTTTGAGATGTGAATGTGAGAACAAAGGCGTATCCAAATCATGGCATAGTGATCATTGGCATACCAATTGGCAATTTTTAATGAACATGTGGCACAAGGTACTTGTTATTCTAATGAGCACAACCATACAGGATTGAGGATTTTCCAAACAAATGTACTAAAAAATGATTTTCAATCTTGTGCGAATGCGAATGTCATTGGGTGGGATTGAAGTTGACAATATGGATTAGAAGTCAATATTTGACATTTTGCATAATAACAAAGATCACCAAATTGTGTAGTTGGATTAGGGTTGAAACTTGTGTTTCTTAGTATGATCATAAAATTGTTTGTTGCAATTTTAAATCATCCATATGTATTTATATTATGAGAATCGAATGTAGACAATTTTGATATTGCACATGTTGTGGTCCAATACAACAATGAGAATTGTCAACCTTCTTTCACTTATGGAAGTAAATGTCAAAGTCATTCTTTTTAGGATGATATGTTAGCATTGGATGAATATAGTGCCAATGGATCTAAACTTGTTTGTAGGAGGATAGGGTTTGTTGTCTTTTGAGGCTCCATACCATGGACTATTTTTTTATTGAGATCATGTTTGAATTCAATTCTTAAGATTGTTCGTTGCAAATCATAGGTTGTTCGCTTCATTCATGGATGACATAAATTCAAGTGTATAATTCCATGTAAAGGAACTTTTGATTTAGCCAATCATGTAAAAGGCATTTTTTGGAAGTTGTTTGTCAAACAAAAGGCAACTAGTCAAAATTGATTGGCACTCTTATAAGGCAATGGCCATTGTCAAATTCCTTGCACTTTATTTGTCACCTTTGACCAGACTATATAAGTTGTTGCAATGTGGGGCCAACTCAACAAGGATTACTCCCATCTCTACATATACCCACTTATAAAATAGGTAGGCAGTTAGTTACCTGGGTACACCTAGTCATGAGGAGGGTTAAGAGGATGAGTTACCAAGGTGACTTTATGGCTAACTTTTAATGTGAGCTATCTCATTCGGAAAAACTACTAGAGGGCAAAAGAAAAATGGTTTGAAAGAAATATATAGGCTAGTTTTTGGGGTTTGCCTTCATCTTTTTAGGAGAACCCATCATGTTTTTGAAATGAAGAACACAAGTGCATTGAAAAGTCACAAGATGATTGATTCCTCAAGTTTCTAAGATGACTCTTTTGAAAACAAAACTTGGTGGCTGTGTAGGTCGGCAATGAAAGCTGATGTAAATGTGATGTCAAACTTTCCAGTTTTTGGTCAATTGCAATTTAGTACTAGCCCTTGCAAACAAGATGGTTAGCCTAGTTGGTAGGAAACACTTTCTTTCAATCAGTTGGCAACCACTTTTGACTCTTGACTCTTCCTTGGATTCCCTCACAACTAATTAATAGAACTCATGAACTTTCTTATTAATTTTTTAATTTTCTTTAAATTTATTTATTTATTATTTATTATTTATAATTCAAATTTGTGATGTAGCCACCACACTTTGTGATGTAACCTCCATGAGAGGAATTTAGCCAAGTTTGGGCTACAGGTCAGCAAGGAAAAAAGTAGAAAAGAAATTTAAAGATCCTCTTATAGTTTTGGCAACCTTTCCAACTTATTGTCTATATATATATGGAAATTTCAGAAAAAAAATAAAATGAAAAAAGTCCTCAAAATCTGCTGACTTTGGAAAAAAAAATTAATTATTTTTTCACAAAAATCCTTTGCATGAATCCCATAGTCTTTGGTTGCCAAGTGGCAAAATTTGCCAAAGAAAAAAAAGGCTGAAAATCAGACTTTACCACCATTTATATATATATAATAAGAAAAAAAATTAGAATATTTATGTCTGAAAATCTATCTGAAAATAAATATTGGTGTCTCAGTCCTTTTGTACCTATATAGGGTTTAGGGTTTATATATATAATACTTTCCATCCCCTACAGACTTGCATATTCCCTTACAAAGCTGCTAGTAAAAATTATGATGATCCACAATAGCCAATTCTTCCCTGCTTCTTCTTCTTCTTCTTCTCCTTCCCTTCCTGTATACCCTAGTAGTAGTAGTACCTGGATAGCTAATTTGGCACACAAGTGCTGAATAATTAATTTATTTAAAAATTTGAACTTTTGACATATGGGTTTTTAAAAAAAAATTCTGGATTTTTTGGCAGGTAAGTTTTTATATTTTTATTAAATAATTTACAACAAATTTCAAAACTCTCATGCTTTCCTTACAAGTGGTTAAGTTTAGTTGGTTCACAACTCATGCATCTCCCTATACTAGGCCAGACTTTGATTCTGGTTTTTTTCTCAAATGCAAATTTCTGAAAATTTCAACATGTAGAGGATGGATGAAAAATTTCAAAAAAATTTCAAAAAATAAAAATAAAAATAATGCTGAAGCTGCTCATGTATTATGGTAATTAAAAAATAAAAATCGATGCAAGTTATGGGTCTATTAGGTGCACATGAGCTAAAATTGATGCAAATTATGGGTCTATTAGGTGCACATGAGCTAAATAGAGTGTAGTATGAAATAGTGTAGAATAAACATGAAATTGAATCTCTCAAAACCCCCCTTAATAATGCCCAATCCAAATGGCCATGGGGCTCTCAAAACTCTAACCACTCTTTTCTTTCCCCTTGTTACCCAAACCCTAATGCCCAATCCAAATGGCCATGGAGCTCCCAAAACTCTAACCACTCTTTCCTTTCCCCTTGTTACCCAAACCCTAATGCCCAATCCAAATGGCCATGAAGCTCTCAAAGCTCCAACCACTCTTTTCTTTCCACTTGTTACCCAAACCCTCCTTTCAACTGCCCTACACTACCCTAAATTTTTTACACTGAAGTGAGTGACATAGAGCCCCACCCCTGACAAAGGGGCCAGTTAGCCTTGTGGTCAAAGAGTCTCTTCTTCTTTAGGAATGCTGGCTAATACCAAAGGCATTTTTTTTGTCTTCTTTCTTATGTTTGACAATATTGAGAGCACTCTTGAATCTGACTATCTGACCATCCAACTTTGGACCTAATAAGGGGGGATATAAATAAATAAATAAATAAATAAATAAAATAAAAATAAAAATAAATAAATATTTATATTTATATAACCTAGGGTTAGTATGGTGGATGAGCAAAGTGGCAGACTGAGTTGCCTTACAATCCCTGGGGGGGGGCTTGATTTGATCCTTTGCAGCTTTGTAAATTGCACGAGTGGATGTGTGTACTAGATGCATGTCCTGGGTCTAGCATTTCTAGCTGACAAACTACCTACTAGGCTACTACTTACTACCTACTATGGAATCAATTTGTGTGAGAGTGGAGAAATTTCATGGGATTTTTATCCTTAAAAAAACAAAGTTTTTAGTTATTGATGTGGGTTTTGGGAAATTGCTAGAAAAAAAGAAAAGAAAAGAAAAAAAAGGAAAAGAAAAAAAAGGATACCTTAGACTTAACCATGTGCCCCAAACTGGGGTTACTGGGCAGTAGTTTCACTGAAACTGGGGACGAAATGAGAAGTCAGTAAGAAACCAGTACACAGGGGAAAAAAAAAAGGGGACCAAAAATAGTTTTTGTCACCTAAAAAATTAGTCCTCAGGGAAGTTTTCACCCCCACTTTTGGATTTTGCTTTGATCTGCACATTCTTCAGTGCTGTTCATATTCCTCATTAAATCAAAAACGTTGTTGTCAGAATAAGATCCTGACAAATCTTCTGAACTGATCTCATTAAATGACACCCACAATCTCACTCCCTTTATGGCTGGATGATAAACACACTCAAATTGCGGATGGAAACAGTGATGAGTGGGTCAAACTAGGGACCAAAGACAGGGTGAACTTTTTACAGATAACAACTCTATTTGATTCAAACCTTGTCTTTGTTTGTTTGGGGTTTTGAGGGGTTTTTGGGAGTCAAATTGGCATTCTTCTTGACCTCCCTGTGTTGTATGTAGTGTGGTGCAAGCGTTTTGTCGATGCTTAGCTCAAAGATCATCCATTATTAAATTTTTTGCAACAAACTTGGTAGCATGTTAAGTGTCAGGGTTTCAGTGTATTGTTTGATGGGATTACTGTCATGTGGTGTATATATGGGCAACAAACACATTTATACAATACCACACTACCTACTACATAACTCAGTTTTGTCCAGCCATGATGCCATGTACACTTCTTAAGTGTGTTGTGGTGGCCACATGTGAGTGAACTGGCTGAAATCATATCAAACTGGCAACACTGATTTTTCTCAACTTGTTGTTGATGATGACCCCAGAGATGATAAACCTACACATCATGAAACTTCAAGAATTAATCCCAGTTTAAAGCCCTCGGGCACAAGGCATTACTGAATTTAGGTAGCATTCAGTTCTGCCTCACACAAGCCCTTAATTCTGACAGAGTCCTCACCCCTCAGGTTTTATACCTACTGCATTCTATCTCTCTCTACTCGGAGTCTTACTTTAAAAAATCTGGCCCAGTTTACTTCAGCTGCATATATGAGATTGCAAAACCAGTCATTGGATTCAAAGTCTATGTAGTAGTAGTCAAAAGTCTTTGTGGTACATATTTCAGCCAAAATCAAGGAGAGGATGATGAGATGGCAAAGTTAGATTGAGCTGGTACAAGACCAAATATGTTCTGCACGAGGACACATGGATCAGCTGAAGTAGTTACTTAAGACATAAGGACTTAAGACACAACACTCGGTTATTCATGCAGCCTAATAACATGATGCTCACAATGATTTAAGTTTTGTGTTTAAAATATTAAGTCTCGTTTAAGAACTCCTAAAACAAATTTCAGACCAAACTCTGATTCCTTAAGTACTTAGAATGAAACCTTGCAATTTTTGGAATGTGAATTTGAATGTGAGGGAGCAACTTCAAAGGGGCGCCAGGCTGAATTCAAGTGCTAGGGCTTGTGGGGTCTATTTATTTATAAATGAGTCTTTTGAGTACCCACCTCTAATCCCAACTAGTATCATTGGTGCACTTCTGAATATGCGCAGCTGGGTTCTCAATTTGGAGGCCTGATTTAAGTACTTATTCAATCACTTGCTTTTACCCAAACCCACCTTGCAATGCCTGGTTAGTGTATATTTGAGAGCTCTTAAAGAAACCACCATGCAACCCTAGAAAAAGAGGAGAATGTTAAAATTTCCATGGCCCATACCCATTTAAGGTATCTAGGGTAAGGCCTTGTTGTCAGGGCATTACCCCTAAAAATTCTAGTCAAGTGCTTCATGTTTCAAAAAAAAAGCCAGATCTTGCTTACTCAGTGCAGTTTAGGGGTTAATAATTTTGCAGTTAATTAGGGGTTAATTAATTAAGTTGTGCTACACAAGTATGTTGTAAAGTTGTAACATCATAATATTGTAATTCAACTTGTGCTTCACTGAAAATGAGCAACTCTTCACTTTTCAGTTTCCCACTCTTGTAATACCGCAGGGGATTTTATATGAACCCAGTGCAATGCTGACTCTGTCATAGGGCATGAACAGGCTAGAAGCATCATGTAGGAAGGGGGGGGGGGAATCTGACTTGGTCTTGTGAACTGTTGTGAGAATCCGGGAAAAGAATACATTTGTGTGTGTGTGAGAGTCACTCCAAAAACTGAACTGTCAAAATGCGCTGCAGCCATGATGCACATCCTGATTGTCAAATTCTCTTTTGCGGTCCAGTCAATGGTATGACCGACCAGCTGCTGGCCCAACAACAGGCTGCTTGCTGGTGGCCCCAACCACCTATCAAGCCAACCGCAACAATTTATTCTCCCAGAAGAAGCTCTGTCTCCAGAGAGAAATCCTATGAACACTGGTATGCATTGCATTGTATTGTATTGTATGCAACAGCATCAAGGGTTTGCAAAAACCTACATACACTCAGCCCATCCAACTCACCATCTGACACTCACCCTCTCACCACTAAGTATACATGTAAGGGTGGTTTCAAGCTTCAAGTTTCAACCTGTGTTTGCTGGTTCTGGGTTCTGGCCTGGTTCAGATTGGAGTTGGGCTGGTTTCAACTTGTGTTTACTGGTTTTGGGTTCTAGAGAATCTGACCCCAGGTTCTATAATATTTCTGGGAAATCATCACTAAAACTGAACCACAAAGGAGGCTCGAGCCTTTCTTGCTGAAACTGGAACCCCCTGTTGCAGTCTGGTAGGTTGGACTTCTTGGAAATTCAACGACAGGTTGGTTGTCCTTCTCAGTCAAGGGGCCACTTTCAAGTCAGGGTTCAAAATTATGTACACACCTATTTGATTGAGCCCAGTTTCAAAAAAGAAATCACCCAACCCAAAACCAAACTGTAGGATTTTGAAGAACTCTGCACAGAACCTTATTGAGTTCCCATCAGATCGCAAAAGTAGCTGAAACCAGAGTTTCTCCTGAATACATGAATCTCCACAACACTAGTTTCAACCACTTTATCACATAGGTAGGCACGTAGGTAAGTAGGGAGGTTTTTAGATTCTTGAACCAACAACCTCCACATTGAAATTGCCTTTGTTGAAAGACTCACCAAAACTCAACAATTGAAGAATTGCCAAACCTTGGTTGCAGGTAAAGGCTTGCTTGGATGTCCTCATGTTTGTCCTCAATTCTCAGGGCCTGTTAGCATGCACTGTAATTGGAGCCACTAACAAGGCAAAAGCCATTCACATCCAGTCTGAAAGATAATCACTTCCCAACATATCTTGTCTGCCATCTTTTACAATGGACAACTCCATAACAGGTTTGTGCAATTACCCATGAGAAGTTGAATACCAGTCACGCTCTATGTACTCCAGGAACTGAAAAAATGTGCAAGCAAGCTTGCAGTGAATGCACACACATTAGTGGTGATTCAGCAGCATGGAATATGGATTACAGCAAAAAATTGAATTTTCATGCTTGGAATTCTCTGTCATTTCAGACCTTGTTTTGCAAGGAAAGAATATACATTTTCTGAGAGGGCAAAAAGATATGCCACTCTGGGATGGCTGATGAGTTCAAAGATGAGTCAAAAGACCACTGCAACTTTTGATGGCAGATCTACATGACCAAATCCAACTCTTACAATGGGTATAAATGTTTCTAAAATCAGCTCTTCTGGGTAGTTATAGATGAGTTGACAGTTTACAAAGCAGTTGATTCCACGTTCAATGATTTGGCCCACTTTGTTTTTCATTTTGGTCTTTTCAGCTGCCTCAATGTCAGCTACTTTTGACATTGCATCCACATGCACACAGGGCACCATAGATCTTCAACTTTGTCAGTTTCAATAGCTGT
>Ga0209208_10007660_pt1 | contig 14578 bp, 11 predicted proteins | sample S1TSphfallax_3_FD_187694 | JGI IMG/M metagenome (GOLD analysis project Ga0209208, IMG submission 187694) | Host-associated microbial communities from peat moss isolated from Minnesota, USA - S1T2_Fd - Sphagnum fallax MG (SPAdes) (version 2) | ecosystem: Host-associated > Plants > Peat moss >...
CCATTTGGCTTCTATTATCTTTTCCACAACAAAAATTGCCCAATTGAAAAAAACACTCACCCATTGAAGATCATTGAATTGAAGATATTTTCCTTTCCACAACAAAAATTGCCCAATTGAAAAAAAACACTCACCCATTTAAGATCATTGAATTGAAGAAATTTTCCTTTCCACAACAAAATTGCCCAATTGCAAAAAACACTCACCCATTTAAGATAATTGACTTGAAGATATTTTCCTTTCGAAAACAAAATTGCCCAATTGAAAAAAACACTCACCCATTTAAGATCATTGACTTGAAGATATTTTCATTTCCACAACAAAAATTGTCCAATTGAAAAAACATCCATTTAAGCTCATTGACACTTGATGATATTTTCCGAAACAAAATGCCAAATGGAAGAGCCATTTTCAAAAACCATTGGCATGTTTCATATCTTTCAAGATTCAAAAAAAAATGGTTGATTTCAAAAAAGACTCATTTAGGCTAAACCATTTGGCTTGCTTAATGTTTTCCAAGAACAAAACAAAGCATGTCGGATCATGGAACATCATGACTCATGAGATAAGAACGAGTCACTTGCTTTTGTGATATTGTGCATAAATTGTTTAAAAAATTTGGGAGTTATTTGATCTATTGATTATGTTATGACTCATTTATTGGGCATATTTATTGCTGGGAATTATTTCATATGGACAATCCAAAGAAATTGCCAGGCTTATCAAAACTAACATGGTTGAAGAAAGAGAGTGTTGTATGTGAGCACTTGGTTTGCAAAATGTAATGGGTGCAATTTAAAGAGAGAAATAAGCAAGAAGCATGAAGGCACTGGTATATATTATATATGTATATATCTTGACCAAAAGCTCTTGTAGGTTAGTGTATAGTTTATACTAGTGTTGGTGGGGTTAGGGCTAGGGTTAGGGTTTTTTTTGAGAGGAATTGACAGGTTTGGGTTTAGTGTGTTTAACAAATGGATGAAGTGTTGATTTTGGGTTTAGGGAGTATTTTCAAAAATTTTAACTCATTTGTTTTGGGTTGAGTCCAATTTTTGAGATTGTTGTTTTGTTGGGTTGAGATAATTCTAAGCTTTTTGTGTGGCTTGTTGATTCCAATTCAAAGTGTGGGTTGGTTTTTTAGATTCTTATTTGACATGACTTCCAATAATTTTTTAGATTGGGTTGGGGTTTTAGGTCTTTGGTTAAGCAATTTGCATCACAATTCACATATCAAATCTTGTTGACAAAAAAATATATTTTCCATCAATTGACCATCACCATAGCAACAATGAGTTTGAAATGCAACGAACAAGAGAAACATACAAGACTAGAGACGAATGTACTCAATTTATTCTTTTTTTTGTTGAAGTTTATAAATATGAGAGTTGAACTTTGGGCAAACCATATGGGAACACATTGGGGTGCTACCATAAAACTGAGGTGCTATTGAGAACATATTGGGGAACAACTTAGGGAACTTTGCAAACTTCCATGGGAACACATTGGGAACAAGGGAAAAAACCAAAACAAAACCTCTCCCCTTTGGTTCTAGTTCTCATTCCATTTCTAAATAGATTTGGGAACTGAGTTTTGGGTCCAGTTCTTTAAAAATATAAATAAATTGCAATTCTGAAAATCAAACCCAATTCCACTTCAATCTTTAAGGCCCACTTTACACTAGGAGTCAGGGCTGATGTTCAACCCAAATCAAGGATTCCTATTGGTGCAAAAGTTGAAATCAGACCCAAGGGCTTTACACTAGGTCTCCAAGTTCAAATCTAACATTTTTGGGGATTAATATGGTCACTAAGAGGCCTCACTCAAAAAGGTGAAGGTACCAACCACTAACCTGAGTAAGTGCTGGTTTGAACCATGGTCTCTTCTTCTTTAATGCATTTTGTCACCTTGGGAATTGCTTCTCTTTTCAAGCAATTTAGTGTTGAAAGCTGTTTGACAATTTACAATAGCTAGTGGTACCCATAATATTTGGAAAAGCAACATTAATTGAAAAAATAATAATTATATAGACCATATTTATCAAACAATTTTTTAAAATAAATGATTTCCAAATTTTGTTTTGTAAAAAGAAGGAACAAAATTTTGGAAAAAATATACTAGACTTGTAACTAGACTCAAGAATTAAAATGATGTTACAAACCCAACATTTGAATTTACAACATAACATGGTTGCAATTTCAAAAGTGTGATATATAGGTATATAAAAGAGTCTCTAAAGATAAATCCTTTGTTAAAAATAGACCTATGCTCAATAGATAATAATAATGAAGAATTAAATCATGCATAAACAATGAGAGCAAGCAAAAGACAACAATTAAACAATAAAAAAGCACAAACAAAAGCTTGCACAATTACATTAGTTCTAACAACAAAAATTAGTAGTAGAGAGATTGAATTAATACTTGCATATTAAACCCTTTTGTTGGCCTTGCCTTGGTAGGCAAGGATATTGTGTTTAGATTCATTATAGAGTATAATATCAGCTTAATGGATTTTGGCCCCTAGGTAATAATAATAATAATAATAATAATAGGTCTATTTTTATATGAGGATTTTTTGAAAGATGATGATATTTTGGGCTTGTGTTGAAACTTGAGATGAGTTATAGAGTTATAATAATATCTTGAAGGATTTTGGGTTCTTTTAGAGGATTTTTTTGTGGGTGAAGATTAGGTATATTTTTGCATGGTGAAATATTTGAGTTTCCATAATTCTTCTTTTTTGCCTTAAGATACATACTTGTTAATGTAAAATGGCAAGGCTGCAATGCATGACACAAACACACCACTTGTTATGTGATGCATTTTGACTTGATCTCGAGAAGAAAATTTGTATTCAATTTGATGTGGGGAGTAGTATATATGAAGATTCAAGAGCATACATAACCACCATCATCAATCACAGATTGAATGAATAGCAAAGAACTTCCCCATTAAATTGGTTGGGTTCACATGTGCATATCATTTGCTGGCTGGGGTTGAAGGAGATGATGGGGTGAAATTTTCATTGTTGGGGTGGAGAATTACTCAACAATGGGTATTGAAGGAAACATAACAACAGAAAAAATTTCTGGTTGTATATACATTTTGGAACCAGAAGTTGGTTGTGAGAAACAGATATATGTGAGGTGATTGGCATTGATGATCTCTCAGCTCAGCTCAGCTCGATGGTGCACACAATTCTTACACATAACAACAACAGAGATAGACAAGAGAGATTATCACAGAGATTAGACAATCTCTGTTGTTGTTGTTGTTGTTGTTGTTCTTCTTCTTCTTCTTATGTACAGATTGAAACCAGGGTTGTGAAAACAGACTTGATGTTATGTTATTTTGGGTAGCTGGTAAATAGAGCAGCAGCAGCAGCAGCAAAACGGTTGCTGGCTGGCTGGCTGGCTGGTGTTGTAGGTTCGAGAGATGTTATTTTCAGTTATTTTTTCCCCCTGTGTTTTTGGATTCCATTTTTGTTTGTGTGGGAAAAAAAAACCTGCACTGAATTTGGTGTTCTAATCAGTTGGGAAGAATTGGGTTGGAGGAAAAATCGGTTGGGAAGAATTGGGTTGGAGATAAGATCAGTGGGGAAGAATTGGGTTCGAGGAAAAATCAGTGGGGAAGAATTGGGTTCGAGGAAACATTAGTGGGGAAGAATTGGGTTCGAGGAAAGATCAGTCAAGAACAATTGGGTTCGAGAAAAAATCAGTCGGGAACAATTGGGGTTCGTGTTTTTGCTTCAAGCATAGAGCGCGAGCGTGCGCATGGCAGTCGTTGCGGTAGGACCACGAGTGTGGTGGTTGGGCTCCGGATCCGAGTCTGCTGCGGCAACAGGAGCTACTACATGGGTTGAACCTTGCAGAGTGAAGCCCAAATGCAGCAGCACAAAAACACACACAATCATGCACCAAGATTGCGACCGTCGTGGTCGCTATGACCTTCGTCTCATGGCTGTGAGTTTTCAAGGATTACGTACGACTACATTTGTGGGAGGACGACAACGACGACGACGACGACGACGACATGAGATGGGTGGCATGAATCCACAAGAGAGCAGGTGGAAGCGGAGATTCAGAACTCGCCACACACCTGTCGCATTCCCAAGTCATAGCGCCATCATGCCAGTCTGCAGTATGATGAACATTGTGTTTGTATCGGCAGAAGTCGCCCCCTGGAGCAAAACCGGAGGACTAGGTGATGTCCTCAGCGGTTTGCCCCCTGCTCTTGCAGTAAGCTCTCTCTCTCTCTCTCTCTCAAAATCCCATGCAAATCTTTTGTTGATCTCCTTCTCCACTAGGAAGAATGAGAGACCTATATGAGACTTTCTTCTCCTTCTTCATCTTGTCCATATGCAACCCACCCTACCAACAAGAGCATTATCCTCTCTGCATGTTTTGTATCTTCAGCTTCAGAACAAGAGACTGATCAAGACTTGAACTCCAAACAAGACTGATCAAGACTTGAACTCCAAACAAGACTCAACTCCAACAAGTGCCAGTTGTATCTTCATCTTCAGAACAAGAGTCTGATGATCAAAGCTGATGTGGTTTCTTAATTCTTCAGAAGAATAATGAAGAAGAAGAAGAAAGAAGAGTCTGATCAGGTCTGATAAACTGTTGTTTCATGATACCTGCTAGGCTCTCGGGCATCGAGTAATGACGATCTCGCCTCGCTATGATCAGTACAAGGATGCATGGGACACAGATGTGACTATTGAGGTCTGATGATTTTCCATTCATGTAGTCTTGGATTTTGATTAAGATTCTTTGCTTGTACTTCTTCACAGAAAAGACATTTGCCATCTTCAGCTTAAATACCTGGCCTGGCATTGTACTCTCATTATTTGCACTTAGACTCCAGAATTCTTTCTCTAAGAAATTTCTCAAGAAATCAATTGTCAAAAATATGAGGATGGTGGGGGTGATGCCCTGCCTCAATTGCAGGTAACAGTTGCAGATCAGAAGGAGACAGTCCGCTTCTTCCACTGCTTTAAGAGAGGTGTTGATCGTGTCTTTGTGGATCATCCTCGCTTTCTCGCCAAGGTACTTTTTTTCCTTCCTTTCTTTCCAACTTGCTTGTGTGGTCCTACACATTCAGAGCATCTCATACAAGAGTGTGAAAATGGTGAAGAATAATGCACAATGTGATGATGGTATACCACCACCATCATGTGCTTGTTTTGCTTCAGTTGCCATTACAGTTGTGTTAATTTGTTGTTTAGGTGCGAGGAAAGACACGCAGTAAAATCTATGGCCCGACAACAGGAGTAGACTATTACGACAACCAGTTTCGGTTCTGTCTCCTTGCCAAGGTAAAAAGGTCTGATACTACTTACTTGTCCATTTCTCCATGTGCACTGCCTATATCATCAGCTTCATTTTGCAAAAATATTGCTTTTTTCAATGTGCAGGCAGCCATTGAAGCTGTGCGAATACTGAATCTGAACAGTGGGACAGGCTTCAGTGGACCATATGGTGACTAATTTTTTTCCCCCATGGGATTGATCCCCAAATCTTTCACTCTCCCATCCACCAGCAGCAGCAAGACTTCCTGTGTTGAAAAATCATCAATGAAAAACTACCTCACATTCTTCAGTAGAAGCCATACAGTCCTGGTTTAAGCCCTCTTCTTCTCCTGTACGTTGTGGTCCACTCACCTTCGCATTGCAGGTGAGAATGTTGTTTTTGTTGCAAATGACTGGCACACAGCTCTGCTTCCTTGCTACTTGAAAAGCATCTACAAATCTTCTGGTCAATTTCCAAATGCCAAGGTGGGCTGTTGTAACAAGATAAGATTCTTTCACATTGTGCTCTTCAGATGTGGCTGCTTCCTTCCTGACTACCACTTTGAATCGCATAGTTGTCTTTGCTGTTGAAGCAGATGGAACCTGCAATGTGCACTCAACTCATTTGAGCATATTAGTTCAAATGCCTCTCTGCACTTGAGCTATGTAACACCAAACCACAATGAATCTTGCATTTTACCAGGAAGATAGGAAGAGTTAGGAGAACTATAGGTTCTTTCTTCCATGCGGGAGAAATAATATGTTGAATCTCAGGACCAAAGATCAAAACAAACAAACAGTTAATTGCAGGTGGCATTTTGTGTGCATAATATTGCCTATCAAGGTAGATTTGCATTTTCCGACTTCCAGCAATTGGGTCTTCCAGAGGAATTTATCAGCTCATTTGAGTTCTACGATAGGTAGGTTGATTATTCCTTTACAATGTTATCACACACTGGAGCAGCTCAAAAGTTTGCATCATTATGGAACCAATGTGGATTTTCAAAGATGGGTTTTAACTGACAAACAGGAGTGAGCCAAGATGTTGTCTAAAATGACAGGTTTAAGTCTTCAAATCCATTTGTGACTTTCTTAGACTTGTCATGAAAGACTTGGTAGCCAAAGATTTACAGTGCGTAGTATTGGAACAGAAAACTGGCTGTGGATCTGTAAAGAGCTGTGTTTTATTTATTGATTTCCAGTTTCTTGACCACAATGACATCTTCCAGGTGTCCACCTTTGAGGAAGAAACGGAAAATTAACTGGATGAAGGCGGCACTCTTGGAATCAGATATTGTTTTGACTGTCAGCCCAAACTATGCAAAAGAACTAACAGCAGGTCCTGACAAAGGGGTGGAGCTTGATACCATAGTCAGCAAAGCTGGAGTGCTGGGCATTGTCAATGGCATGGATGTGCAAGAGTGGGACCCTTTGGAAGATGAGCACCTGTCAATTCACTACAATTGTAATACGGTATGATTGACCTCCTTTTCCATTTCCTGTCACAGTTTTTTTCTGACTTGCAGTGATGCAAAGAACCAGGCATTTGTGGCAGCCAGCAGATGCTTCCTCCTCCTCCTCCTTTCTCTCTCAGTTGCAAGAATGGTGACTCCACAATGTAGTAATTCTCAATTGTTCAGACTGATTTCATAAAGGCGCATCATGGGTATATGTGTCACATTGTCATCGTCCTCTGAAGCTGCATTGCCTTGCTCTGCAAATCTGTAATTAATAATATCTACAAGTAAGTCTTTCGATTGCTAAAGCTTCTTGATGGTCTGCTAGTTTGAAGTAGAAGAGAAAAGAGGTGTCTGAAACTGTAAGTATAGGAACTTGGTTGAACAGAAATTGGGTGGTGGGTGGGGGAGAGGGGCACTTACACATTACAGGTGGTAGCAGCAAAGCCTTTGTTGAAAGAGGCATTGCAAGCAGAGGTTGGACTGCCTGTCAATCCAACTGTTCCTCTCTTCGGTTTCATTGGTCGGTTAGAGGAACAAAAGGGCTCTGACATCCTTGCAGAAGCTACATCTGATTTCTTAAAGGAAGACATTCAGCTGATTGTGCTGGTAATGTGCCCTTCCCTCCTGTACTCCATCCTTCTACTGCTTTCCAAAACTTTTCTCTGCTGCAACAGGGCAGCTCCCCAAAATTTGTAAGACAAAACAATCGCTTATGTGACCAACATCAAATTCAAGTGCCCCCATCTAATTCAAGCACCACCATCTTTTGGCCAGGGCACAGGAAAGAAGAGTTTAGAGCTGCAGCTTGAGCAGCTTGTGCTCAAATTCCCAGATAAAGCACGTAGTATTGTGAAGTTCAACACACCACTTGCACATATGATTACAGCTGGGGTAGATTATATGCTGGTGCCCAGTCGATTTGAACCATGTGGCCTTATTCAACTCCATGCTATGCGCTATGGAACGGTGTGTATGGGTCTCATCTCTTGCTCATCTCTTTCATCAAGGCTATCTCTTCCACAGATAGTTCTCTGAAATACAAGGGTGAGTCCAACAACAATGCTTATTGTCACCAACTGTTCTTCACACATCTCAAAACTTCAAGCTGAAGCTTGTTGGTAGGTCCACAGGTGCCAATTGTTGCATCAACAGGAGGACTAGTGGACACAGTGCAGGATGGTGTCAATGGATTTCACATTGGAAGAGCATTCAACATCAATGTATGGTCCCCCTTACTCTTCCCTACTGAAATCATTATCATGTGATAAACTCAAGATGTTTTTGTTCTTTGTCAGCAACGAAAGAAGCTGGCAGAGAGAGAGATGCTGCAAATCTAACTGCCCAAAAAGCTGTGTTGTTGTCCTAATAGTGTGATAGGATCTATGCGGAAGATGTTGAGGCACTTACCAGTGCCATTAAGAGGGCAGCTAAAGTGTATGGCACTGCAGAGTACACAAGAATGTCACAAGCGTGCATGTCACAAGACCTTTCATGGAAGGTTTGCTCTGGAGCTCCCACTACCTGCTTCTTTTTCACCCCTTGTCCACTGCATACTAAACAAAACCTGAAGATGGTAAAACAGTATCTACATTCACAGTAATGCATATAGAAAGGACATTTTCTCTGACAAAAAATAACCATGTGGGTACGGATGATCACAGGGTCCTGCAAGAAAGTGGGAGGAAGCATTACTGGGATTGCAAGTCTATTGTAGCACTGCAGGTCAAGATGGTGACAAAAATGCACCCAAGGCACCAGCCACTCTGACTAGTCCTTGAGCTACTGTACTGATTTTTTCTCCTTTCTAGATGAAGCTTCACTCACTCACCACTCATGTTTAATAGTAGTAGATTCGATCTCCAAAACTCTACATTGTTGTATTCCAACCCTGTCAGGGACTTCTCAATGTTTGAAACATGACTTTTGACTCTTCTAGCTTCTTACAACCCACCAGGGGAGCCCTGTTACTGTTTACATCTCTTCCTCTGAGTGTTGCTGCCACTGCTGTTGTTGTTCTTGTCCATTCTTGCCTTTTCAATGACAATTGTTGCCAGTTTCAACTCTCTAATTCTACAGTCGTGGATTCTGAGGCATCCGGCAACAGCACACCCTGAATCAATATGCACTGATTGCTCTCTGTTTGTGACATGCCTGATCGATACAAGATTGTCAAACCCAGATACTGTCCTGAAACTGCTGCTTGAACATGATCCACAAATGATTGTAGGCATGGTTTTTGCTTTGGTTGCCTGTGTCTGATCTTATCTAGCCTGATCATTATATGTACATTAAGATTTGTGATCTACCTGAAGATTTCATATGTAATTCTTATGCTGAATGCACCTGAAATGCTAGTGTTGTAATTTACATTCTAGCAAGACACTGCAATCTTTTAAGGTTATCATGGCTTGTTGGCCTGTACTGGCCTGTTTGTTTTCATGGCAAAGAATTCCAGAAGACCTCATGTACTAGCCTTTTTTTTGTTTTCCTGGTGAAGAATTCCAGGAAGACCTTGCCTCTCTGAGGAGTGTCCTATCTTAATTCATGGAAACCTGACCTGTGAGAAACATGTAGCAATGAACATGGTCAGTCAGTCAATCTCCAGGCCGCTTGCTTGAAGAAGGCACCTTGGAATCTTTTTCTTGGCCTGCTCCACATAAGAAAACATCTACATGGCTTCTGCTAAGGAGGCGCACAAAGTTTCCCCAAGCTTGTGCTTAGCCTAGGTCAGAAGACCCCATCACAAAAAGGCGCACCCAGTCAAATTCTCGCAGATTTTCAATTTCCAACATGCTTTCTGTGAAAGCTTTCACATACTAATGCAAGTTGTGATTGGAGCTGTGCATCATGAGCTCCCAAACCTGGTACTGGGATGAGTAGCCAGATGTCTACTCCTCCTTTTCCTCTTCATGAATTCCTCCTCCTCTTTAATGCATATCTTGAACTCATCATCGCATGAGTAGTAGACCTGTGCCTTTCCCATTTCTCGCCAAGCTTGCCTCCACACCAAGTTTCAACTCTCTGAAGCAAATCCCCAAAAAAATTTACAACAGTTTTAAAAGGCTCAAACCTCACAACCGAATTCTGACTCAATATGCGAAAAACAAAACATCAAAACATTGCAAAAAACAGGATTTCTTCCCCACAATGACAAACTATCAGATTCCATCACAGACTATACATGGAGAATTCTTCTCCTGAGATCCAGACGATTGTGTTGTTGGCCTCCTCCCCCCCAGAAATTTTCTTCGGGTTTGAAGGGGGGGAGGGAGGGGTTTCGAAGCAACGGATTAGGGTTAGGGTTAGGGCTAGAATTTTATTGGGTTCTCTCTCTCTCTCCTTCCTTATTGCATGTCCTCGTCCTCGAATTCATATGAGATTCATAGCTTTCCAAGCTCCTAAATCTGCAGCAGATCTTCGTCTTCGCGGAGCAGGAATTGACTTCTTCTCTCAGTGAGATTTTTTTTTGCCCCTCACAAAGGGTTTTTCAGGTAAGAACCAACCCTGGTACAATAGGGATTAGAAGTGTCGGAAGCTCAACAATGTTTTCTTTGTGGATCTGGTTTGCCGCTTCTTCTTCTTCTCCTCTCCCTCCTCCTCCTTCGATTTCTTCTACTTCTGCTTCTGCTTCTGCTTCTGCTTCGTCTGCGTTTGCTTGGAATTTTTCTTGTACTTATATACTTATCAAAGTGTAAGCATATGGTATGATCATATAGTGGAGTGTAGAATACTCGTTTAGTTGCTCTCATAATTTCTGGCTGAAAATTTCAGGCTGCTCGTGAGATTCTTGAGAACAGCTCCTGGAGCATAGTCGCGATGGTGTAACTGGTGGGGGATGTGTTTGTGTCTGTTTTCATGTTTGCTGAAGGAATTTGCAAAGCTAAGACCATAAGGTTTTTCGCTGTGGTCGGTTTTGATGGTTTCTGGCATCTGCTGGTTTCAAGCTTGAGTTGTAGTTGCCGGTATAACTCTAGGCTTGAGCTGGAAGCTGTCTCTTCGACTCTGTGTGTGCAGTACACTGAAGAGGGATTCATCAGCGAGGTTAGGGTTGGAAAAATGTGCAGTTAGTTGGTCAATTGTTCATCTTGCTATTTTGTTGTATGTTTGCAGTCATGCATTTTATCAAACATATCTTATTCACCTTTATCAAACATATGGACCTTGATGTCCATAGTTCTTCACATCAACAAAGTCTGTGCAAAGATATCTTTCTCTTTCTAGGGTGTGGAATATCTAACATCAATCTCTTGCATGCACACAGATCACAGTCCTGTACTCTGCTGGTGTGTGCACCATATAAGTAGCTAGGCATGGTGCAAGATATGGATGCATCGTTCCCACCCAGTGGCAATGCTCTTCCCATGTCTGCTGCAACAGCTCCACCTCCAACCAGGTCTACACCTCCGCCTGACTTGACTGCCACATCTGCCAATGACCATGCTGCTATTCATACCCCCTCTGTTGAGAATCGTCATGAAGATAATAGTAATAAGGAAAGAGTTGTCCATGAGGGCGATGAACGAGAGCGCCAGAACCGTGAGCTTCGAGCAGGATTACATCCTCTTCAGGTTCACTCTTAATCTGCTGCAGTCTGACATTGATAGGAAACATTGTCAACCACTCTTATATGTATGGTAGAACAGTCTGTAACTAAATCCTGCCATTTTGAAACATCATGGTCTCTATGTCAATTGTTTTTGTTGATGAGAATTCTATCAAGTGCATTTGCTGTGTTATTTCTCACGTTCCATGCCATCTGTTCAACAGATCAAGGACCCTTCAAATTGCTTGGGGTGGATTTTAGCAACATTCTAATTGCTACATGTGTATGTGTTGTTAACTGTCAAGCAGCATCGCTTTGTGTTTTGGTATACTCAACGGACACCTGGCATCCGGTCACGGACATCATATGAGGACAATATGAAGAAGATTGCCGATTTTAGCACAGTGAGTTGTTTCTCCATTCGGTTACAGTCCAAAAGTCATTGTACACACACCGAACAGGTGCAGAGTGACACTGGGTGTAGCAAGTGTGATGTCCCCCTTGCAAGAAACAGATTTTCTGTAGATGGCATGAACAGTTTGTCATACTTTTGATATATCCATGTGTCATGAATTCTGACATTGGAGTTGTCAAGTCCTCTAAGCATTTTGCACATGGAGTAATAGGACTTCATATTTGGAGAGACTTTTGTTTCGAGCACATAGTTTACAAAAGAAGAGACTATGTGAGAAAGAGACTGTCCCTAAGACTTGTTATGTGCCTTTGAAACAGGTGGAAGGTTTTTGGGGCTGCTATTGCCACCTAGCACGACCATCCACCCTGCCAAATCCTACTGACATCCATCTGTTCAAGGAGGGTATTCGTCCTTTATGGGAGGTATTTGCTTGCTAGCCAAATTTATTTTTCCAGCACCCTCCTGACGAGTGTGGCAAGGAGCATCTCTTCAAATGACAATCCAGTTCACAATTTGCAGTTTTGCTGAGTCCAATGTGAATGTCCATTTTGTAACATAATCCTGAGCTCCAGTTGGCTAAATTTTCATGTGAGAGCAACTTTTCAGAATTTGGCAAAACCTGGTGTTAGTAGCAAAGGGTGATGCAAATGGCATCTGCTGAATGTAAGACAAGTATAATTGTTTTTTGGGGACACAGGATGCTGCAAACAGGAATGGAGGAAAATGGATTATTCGACTTAAGAAGCTGGTTTCAGGCCGCTTTTGGGAGAATTTGGTACTTCTCTATTGCACTCTCTAATTACATATGCATGGATAGAAATGTCTATGTATTCATTGTTGTGTGTGTTACTGCTGAGGCCCACATTTCACAGTTATCAGTTGAGCATCTGTTTATGTAGCAAAAGTACACATTAGAAAACCAAGAGTGTCACTTGTCACTTGGGGAAGCCACTTTGCAAGCCATGTTAGTTCTGGTACAGTTGTCTGAGTCTCCATCCCTGTGGACTGAAGGTCTGGGTCTGATGATCATGCGTTGCACAGGTGATTGCAATGATTGGGGATCAGTTGGACTATGGTGACACAGTATGTGGCGCTGTTTTGAGCATTCGGTTTGGGGAGGACATTTTGAGTGTATGGAACAGGAATTCCTCAGACAATCAGGTGTGAAGACTAACATGGATTATTTTTCAAAATATTGTGTGCTGATCTGACAATGTCCTATTTGTGATTTCCAAAACATCTGGGATTTCATAGGGTGGCTTAAGAAAGGTGTCATAGTCAAGTTCAAGCTCAACTCTGCCTTTTTCTACACCTTTCCTGCATAGTGGTTTCTGATGCAGATAGAAAAAAAAATTCTAGAATTGCTGCCTTGCTGATAAATGATTGCTTTTGATGGTAATGACACAATCGAGTGGTTGTGCAGGCGGTTATGGCCTTGCGAGACTCAATTAAGCGGCATCTACACCTACCAGTCGGCTACTTGATGGAATACAAGCCTCATGATGCTTCACTACGGGATAACTCCTCTTTCAGGAATACCTGGCTAAGGGGTTAACTAACTAACTAGCCAGTTGCAGAAGTGGACCCATTTGTCCAGAGTTTTGAACATTCAGGCAACTGTGTCTGAGTAGCTCTCTCTCTAAAACCAATGCAGATGTGTTGAGTGGAAATGAGTGTAGAATCAAAGAAAGACGCATATATGAGGTTCTGCTCAACATCATCTTTTCATTGTGTACATGCTTTGATACACAGCTCAATATGGCATGAGGGAATCAGAGCTGACATTTTGAATTGAAATGTAGAACTGGATGATGGAGCCTTGTATGTCTGGTGGGTACATTGGACTAATTTGGATGGATACAGATGGGGAGTTGATGAAACCTGTTTTATGGATTCAGTTGAGAGCTCTCTCTCTCTCTCTCTCTCTCTCTCTCTCTCTCTTTCTCTCTCTCTCTCTCAACATTATTGTTTCACCAGACGATTCTTAAATGCAAAAGGAAAGTTGCTTCTTTCGTTTTTTGTTCCAACTGATTGTGCTGCCTGATTCTTCAGAGATTGATCTGTTTTGACTTGCAATGTTCCTTGTAGTGTTGTATGGAAATCCACAAACTACTTCTGATGACTTTTGTAGGGTTGCATAAAATTCATACACTTTTGATGACTTTTGTAATCTTCTGCCATTAGGGTTCCAATTGCGGAACAAAATGATTTTGAAATGTAATATGAAAATGTGATAAGAAACTTGATCCAAAAGACATGTAAAGTTGAGATTAGTACACGACCCACTTTTTCAACATCAAAATGGTATATAATTGAATACCTATCCAAAGGTCAATCCAAAATATGAATGTATGTTGCTACAAGGAGTCCAAAACCAATAGCCATAGCTCTTGGCTTAGGATGATGGGCATGGTTAGAATTCCTTCTTTGTGTTTTTTTTCCTTTTTTTTTTCGCACTTAAATTAAACCTGATAATGAAAAAGGCTCAATTGTTTGCACATTTTTAACTTGCTTTTAAATCCAATTCTCATCAAACACATGAATTTCTAACAAGGAAAGGTATTCGTATTAAATTCATACCATCAATACAAAAAAGTAGTGAACAAATTTGTCAAAAACTTCCACAAATTTGTTGCAAATTTCACAAATTTTGTGTAGATGCAAAAAATGGTGGAGAAATTAGGGTTTGGAGAAACTATATATATTAGTTTTTCATATGAAATGTTTTTCATGAGGAAATCGACATTTGTGCCTCAAATTTTTATTGATTTCATCTTAATCATTTTTTTTTTTTTGGGTTGATTATTGATTTCTTGTGATCAATCTTTCATGAAAACAACAAATGAGTTTTATTTCTTTGGTGGGGGG
>Ga0209208_10007661_pt1 | contig 14575 bp, 8 predicted proteins | sample S1TSphfallax_3_FD_187694 | JGI IMG/M metagenome (GOLD analysis project Ga0209208, IMG submission 187694) | Host-associated microbial communities from peat moss isolated from Minnesota, USA - S1T2_Fd - Sphagnum fallax MG (SPAdes) (version 2) | ecosystem: Host-associated > Plants > Peat moss >...
TGATGCATTACTATTATGATATTATTACATGACATAATATTACATGACTTTCCATTTGATAGTCATAAAAAAAATCATGTGTGGGGAGGTTCTTTGGGATAAAACCACTCACAAGAAACCATGTGGGTATGTTGGCACATGGGAGGTCTACAAACCAGTCATAGATTTTTATTTTTGGGAAAAAAAACCAAAATTTTTGTGGGTATCTATTGATTGATTGATTGATTTATTTATTGATAAAAGAAAAATTCTGTGGGTTTGATATTTTATGTGGGGAAAAAAAAAATCATAAACAAATTTTTTGCCAAACATAATAGGAAATAAAACATAGATTTTGGTTTTTTTCACAAAAATCTAAATCTATGTTTGGGAAAATTTTGGGTTTTTTAAAAATATTATGTTTGCCAAAATTTATAACATAAAATCTAAAAATATAAATTTAGGGCAATTTGTGGTGTAAAAAAAGGTAACAACTAGTCATAACTTTATTGGCTCTACCCACCCATGGAGAAGAAGAGACTTCACATTGGTGTAAGATTTGATCATAAATAAATTTTGGCTCAAACTTGACCCAATGTTTGAGTGACATTTGAAATACTCTTTGTGCATATGATGATGGATGGGCATGTTCCATAGAAGTGCATGGATCTAGATGAGAAGTGCTAGATCAAGTAAGGGAAGATTTTTGTTGGATATTTGAAGTCATAAAAGGGTAAAGCCATTCCATGATGATGTGCTTTGTTTCTTTTTGAAAAAGAGAAAAAAGAAAGTGGGTACTTGGGTTGTATAATTTTTTATTATTGTGTTTGAAAAGTTTTGCCAAATACATAATAAAAATCAACCCTAATTATTTTTATTTTTTATTTTATTTATTTATTGGTTTTGGGTCTTTTTCTTTTATGCCAAACATGAAAAGAATCCAATCATAAGTTTTTTCTCTTTTGCCAAACATATTAAAACAAACCCTAATTAGTGTTTTTCTTCCCCTTTGGAAGAGTTGGCTTTTGCTTTTGCATCCACCTAGAAGGAAGAAAAAGAAGAAAGGGGTTTGGGGGAGAGGTGGGGATGGTGAGGAGTCACTTAGCCACACACACACTTCTCCTTCTGCACTTACTTGACATCTTCTACACTGTTTGCTTTTTTGTTGTCGTTGTTGTTGCAACTTGTTATTGTTCTTCCCTCTTCTTCTTCTTCTTGGTCTTCTCAGTTTGTATTATTTTTGTAGTGGTTGGTTTTTTCAGGGGGATTTTGTGTGGGAGATGGGTGGATCTATGATGGGTACTTTGCGTTGTTGTGGTTTTGAAGAGATGATTGTTGTCTTGTGAAGAGGAAGACAAGAAAGATGAGGGAGAGATGATATGAAAGATTGAAGACCCCAAGTGTTGATGTGCTTTGTCATGCTAGACCTCTGAGAGAGAGAGAGAGAAAGAGAGAGAGTTGATGAGAGAGAGAGAGAGAGAGTGTGTGTGTGTGTGTGTGTTTTGGGTGATAGTGGCAATTTGAGGAAAGGGTTTAAGTGGATCAGAGATTCTGGGAGAGGAATAGGGTCTCAAGTACAGTAGAGTTGAAACCCTAAAGGAGAGTCCCAGGCATGGTTTTTGTTTTGTCGTGGGTTGGGATGTGTGCTCATCATGGGAATTTGAGAAAAGGGTTCTGCTGGATTTAGGATTCTGTGGAGAGAGGAGAGGACTTGTCTCAAGCACAGAAGATTTGTAAAACTTCTTTCTTTATTTTGTTTTGTGCGTGTTTGCACATGCACATGCGTATGTGTATCGTTGTTGTTGTTGTTTTCTAGGTATCATGGCAATTTGAGAGATGGGTCGTTATAGATTTGAGACTCTGAGAGAGTTAACCTATCTCCAGAACGGAAGAGTTGTAATCTGAAGGTAACAATTCTGTTTGTGTTTGTGTACTTGCGTCCAGGTGTGTGTATGTATGTGTTTGTTGTGAGCATGGCCATTTGAGGAAAAGGTTTATGGTAGATTTGAGATTTTGTGGGAGTATTTCAGTCTCAAGCACAGAAGAATTGTATCTTGAAGGGTTGGCCACCCACATGCTGAGACACCCTGGCAAGTGATGATGGTGAGCCACCAGGAGCATGGAGCATGGAGTGGGGTGCAGAGGCAAGGGCAGGGCATGGTGGAGTACATCAATTCCATGGCACAAGGGTTGGGGTGCATGCTTCAGAGTCATATGCCACTACGACCGTCCTTCAGTCCTTCTCTGCCCTTTTCACCTTCTCTACCTTCCTTCCCTTTCCCTTCACACTCGATGTTGTCTCTCTCTTTGCCATCCCCTCAATTGGCCTTCTCTTCTCTCTCCAGTCAATGGCCCTGGCAGAATCCTTTGCCTGATGCACACAGTCATGGCTCTGGTAATGGATTAGGACAAGACGCAAAACTAGGGTTTCCAGTAGTTGATTGGAGCTTGGATGGCTTTGAGAGCCCTTCAATATACCAATTAGGTCAGGAAGTTGGATATCAGTTTGGACAAGCAGGAGCTAGAGTTGGAGCTTGCTTGGGGGATCTTACAGGAACTGTGATGCAGCACTTTTCTGGGCATCAACCTGTTGCACACACAGGTGGGGATGTTTCACAGGAATCAATGCAGGCTTCTTCACTCTTGCCGCCATTGTGTGCAGATATTGTAGGGTTTTCACCAGCAATGAAGGTGGAGGGTTTACAGCTGGAGTCACAGGCTCCTTCTAACAAGGGTGTGATCAGCCCTGTAAGCACAAAAGGGATGGGACAGGGAAGGGCTGAAGAGCGGGAGGAGACACCTGTGGATGCAGTGGCTTCATCTGCCCATGGATATGACATGCGAGGTATCTCCAATGAAGAGTCGGTGAACATTTTGACCAATTCACAAGGCCAACAATTGCAGAAGCAGAGAAGCGTTTCAGTGAGCACAACGTTTGATAGCCGAAACCAAGATATTGAGACATCTGTGGTAGCACGAGGAGAAGTGTGGCGTGCAGAGGCTTCCCATGGGGGAGCATCATCCCCACTGTTTCTTGTGCAAGTGGGTCCAGTTCTGTTTGTGCGAGCATCCACTCTTTTGATACCAATCCATCTTTCCAAACGACACTGCTTGTGGTATGGCTTTGATCGGAAGGAGGGTCTGCACTCTATATGCCCGGCAGTGTGGTCAAAGCATCGTCAATGGCTTGTTATGTCAATGATCTGCCTCAACCCCATCACATGTTCTTTCATGGACTTGCAGTTTCCGAATGGGCAGCTCACATATGTTACAAGGGAGGGCTTGACAGGAAGTGCCTTCATGCCTGCCTTTGGTGGCCTTCTCCAAGCACAGGGACGTATACCAGGGGAGACTAAGGTCAGCTATTCCTGCAAGACCAAGTGGGGTACGAGAATAAGCCCTGCAATCCAATTACCTGACAAGTCAGTTTCCATGGAGATAGTGCAGCCATTGGCATGGCAGCGGTCTGGCATCATGGTACGCCCCTCTTTGGAGCTGTGTGTGACTCCTATGATGGGGGCTCGGACTTCAGGTTGGAGAGCAGAGGTAAATCACTACCCAATGGAGAAACTCAGCTGGGGAGGTGGCTGCACACACTATGTAGAAACACGAGCATTTGCTTCTTTATCTTTGGGTAGGTCAAAGCGAAATGGAGAACACATTGGCAGCTCGGGCTTGGTGGTGCAAGTAGAAACTCCGATTGATAACATCAGGCGCACATCAATCAGTCTACAATTAAATAGTGGTGTAGAATTCTGATCTTCCTCTGCAGACCAAAAACTTGTAATATACAGCATTTTGTTTTGGAGGGCCAATCGATGTGCAGCAGGAAATGGCCTAAATTATTTTCAAACTGTGACAGACAAACCCTGCACCTTGTGGCAAGCTAAATTTGCAGGATAGAAAGCTGTCTTTTTGCCACTGTGGTGCAGTTCTTGAGGGGAACATGGGGGGCAACTTTTGCATCTGTATTGTAAGCTGAGTATGGATGTGAAAACAGGGGGAAAGAATCCATCTCTTAGCTACTACACGGTGCTCATTGTAGGAAACCCAAGAGGGGTGGTGACCACTGTAGAGGAAGCAAGTGATGCAGGAACAAAGAAGTGAGCAGGATTATGACTTCACAGTACTGGTGAAAATCAGATGTTTACCCACTGGATACAACAGCTACAGCAACTTTCTCTTTCATTTGTTGATACTGTTCCATGGTGATCCATGAGTAGGTTTTTACTTCACTAAAAAAATATCCACTGGGTTCAAAATGGCAATGATGGGAACTAGGCACTGTCTGTGCTCCAATGTGTGAAAACTGTCGAGAATTTTGCTGTATATCAGACAATAAGCAAAGGACTTTTATTCCAGGATGTGGTCTTTTGAGGACTATCTTTGATCTTACACATGACAGATAAAGTGTCCTGTGGACGTCGTTGTTTCCAGGATGTGTTTCTGTGCCACCTTATTAAGGAGTTAGTTATTGTATCTGTGGGCAGGCCCTTGCTCATATTAGTGGTTTTGTCTGCAATCAAAATACTACCTGGCAGGACCTTGGAACTCTTTGACAATTGTAAATTATGAGTGGATGGATCTTTGTATGTAGCTGCTGCTTGCTATAAAATGTTGTGGGAGTTGCCATGGTGTTGCTATGGCACTGGTATATGCTTGTGTATATTGCAAACAAAACCTGCTGCATATTAGTACATTTTGCAAGAGGTCTCTCTGGCTGATTCCTGGAAACATTAGTCAGGGTCATCTGTTGTAGAGTTGTGTAGGTACAATTGAGCTTGCTGCTCAATGATTTTCTCATTGAAGTTGATACACACCCGCATGTAGTAATCTATTTTTTCTCTCAAAGTTCATTACAGCTGTGGTCTGGTTGCTTTATCTGTTGAACATCTGTAGAAGATACTGACTCCTTTCCTCACCTCCCTCTGAGCTGGTTATCAAATCCTAACACTCTTTTATCTTTCTTTCCTTTACCAGATTGCTGTTCAAAAATCGTCTGCTGACAGACTTTCTTTAGAACATTCAAAACCTCCTGAAGCAACCAACGGTCCTGCAAAGATTCTGAACTTTTAGTTTTTTCTGCATTTGTTGTTCATGCATGTGCTTCAAGAGTTGATTTTATTTTCTCGTTTGTTGAGCATGCATGCTTTAAGGATTCACCTCTGTTAATCATGCTTCTTCTTCTTCTTCCTGGAAACTGTTCTTTTCTTTGGGTGGAGTCTGAATGTAAAGCACAAGAGCACTTCACATTTTGTGATTTTGATCTCTCATAATCTTGTAGCAATTGTTGCTTGATGTAGCCATTCTGCTTTACAATCTGGTGAAATGCACATTGAGACCTAGTAGTATTCTGCTCCACAATCTGGTGATGCAAACCCATGTAAGAATCCAGCCTAAACATGTGGGCCTAAACTGGTTTGATGATCATTTGGAACAAATCTGTTTGGCATTTTCCTGTGTTTGCAGAAGAAGCAAGAGTTTCAAAACCTTTCTTCCTGCAAGAAGGATACAATCAGCAGTGTTGGATGATGTAGATATTGCTCCCAGAATGCACTTTTTGCTCCCAAAATTGAGCTTGGGTGTCTGTAGATTGCAGGAGATTGGTCATTGCTGTCCAGATTTCAGATCTCAGTGGAAATTGTTTGTATTGTGGTCAAGACTTCAGACCTCAGTGGAAGATTGTATATGGGGAGGGTTCAGACCTTCATTTCTCTTCCAACTCGAACGGCTGATTCAAACCAGCTTTGGATCTCAGTGAAAAATTGTGTATTAGGGGGGTTTAGACCTACTAACTTCAACGCCAATTCAAATCAACAATAATCTTCAAACAACCAATCATGGGAAATCAACCCAAAAAAAAAACTTTGAATACCCCAAAAGCATGTTTCAGGATTATTCTCTCGATTATGTTTGTGAGTTCAAAATGGTAAGTAGAGAGGAGGAAACAGCCTCAAGATTATTGCTGATTGAAAAAAAATGGTTTGAGCTTGAACACCCTAATTGCATCTTTCACATGATTATGTTAGTTGATTCAAAATGGTAAGTAGAGAGGAGGAAAAACTCTCAAGATCATTGCTGATTGAAAAAAATGGGTAAGTAAAGAGGAGGAAACACTGTCAAGGTCATTGCTGATTGAAAAAAATGGTTTGAGTTTGAACACCCCAATTGCATCTTTCATATCATTATGTTTGTTGCTTCAAAATGTTATGTAGAGAGGAGGAAGAGTTCTCAAGATCATTGCTGTTTGAGAAAAGGACCTCAAGATTTGCATGATTCATAACGGAAGGTCTGAACCAGTGTTGGACTGGTATATAGGTTGCACTCGGATATCAACCCAAGTATCAATATGAGTATGAAAATACCCAACCAGTTGGGTATGGTTTGCTCATCATACTACGGTTGAGATCATATTGCCATGGCATGTGAGAATTGCATATTCAACTCATATTAGATCCGATTGGTAACAACATTTTAGGTACCTTGATCTATATTCATACACAACTATTTATGAACATCAATGCCACAATATGAGTATCAACTTTTTTAGGGTGTAAGGTGTGAGTTGTAAATTATAAGCTATGTTGTTCTTTAGCATGGCAGGAAACTGTTACATTATAGCTGAAGGCAGCTCTTCAATGTGAGTGATATGGTGCAAAAATCAAGCTTGGAAATCTAATGTTACAAAAGAAGAAGTAAGTCCATTAGGTGCCTCAATGTGCATGGTTCCTTGTTCTATAAGCTTAGTAGGAATATCTAAGGTGGAAAAATAGAAAACAAACATTGTTAACTACTACCACTCATTTTTCATTTTTCATGTTTTGAGTTCAATATTCTCCCAAAATGTGGATTTGTGTGTGTATCGTTCTAATCATATGGTGGTTGGCGTTATTGTTGTGATGTTCATTCACTACCCTAGTGATGTTCGCAATGATGGTGCTTGAGTCATAAATCATTAATTAGTTTCAAGATTTGTGCATGGCCTTTTAGGTTTTAGTTCTTAGCAGTCATGTTCACAAATCAAGTTTGGGTACATGGTGAAATGGATCCTACAAGGGAATTCATCACAACTAATGAGTTTTGGGATGTTGAAGGGTTAAACATAGGACTTATAGAAGATTCCATGTTTCAAACCTCAAAGACTCAAATGGAGGCCCTATCTAAGGAATAAGCAATCTGGAAAGTGCAACTACAACAATTAAAGGCAAATAGGAAGTTTTGGTTCACAAACCACTACATTATCATAGTGTAAGCTTTCTTTGTCCTAAACAACCCTCTTGAAAAAGTTTTGTTGAAGGCACCGTAAACCATGAGGTGCACTATTTACCACGTCTTCAAGCAAGTTCAAAGTTCAAACAACACCTCTCATGAGCACAAAAGGCCTTCTCACCTACAATCTAATGCATGGCATCACCTTTTGAATAAATACATTGACAATAAGCACGAAACCATTGTTGCCAAGTATGTTTTGCATTGTAAGAATGAAGATGAAGCTTCCAATCCAAGTCGGAAAAAAAACAAGTGCAAACGAGTTGCGCCTTTTACAATAATTGAATTTTTTTCAAATGCTCGACATTACAAAAGCTCTGATCCACCCAACTAGTCTTCATTAAAGACTTAGTTATATTCACTGTGAAGGGATATTTGCCACTTTTTGCAATGGAGTCTTCTTGGTTACAACATTTGGTCACATGACAAAATGGTAAAGTTCATTCCCTTACTCGGAAATAATTTGTCAAAGAACACATACCTTTTGTGCTTGCCAAGTGCATGGATCATTATGTTTTACCTACGTTCGCACAATGTGATATAATTTTTATCACATTCAAGTTATGGATGAATTGAATTGGGTTTGACACCTTTACGCTTATTGTGAACTTTTTGGAGCAGGATTGAGTACCTTGCCATGTCATTATCTGCTTATTTGAGGTTGCATATACTAATGGAATTGCATTGGCAGAACTTATGAAATCTCTTTGTTAGATTCTAGTTGACCAACAAGGTATTGGCTTGTGTGAAGGATGAAGGCAAGAATCTAATCACCTAGAATTCTATCATGTCCACTATTGTGTTTTGTGATGTTTTTCAATTGGAAAATCTTTTTTTTGGCACATGTTTTGGACATGTGATGCCAAAGGTATGCTAGTATGCTACATGAAGAAGAGGTTTGTCAATGCATGAAGGAGGTCTCTTTTAAAGATGCCAAATCTACCTTACAAAAAAACCATCACTTGGATAAAAAAGTTAAGCAAAGGGAGTGAAGTTTATGGATGCCAATGCCATTGTGTTCATTCATTTGAATGTTCATCCATGATTTGTAATGAACTTGTATTTAACTTTTAGTTTGGTTTCAATTCATTCCTAGTTAATTTCCAAGTAAATTTCAGTTCATTTTTGGGTGCAAGTATGTAGATACAAACCAATGGGATTACTTTACAAAAGTATTGTGAGTCATTTTTAGTTTTTTTTCACTTTTTCATATGAAAGAATTTTTGAATGAAATCTTTTGCAACTTGTTATTAAAAATACATATAGTTACGCCAATAGATCACATGTTTTGTGTTAATCATTGTTGAATAGATATGAATTTTTCAAATTTTTGAAAATTTTGTCAAATTTTGCATTTCATTTTGAAATTTTATCATAATTTTGAATCATACCAAAATATATTAATTATTTTAGGTTTTTATTTTTTAGTCATAAAAAAATACAACTTTGTTTTGTATGTCATGCACATTACACCCCATTTACATATGGTAAAAAACTCTTGAAAATTTAAAATTTTCAAAAATATTTTGAATATTGAATTTTTTAAAATTCCATATCTTTTAAATTGTGAATGTTTTTTGAACTTGGGTAGTAGGTTATTATCATCTAAATTTTTTTACCATCAAAATTATTACAATATTCCTTTGTAAAATTAACCACATTTAACACAACACCTATTCAAGTTCAAATATCCTTTTTTTTTAAAACACCCAAAATTTAATTTAATGATTTTTTAAATTTGAATTCCTCAGCTTTCATATTAGTCATTTAGCACAACTTGGAATGATTAACATAACTTTAAAATGTCAAAAAAAACATATGTTAAAAAACTCACAATTTTCACCACTATCTCACATGGTTTTTTGCTCCTATCTTTGTATTTGCACCTTTTTACTTTTAATTAAACTCTATTTCACTTTTAGTTAAGTTTTAGTTCATTCCTAGTTAACTTTTAATTCACTTCTAACTAACTCATAGTTCACTTTTAATTCATTTCTAGTTAACTCCTTTTTCATTTTTAGTTAAGTCTAAATTCATTCTTAGTTAAGTTTTAGTTCATTTTCAATTGAGTTATAGTTCACTCATAGTACACACATGGGCGCACATGGGCGCACGTGGGTGAACATGGGTCATAAGTAGATTGGAAGTTTCTTAAGAAATGTGATTTTGAATAGGAAAATCAAGCATTATGTGAATATGTTGTTCATTTACAAACCAACCAAGCTTTGACCTCTTTGGGATGTGTTTCCACAACACAACCTAACCAAAGGAGCCACGGATTAGCGTACTTAACAAGTTTGATGGCACACGTTCAAAGTTTTGGAATTTTGTCAACCAAGTGCATTTGGTCATATGGCTTTATCCTAATCGATATCCAACTAGCCCAACCCAAGTTGGACTTGTTGGCATTTTGTTGTCAAGCATGGCCTTTTTTTAGTTTGCACCTTTGTTTGAGCATCAATCACCCTTGCTCAACAACTTTGAAGCATTTTTTGAAAAGTTCAATGCCACCTTTGGAGATTTGGACAAAAAACACACGTTTAACATCAAAATACGATCTCTTTATCAAGGATCACGTTTAGCTGTAGTATATGCATTAGAGTTTAAATAGTTGACTTGTGATATTTCATGTTGTGAAACAACACTCATAAATTAACTCCAGTTTAGGTTATGAGGTGATGCAAAAGACTTATTATTTACCTTGCTAGACCCTTCAACCTTAAATTAGGCCATTGGATAAGTTGTCCAATGTGACAACATGTTTTTTGAACATCAACAAAAGGGGTGTTATGAACCAACATTAACAATACATTTGATGGTGGTGCATAATTCACCTCTAGTTAATTTTTAGTTAAATTTTAATTCATTTTTAATTAAGTCCTAGTTCATTTTTAATTAAATCCTAATTCACTCCTCAATAACTTTTAGTTCACTCTTAGTTGAGTTTTAGTTCATTATCAATTAAAATTTAATTCACACATGAGTTCGCACATGGGCACATATGGGTGAACATGGGCCACAAGGTGAAAGCACATTAAGGGTGAACCACTTTTGTTCAAAAAAGGTGATGTATAACATGTATTATAATATTTAGTAAATTAAAATCTTGATGGCATCTTTTTGTTATCTTAAACACAAGTAAAAAACTTTAGAATTTGCACAACAACATTTTTAAATTCAAAGTTCATTTTGAATCAAAATTAATTTTGGTCCAATGGTTAGATGAAGAAGATTAGATAAAATCAATGTACACATAGTATGTAACTTATAATTTTTCAACAATCGTAAGGCCTCATGTTTATGATTCATGAAACATCACCAAACAAAAGAAAATTGAAAAAATAATGCAATGTCCATCTACAAATTCTCTTCTTCTTTGATATGGTAATGGTTTTTTCTTTAAAAATAAGATATTATTATGCATTCATTATTAAACAAATGCAAAAAAACACATTGCTTGAATGGAATTTCATGTGAAAACTTTAAAATTTTACATTGTTTTTCTTTTGATTGATGTATATCAATATCATACACCATAAAAAAATTCACCTACTAATTCCATCCACTACCCTAATTTTGAAGTATATATTAAAATTTTCAAACTCTGTGATGGGTATTTTTTGTCATAAATATACTCATACATTCAAGTTTTTCAATGTTTGTTAAAATTTTCAAAATAATTGATTACATGAAGTTTAAAGTTAATCGAATATACTTAAAACAAGAAAAAATAATCCAAGAAGCGATGTCTATACATTACTAATAAATTTAATTCTAGAAAGATTATACGTGTGATTATAATTTTGGGGGGGCTTATTGTGCTTTCACCCCACAAGTAGATTGGAAGATTCTTGAGAAATTTTTTTGAACTAAATGCCAAGGGGTATAAATTGAAATATAAATCCCTATTACCTTTAGTCTATTCAATGCTAGTTTTGGGTATGATTTCTTATCATAACCTTGTTCTGATTATTGCTTGTAATAAAACCTTGTTGGATTTTGTTTTGCACCTAACGTGTTTTTGTTCTTGTTTTTTGCTTCATGATCAAGATTTGGGAAATTAGGCTTGCCTTTGTTTTCATCTTGGTTTAGGAAATCCCAAATCTTGATTATTTTCATGCTTGTAATTATAAGAATGGAAAATTGTTTGCTAAAAAGCAAGTTTGCCTCCAAGAAAGTTGAAGAGCCCTGTGAAAACTAGGTTTGTTTCAAAAGTTGTATGTTTCCAGGAAACATAGGAATATGCTTGCACCATCACGATTTGTTACTATTGTCAATCTTTGCATTTATAGGCCCATGTTCCATCCAATTTGATTTGGACTATTGTAAACAATGTGATTGAAATCTTGAATTTAGTTGTTAAACAATGTGACCGAAATCTTGAATTCAATTGTTAAATAACCATACTAAAGATTACTAGTTGTTGTTTGATGTTCTTTATGTTATAATTTCCATCAACATTAAGTTTCAAGTTGAGTATAATTCTAAGGTGTCTATTTTTCCTCCTTTGACTTGTGGAAAGTTTGATGCAAAGCTAGAAATCTTGTATGTTAAGATGGCAAAATAATCTTTACGTGTCTTGCAACCTTTTCTTGCATTTTGTGTTCAATTTGATGCAACCATGGCCCGTAACATGATGGCCCTCATGTTAGATCCTAGATATAAGGGTTTAAAGTGTGTGGCAGACCTAATTGGAAAGGATAGAGCTTGGGTTTTAGTGGAGGAATGACAAAAATAAATTTGGTTTTGCTTTTAGTTGTGGTCTTCAAGTCCTTTAATCTTGGCCACCCACAACCACCTCCTCCAAATCCAATTGTCCTTAATGACCCATTGTTTGGTGAACCGACATCTTAGATTTCAACAATCTAAGTTGTCTTTATCGATTGAAAGCTTGTTGAAATCTAAGTTGTCTTTATTTCATTGGATTGTGGTTTTGGAAGAGGATTTGAAAAGTCTTCTTGCTTGGTGGAAGACACATGAATCCCAATTCTTAAATGTTGGATTCTTGACAAAACAAATCCTTGGAATTCCAAGAAGCCAAATCAAAACTGAATGCATTTTTAGCATTGCCATTGTTTTGACTATTTATAGCACTACCAATTGGGTTTTGATAATTTGGATGCCTTAGTGATGATTTACAGAAACTCATTTGACGATGCACAAATAGATTGCAAACTTGCTAAAGAAGGCATCACAAAAAAAATTGTGCAAAAAACAAACTATTTGATGAATATGAGAAAGAACTTTAGGAACATATTATTGAGGATGAGTAAAAAAACTTTGTGATTTCATGTTCATTCAAATTGGAAGTCCTTTCCTAGTTCTTCTATTGGTTACTTGCTACCTCCTTTTTTCGTCACCTATTAATTTTTTTTCCATTTCAAGGACTTGGCTATGTTTTTTTTAAAATTTTGATTTTGTTTGGCCCCATGAACCTTTGATCAATGATATACATTGTTGTAGGGTTTTGGACCTTTGCTAATCAAATTTTTGGTGATGCGCCAATTGGTTAACTTGATTCATCAAATGATCACTTTTTTTTTCCAACTTGGTATCACATTGAGGCTTTAATATAATGTTTCATGCAACTGTGATAATTTTGGGACCTCTACAGATGAAAATAATTTGTAGTGCTTATGTTAGTACTTGGTATCATGTTTTATGTGTCATCAAGTGATGATTTTTTTTCAACTTGGGACTTATAAACTTGCAGATTATTATTTTTGTTTGATTATGCTTTATCTAACTTTAATATCTAATAATTATACTTTAGTGATGAATTTGGAAACTCTTCAAATCAAATTTGTTGTAATGTTTATTGGTGGTTACTTTATATGGTTTATCAAATAATGATTTTTTTTTCAACTTGGGACCTACTCACACAAATTAATTTTATTAATTTTATGCTTGGTAGCTCTAGCTTTTGCTTCTGATCAATGACACATTAGTGATGAATATAAGACTGCTTCAAATGGAAGTTGTCATAATTTGTTTTTGCTTGTTATTGTATATGACTTATCAAATGAGATTTTTTTTTTCTAACTTGGGATCTAATGAATTTTATTTATTTTTTCCAACTTGGCAACCAAGTTATCCTTGATCAATGATGCATTTGTTTTGAGACATCTCCAAATCAAATTTGTTGTGACCAATATTTTGTTGGCTTTTTTTTTGGTAAGGATTCATCAAGGATTTTTTCCTTTCAACTTATGCAAAAAGTTGCAATTTTTTATTTTTTTTGGGTGGCATCACACATTAAATCAACATATTCATAATAATGATACTATGCACCCCTCTAGTATCACACAATTCAATATCACGATACTCATATCATTGTGTGAAAATTGTAAACTTTGTACATATTGATACCACGTGCTATGAGTTTCCATATTTTTAGCCTTGCCCCAATACCCATACTGACATGGTATATAAATTTTCAAGAAAATAAAAATCAAATACTCATACCAGATGGGTATGTTAAAAATCCAATACCAGTCCAACCCTAAACCCTAAACCCTAAACCCCACCCCCAAATTGTAGTCGAGACTTGGGGCAAAACAGTAAATAGTAGCAACGAGAGTTAAACGGCAGACTTGGGAGACTTGGGAGCCCAATGGAAGCTTGTTTTTGCTTTGTTGTTGTCGAGACTTCTTCGAATCTGAGATCAGGCACTTTACTGTTGTTGTTGTTGCAGTGAGAACATAACTCCAAGAGAAAAAGAGATGGCAAAACTGGGAACAAGACGTTCAAACATGTGCATGGACTTCCTTCGCTCATCCGTCCACTGACGAACCTCCATGTAGCAGCAGAGGTGACGAAGAAGGAAAGTATGGTCGATGCATCCGAGACGAAGAAGAACAACAACAAAAATAACAACAACAACAACATCACCACCCACCCACCCATCCAATGGTGCAATTCCAGCACAACTTTCGATCTTCGCTGACTCGATTGAGCATCTGTTGTAGCTCCATTTGCAGAAGATCTATGCATCAACGATTGAGCATCTGTTGTAGCTCCATTTGCAGAAGATCTATGCATCAACGATTGACCATCTGTTGGAGGTCGATGGAGTTGTGAGAAGAAGAAAAACCCTGTGAATAAAAAATCAAGGATGGGAACCCAAATCCCAACAACTCAGATTCAGATGGAGTTGCAGCAGATGGCTGGGATCCAGAGAGCGAAAAAAAAGATGGCAATAGTGTTAATGCACTCTTCTGGAACAGGTGTTGGTTGCCCACCTCAGGAGAGAGAATATACACAGTCTGCTGTTGACTTCCTGCTATCTTCCTCGCAGCAGGTTCCTGACAGCAGGAAGACAACGGTA
>Ga0209208_10007662_pt1 | contig 14573 bp, 7 predicted proteins | sample S1TSphfallax_3_FD_187694 | JGI IMG/M metagenome (GOLD analysis project Ga0209208, IMG submission 187694) | Host-associated microbial communities from peat moss isolated from Minnesota, USA - S1T2_Fd - Sphagnum fallax MG (SPAdes) (version 2) | ecosystem: Host-associated > Plants > Peat moss >...
AGGGCGAATTCAAGGCGACTGCACCTGCTGCGCGACCAGCGAAATGCGGGGATTCTTCGCTGCGCTCAATGACGGCGGGTACAGCATTATTGCAGCGGCTCAGGCGCTGGGGCGCTTGCTTCATTGTGGCGGTGTAGCTGCGGCGGCCTTTTGCCGCTCGGATGCGGCCTCGGACTTTTTCCCCTGGGCGTCGTAGATCTTTGCCAGTCCGAGGTGGGCGTCGGCGTAGCCGGCGTCGTAGCTGAGCGCGTCGTTGAACTGCACAGTTGCGGCGGCGAGGTCGCCGGATTTGAGCAGCGACTCGCCGGAGTGCGTGGCGACCTCGGCGCGCTGGCGGTTCATATTCTGCTTCATCAGGATAGCGGCCTGTCTGCGCTGCTCGGTAGCCTCGGCGGGGCGGTTTTGCTTGATGAGAACGGCGGCGAGGGTAAGGCGCGGATCGGGCTGCTGTGGCAACTGCTTGATCGCTTCTTCGAGCGCGGCGGTGGCTTCAGGGAGGCGGTCGAGTTTGCTGTAGACGCTGCCGAGGGTCGCCCAGCCATCGCCGTTCTGGGGGCGCAGGGCGAGCGAGGTCTTCAGCTCGCGGGCGGCGTCTTCGTAGCGGCCGGTCTGCATGTAGAGGACGCCGAGCAGGTAGGGCGATTCGGCCTGCTTCGGGTCGAGGCGTTCGGCGGTTTCGAGCTCGGGGACGGCGTTCGCGGCGTCGTCCTGCATCTTGTAGGCGACGCCGAGGTCGTAGTGCAACTGGGGCAGGTCGGGAGCCAGGGCCAGCGCGGCGCGGAGTTGCAGGATTGCGTCGGCGAACTGGTTCAACTGCACGAGGGCGGCGGCGAGGTTCTGGTGGGCGGTGACGTCGTTTGGCGCAAGTGAGACGGCGCGTTGCAGGACGGGGACCGCCTCCGCGGTGTGTTGCGTCTGGCTGAGCGCCATGCCGAGGTTGATCATCGCGGCGGCGTTGCCGGGCTGCTTTGCGAGGACTTTACGAAGGAGCGGAATGGAGTCGGGCATGCGGCCGGAGCGCTGGAACGAAAGTGCAAGGGCGTAGGTAGTGTCGATCGCGAGGGGATCGGCGGGATTGCGGTCCCGGGCGAGGATTGCCTGAAGGACGGTGGTTGCCTGCGCATCATATCCCGATGCGGCGAGGGCCTTGCCGTACTCGAAGGCGATGGCGTTGTTCTGTGGGGCGAGTCTTGCGGCGCGGGCGAGCTCTTGGAGGGATTCGGGGTCGCCCTGGGCCTGCAAGGCGAGGCCGAGGTGCAGGTGCGCGGTGGCGAGTGTGGGAGCGAGTTTGGCGGCGGCGGCGAAGTGGGTCTGCGCGTCGGGCCATCGCTGCTGCCGTGCGTAGATGGAGCCGAGATCGTCCTGAAGCACGGCGTTGCGCGGGTCGGCGAGGCTGGCGGCGGTCATCTTCGCGGCGGCTTCGTCGAGGCGGCCTGTAGCGGCGAGCGCGCGGGCGTAGTTGGCGAGCACGGCTGCGGGTAGAGGCTTATGCTGTGCCCTGGCTGCGGCGTCAAGAGCGGAGTAGGCGGCGAGCGCCTTGTCGAGGTCTCCGGCGCGTTGCAATACGAGGGCGCGATTGGCCTGGGCGGCGATATCGGAGGTCTGAAGCGCGACGGCTGAGTTTGTCAGTGACACAACGGCGCACAGCAGCACAACTGAAAGGAGCAGAGTTGAGCGAAACCATCCCTGCGGCATGTCTAGCGGCCTGTTGCGGAGAGATCGTTCGTGGTTGGCTTCCGGCAAACCAACGTCGCAAAATCGAGACGTGGGGCACCCGCTTCTATGGTTGCGGCAACGAAATGGTTGCGACGGGCCATTAGTTCTGGTCTCCGGGAGAGTTTTGCAACGACTCGGCGGTCTTGTACTCGCGGGTGGCGTCTTCCTTGCGGCCGGCGGCGCGGTAGGCCTGACCGAGCAGTAGGTGCGTAAGGTGATTGCCGGGGTCCATCTTTTCCGCGCGGACGAGGTAGTTGAGCGCGGTAGCCGGGTCTTCGCGCTTCAAGAGCACCTGGCCGAGGAGGATGTAAGGGCCGGTCGAATTGGGTTCGAGCAGGACGGCGCAGTCGAGCGCCTGCTGCGCCTCTTCGAGCCGCGAGGCGTGCATGTAGGCATCGCCGAGCCGCTCATACACCTCGCCGTCCATGGGATTGATTTTGCGCTCCTCCTCGAACTGGGTGATGGCTTCGGCCTCGTGTGAGGTTGCGAGCGCGATCTGGCCAAGGAGCAGGTGGGCGAGGGGTAGATGGGGGTCGAGCGCCAGCGCCTTCTCGGCCATCTGGGCCGATTCCGTGGGGTAGTTGCGGCGGAGCAACATGCGCGCGAGGAAGAGATACGCTCCGGCGGAGTTGGGAGGCAGCTTGTACTGTTTGGCGAAGATGCGGCGGGCGTCGTCGTAGCGCCTGACGTCCATGTAACAGACGGCGAGGACGTAGGTGCTGTCGGAGTTGACGGCGGCGATGGTGGAGTTGGAGCGTTCGAGAAGCGGAATGGCTTCGGCAGCCCTGCCCATGCGGTAGAGGGTGACGCCGCGCAACTGGACGGCTTCGAGGTCGCCGGGATTCTGGGCGATGGCGCGCTCGAAGGCGGCATCGGCGGCGGCGAAGTCGTTGCGCTGGTAGTGGATTGTGCCGAGGAGACGCTCGGTGCCGGGCGGCTCGGGATGCTGCTGGGCCAGCTCGTTCAACTTGGCCTCGGCCTCCTTCAACTGGCCGCGAGAGAGCATCTGCTGGATCTCGGGGAGTTGTTGCGGGGTGGTGGGCTTCGGGATTGGGGCCTTTGCCGCCTGGGCAGCAAGGGCTGCGGGCAGGAGAGCGAATGCGATGAGGTTCATACATCCCACCCATCGCGTAAGACAGAGGCGCGATGGATGGGGCACCCGGGCGTTCGAGGTGCCGAAAAGCTGAATTCTCAGCGAACCCACCCATCGCATAAGACAAAGGCGCGATGGATGGGGCACCCAGGCGTTAGAGGTGCCAAAAAGCTGAATTCTCAGCGAACCCACCCATCGCATAAGACAGAGGCGCGATGGATGGGGCACCCGGGCGTTCGAGGTTGAGCAAGGCTGGAGTCGCTTTGAGATCATCGCTAGAACATCGACCCCGCTACCTGTTCGGCGATGTTTTCGGAGTCGTCGCTGATGGGGTTTCTAGTCTTGGTGGGGCTGGTGGGCGGCTGGGCGATCCATGCGGCCTTGATGGTAATGACGAAGGCGCGGTCGCGGACGCGGCCGACGATCAGCTCCTCGCCTTTGTTCGCTCCGGAGTTCGGGATGCACTGCACTGCCTGGTTGCCGATGCCTTTCAACGTGACAGCGCTTGTGCCGCAGAGCGCGAGATAGCCGGGAAACTCCTGGGGCGTGCGGGCCATGGTATGCACGGCGATGCGGAGCATTGCGCCAGTGCTGCCTTTGAACTCGCAGGTCGCATCGCCATCGACGGTGACACCTGATACTACCGACTGCACCTCGCCGTTAAGGAAACCTCCAGCGGTCGCGGCGTTCATCCAGGGACACTGCGGCTCCGCATGGCAGGCGGATGGACTGCCGAGGAAGAGGGCTGTGATGGCGAGCAGAAGCAAGGGAACGCGGCTCATTGCGACCCTCCGGCGTGCGTGCGGGGAGTTGAAGCGTCGATCTCGCCGTTCTCGGTGTGCGGCATATTAGTGTGAACGTGCCAAGGGACGCTTTCGATGGAGATTTCGGGGTGCTTGCGCAGGAAGTCGAGCGAGTAAGTCGGCGCGCCGGGATCGACCTTCTTGGTGACGAACATCGCGGACTGCTCCTTCGCCTTGTCCTTCATGCCCATGCGGCGGTAGAGGAGGGCGAGGTTGTAGTGGGCGGCGAGGTCGTCCGGGTCGATGGCCTGAAGGGCCTCGAACTGCTCCATTGCATCCTGCGGACGACGCTGCTGATAGTACGAGATGCCAAGCTCGCGGCGGGCGTCGCGCGACTGCGGATACTGGGCGATTACCTTCTGGAGGTCGGCGACCTCGGCGTCGGAGTGGCCGGCGCGGCGCTCGACGAGGGCGAGGTAGTAGAGGGCTCGGGCGTTGTCGGGCGCAAGCTCCAGCGCCTTTTCGAGACCGCCGCGCGCGGACTCGTATTTTTCCCACTCGATGTTGGTGAGACCGATGTTGGTGTAGCCGTCGGCGTAGTCGGGGCGAAGCTTGACAACGTGCGCGAAGGCGTCGATGGCTTCGCTGTACTGCAGCTGGTCGAGGTAGGAGATGCCGAGGTTGTTCCAGCGCATCCAGTCGGCGTTGTCGTTGGCCTCGGGTTTGGTGACGGGGTTGTCGCCGATGTTGAGGGTGCGGGTGCGGGAGGCGATCTCGACGATGGGATAGGCGGGGTGGTCGTCGCCAAAGATGTTGTTCAGGTAGCTCTGGCGGAGATGGCGGTAGTTGACCTTCGCGGTGATGGAGATGGGTCCCTTTGCGTTGGCGGGGATCTGGAACTCGTAGCGGATGAGGGTCGAGCGGCCGGCCTGGATGGAGTTGTCGTAGGCGACGGAGTGGATGGTCCAGACCTTGTGGTTGTCGACGAAGGTGCCCTCGGTGTTGACGGGGCGGTTGGTGAAGCTGTGCGCGCGCTCGTCGAGCATGCCGTTGGGCTTGATAAAGCCGCTATGGTATATCTCTTTCCCGGTGGAGTCGGTGGCGGAGAATTCGACCCAGCCCTCGTAGAGGTCGCGAACCTCGGGGATGAGCGAGTGGCCGATGTTCTTGTTCTGGATGACGGTCATCACCTGGATGGTCTCGCCGGGCTTGAGGTCGAAGGCGGTCGAGCCGAGCGGGGCGATCATCTCGCCGCTTGCGCGCTTGATGCCGAAGAGATCGATGTTCAGGTAGTTGCCGCTCTTGAGGAACTCGATGGTCTTGGCGAGCTGCTCGTCGAAGCCGTAGTAGAAAGGCACGGCGGTGTTGCCGGCCAGCCATCGGTGCGAGGCGAACTGTCCGTTCTTCGCGCCGGGATCGGGCAGCAGGGCGGCAGAGCGCTTCATGTGGCATCCCTGGCAACTGGTGAAGTCGGCCGAGTAGAAGGTGAGCGGGTTACGCTGCGAGAACTTCGAGTTCTGCCACTCGTCGTAGGCGGTGAAGGCGCGGATGAACTTGTAGCCGTTCAACGGGTTGGGCAGGTTGGCCTTGTGGCAGGCGGAGCAGAACTCCGGCGTGCGGTAGAGGGGCTGCATGACGGCCTTCGAGTGTCGGTCGAGGTGGGCGAGGATCTCGGAGTCGGGGACGAGGCCGGGGATGCGGGTGCCCTTCTCGTCGACCATGACGGCGGGGACGCCCATGACGTAACCGCCGTTGCCGTTGGTCGATTGCACCTTCTGCACGGAGTGGCAGGTCATGCAGGTGAGGCCGTCCTGGTCGAAGCCGCGATCCACTACCGAGGCCTGGGTGAGGCCGCCGGCGAGCACGGCGACGGGGTTGTGGCAGCTATCGCAGTGGCGGGCGAACTCAATGCCCTTGGTGCGCATGAGGATGTTGACGCTGGTGCGATAGAAGGGCGTGCGGAAGGAGTTCGAGTGCAGCGACTGCCGCCACTGGTGGTAGGCCTCCTTGTGGCACTTGCCGCAGTAGTCGGCGGTCGGGAATGCGTCCGGCTGAAGGAAGGTATTGCCCTCGACCGCGCCGTTGCCGGGCGTGGAGATGTTGCCGGGGCCGAAGGCGAAGTTGTAGCTTGCCGAAACGTGTTCGGCGTACTGCTTGCGGGCGAGTTCCTGGTCGGTGATCTTCTGCTGGGTAGCGTTCGCGTCGGAGTGGGCCTGGATCTTCTGCTCGGGAAGGAAGGCGATGACGTTAGCGACGGACAGGGCGGCGACGAGCAGGCTGTAGCCGGCGCGGACGGTAAGGGAACCTCGCAAGTCGCGGAGGATTCGTTCCGTCTTCGGCCCCATAAAATGTTCTCGCTGCTGCATCTTCTCTCAACTCCGCCGCAAACAGCCGTCGTGGCGCGGGCTTTATGCCGCGCACAGCGGATTCTACTCACTTCGAAGGACGGTTGTCTGCCACTTTCCGGGTCTTCTCCGGCTGCGAACTTTGAGCGAAGGGATAGGACGAGACACCTTTGCCTTCTTCGATAAGGAAGAAACGGTCTACCGCTGGGAGATTGAGCTTTTCGACGGCTCCGCTTGGCCAGTGGACTTCGACGGAATCGACGGAGGTTGCGTCGCCAATGCCGAAGTGCGGGCGCTGGTCGTTCGAGGACTCGTAGCTGCCGCCGCTGAGGACGTCGGCGCGCTGCTTCTGTCCTCCAGCGGTGAGATATACGGTTGCGCCGACGGCGTCGCGCGGGCTCTTCGGGCCGCCGATCAGCTTCAGTCCGACCCAATGGTGATGGTCGGGGCTGACGTCCTGCATCAGCGAAGGAACGTGGTCCATGGAGTTGATGACGACGTCGGTCTTGCCGTCGTTGAAGAGGTCGCCGAAGGCCGCGCCGCGGCCGGGAATGACTTCAGCCAGGCCGGTGCCGATGACCGGCGGCATCAGCTCGAACTTCTCGCCATGCTTGATGTTGTGGAAGAGCAGCGGGCGCTGCGCGTAGGAGGTGCCCCAGTCGTGGTCGTCGACCTGGGGGTAGACGTGACCGTTGACGAGAAAGATGTCCTTCCAGCCATCGTTGTCGTAGTCGATGAACTCGGTCGCCCAGGTGAGGAAGGGATAGGTGGCGGCAGCTATGCCCAGCTCGGGGCTGATCTCGGTGAAGCCCATGTCTCCGCCGTTCTTGAAGAGCGGCTTGTAGTCGTCGGAGAAGGTGCCGGTGTAGAGATCGACCATGCCGTTGTTGAGATAGTCGCCGATGGCGAGGCCCATGCCGGCCTGGTCACGGCCCTGCTGGTTCAGGGCAAAGCCGGAGTAGTAGCTGGTGTCCTCGAAGGTGCCGTCGCCCTTGTTGATGTAGAGGTAGTTGGGCGAGGAGTCGTCGGTGACGACGAGGTCCACTTTGCCATCGTTGTTGATGTCGACGAAGGTGGCGGTGAAGCCGTAGTAGCGGGACTTGTCGGCTACACCGGCTTTTTCGCTGACGTCGGTGAAGGTGCCGTCGCCGTTGTTGTGGAAAAGGTGGTCGGGCTCTCCGACCAGGCCGCGCGGGCCGCACATGATCTTCGCGCCGCGGAACTGGCAGTAGACGGAGCTGGCGGCGGCGGAGCCGGAGTCGGGCAGATGGTCGAGGTCGAAGTGGACGTATCCGGGCACGAAAAGGTCGAGAAGGCCATCGCCGTCGTAGTCGCCGAAGGTGGCTCCGGTGGACCAGTTGCCGAGGGTGACGCCGGCCTTTTCGGCGACGTCGGTGAAGGTGCCATTGTGGTTGTTGTGGAAGAGGCGGTTCTTGCCGAAGTTGGTCACGTAAAGGTCAGGCCAGCCGTCGTTGTCGTAGTCGCCGACGGCCACGCCGAATCCCCAGCGATCGTTCGTCACGCCAGCTTTGGCGGCGACGTCGGTGAAGGTGCCGTCGTGATTGTTATGGAAGAGCGCGGCGTGTGGGGCATCGGCCGTGCCCTTGAGCGCGTCACCTTTGAGTGCCTCGAAGGTCGAGCCGTTGACCATGTAGATATCGAGCCAGCCGTCGTTGTCGTAGTCGAGAAGCGCGACGCCGGAGCCAGTGGCCTCAAGGATGTACTTCTTTTCGGGCGTCCCCATGGTGTGGTGCCAGGAGGTGAGGCCGGCCTGCGCGGCGATGTCCTTGAAGAGGACGGGACCGTCCTTGACGAAGCCGCCGGCGGTGATGGGACGCATCTCGGAGTCCTTGACCGGGGCGAAGACGCCCGCGGTGGAAGAGCCTCCCTGCGGTGGCGGGCTCTGGCGGCTCTGCGCTGAGGCTGCGCCGTAGCCTGTGCTGGGACTTGTCTGCCCAGCCGCATGCGCGGTGTGAAGCGGCAGCAGGAACGTGATGAGAGCGCCGCACCTGACGGCTTTACTCCGCAATTCAAGCTTCATAGACCTACCCAGTGATGAGCATACTCGCGGATGCAAAAGTTGGGCGTCAACCATTGGATGGAGACTGTCACTTGGGCGAGAGCTGGCGTCCGGATGGCGTACCATCATGCGTATCGTGTCTTCTTCCACTCCGGACATAGCAGGGATCTTCCAGGCGATTGGCGGCCGCGAGGCGAGCCTGATCGAGCGTCTGCGGACGCTGGTGGAGATCGAATCGCCGACCAGCGAGAAGGCGGCGGTGGACCATGCTCAGAGTGTGTTTGCGGGCTGGGCCGAGGCTGCCGGGGGCAAGGTGATTCGGCACAAGCGCCGGGAGTTTGGCGACTCGATTGAGGTGCGGTTCGGCAGGCTGGCGCGCGGCGAGAGGCCGACGTTGCTGCTGGGGCATCTGGATACGGTGTGGGCGCTGGGGACGCTGGAGCGGATGCCGTTCGAGGTCACACGCGACCGCATCTCCGGCCCGGGCGTGCTGGACATGAAAGCCGGTGTGCTGATGGCGTTGACGGCGATCGGAGCGCTGCGGGAGGTGCAGCTTCTCAGGCGTCCGGTGACGATGCTGATCCATGGCGAGGAAGAGGTGGGAAGCCCCGCTTCGCGCAAGCTGACCGAGACAATCGCACAGCGCTGCGGCGCCGTCTATGTTCTAGAGCCGGCGCAGGGCGCGGTGGGCGCTTACAAGACCGCGCGGAAGGCCGTGGGAATGTACCGGCTCTCTGTCGAGGGGGTCGCGGCGCACAGCGGCGTGGACTTTGAGAAGGGGCACAGCGCGGTGGTCGAGCTGGCGCGGCAGATCGAAGTAGTGCAATCGCTGACGGATCTGACGAAGGGGATCACGGTGAACCCGGGAGTGATCGGCGGAGGGAGCCAATCGAATGTGATTGCGGCCGAAGCGTGGGTGGAGATCGATGTGCGGATCGCGCGCAAGAGGGACCTGGAAAGAATGGACCGCGCGCTGCGTTCCCTACGACCGTTCGACAAGGCTTGCAAGCTGACGATGAGTGGAGGTATGAACCGGCCGCCGATGGAGCGGTCCAAAGGCACGGTGGAACTCTTTCGGCGAGCGCAGCGGCTGGCTGCGGAGCTGGGCATTGCGCTTGAAGAGGCGGCCACGGGCGGGGCATCGGACGGAAACTTTACCGCTGCGCTCGGCATTCCGACGCTCGATGGAATGGGCGCGGTGGGCGCGGGAGCGCACGCGCCGCATGAACATCTTGATCGCCGGCATCTGGTGCCGCGAACAGCGCTGCTGGCTGCGATGCTGCTGTGAATGGTTGAACGCCTCGTTGCGAGTCTGAACTGCGAATTGGAGAGTCTATGAACCTGATGCCGGTAAACCCGATGCAGCCCGTGACCAGTCCGAGATAGAGAAGTGCCATGAATCGAAGTCATTTCATTCTCAGCTTTGCCGGAGCGCTTGCCTTGGGAGGAGCTTTCTGTCTCGACGCTTGCGGGCAGCAGACGGTTGCACCCGTTTCTGTACAGGCGCTGGAGCAGAGCTTCGCGACGCCGCCCGACGACGCGCGGCCGATGATGCGCTGGTGGTGGTTCGGTCCCGCCGTGGTCAAGCCGGAGCTCTCCCGGGAGCTTCATGTGATGCAGGCGGCGGGCATCGGGGGTGTCGAGATCCAGCCGGTTTATCCGCTCGCCCTGGACAATCCTCAACACGGCATAAAGAACCTGCCGTATCTCTCGCCGGACTTTCTCGACGCCGTCCACTTCACCAACGTCACCGCCCGGTCGCTGGGTCTGCGAACGGACATCACGCTCGGCAGCGGCTGGCCTTATGGCGGCCCCGGGACTACGCTTGCGCTCTCGGCCGGGCGGCTGAAGCTCGTGGCGCTGCCGGTGAGTGGCAACTCGATCGCGCTTCCCATGCCCGCCTCAGGTGATGCCCTGATCGCGGCGTTCGTGGCTAACGGAACACCTGCGCACTGGTCATCGAGGGGCGCAAAGCAGATCGGGGCCAAGGGCGGCACCATAACTTTGCCGGATAACTTGCCTGGTCCGAGGACGCTGCTGCTGTTCTATGCCTCGCACACGGGACAACATGTGAAACGAGCTGCCGTCGACGCGGAGGGTTTGGTGCTCGATCACTTCTCGCGGGCCGCCATCGATGAGCACTTGCACGACGTGGCGGACAAGCTCGCGTCGGCCTTCGGTGATGATCCGCCGACGTCTGTGTTCTCGGACTCTCTGGAGGTCTATGGCTCTGACTGGACCCCAAACCTGCCCGCCGAGTTTCAGCGCCGGCGCGGCTACGACCTCGTGGCGCATCTGCCCGAGCTTTACGCAGGCGACTCACCGGAGGCGGCGGCCGTCCGCCATGACTGGGGTGAGACGCTCTCCGATCTCATACGCGAGAACTATCTTCAGCCGATTGAGGCATGGTCCAGGGCGCACAAGACACTCTTCCGGTCTCAGACGTATGGCGAGCCCGCCGTTACGCTCGCCGATGAGGCGATTGCAAATCTGCCAGAGGGTGAAGGACCACAGTGGCGACAGTTCTCCTTCACTCGCTGGGCCACTTCCGCGAGCCATCTGTACGGACGTCCGGTCACCTCGGCCGAGACCTTTACCTGGCTGCACTCGCCTGTCTTTCGCGCCACGCCGCTCGACATGAAGGTCGAGGCCGATCGCATGTTTCTCTCCGGCGTCAATCAGATCATTGGACATGGTTGGCCTTATACTCCGCCGGGCGTGGCCGAACCCGGCTGGAATCTCTACGCCGCGGCCGTCTTCAACGAGCACAACCCCTGGTTCCCGGTGATGCCGGAGATCGCGCGGTACATTCAGCGCGCAAGCTGGCTGCTGCGACACGGCCAGCCAGCCAACGACGTTGCGATTTTGCTGCCGGAAGACGATGCGCAGGCGGCGTTCACGCCGGGCCACGTGGCGGTGACAGACGAGATGAAGAAGCTGGTCACACCGGAGCTGATGCAGTCGGTGTTGGACGCCGGGTACAACGTCGACTACATCGACGCCGCAACGCTGGACAAGCTTGGCAGCATCTCCTATCCGATCGTGGTGATGCCTGCGATGGACCGTCTGCCGCTAAGGACAGCGCATCTGCTCGCGCAGTATGCAGCCGGAGGAGGCCATATCATTGCGGCCGGTAAGCTGCCCACGCTGGCTCCAGGACTGGCGGAGCGCGGGGATTCGGGAGCGGTCGCAGAGACCATTCAGCGGCTTTTCACTTCAGGGAACGCTCACGCGGTCCATCTCCGCGACGAGAAGAGCATCGGCTCGGCGCTTTATGCCGCCCTGCCGCCGGACCTTACGAGCACAAGCCTTCCGAATCCCGCGCGTGCTGGCGGAGATGAGAACGCCGGGCTGGGCTTCATCCACCGCAAGCTGCAGGGAGCCGATGTCTACTTCGTCGTGAACAGCTCGAATGAGCCGCTTACAACGACGCTCGGCTTTCGCAAACATCACCACGGAGGTGTGCGGCTTTCGCTCGATAGCGGCAAACAGGTTGGTGAACTGTCTGGGAGTGCTCCTTATACGGCGACGTTTGCGCCTTATGAGTCTGCCGTGTTCCTGTTTTCGGACGATTCGAGCGCCATGACCGCAGCGCCCGCTAAGCAGGCGGAAGACATAGCAAGCAAGCCTGCGCTGCCCTCGCTTGAGTGGACGCTCAGCTTTGTGTCTGGCTCTCCTCAGCCTCTCGCCTCATTCGCGTCGTGGGCGACGATGCCGGATCGCAAGTTCTACTCCGGCGAAGCTGCCTACAAAGCCACTTTCCAGCTCGATGCGCTGCCTAGCGGGGCGGATCGCGTGGTGCTGGACTTTGGAGAAGGAACTCCTATTGCGGATACGCGCAAGCCGGGATCAGCCGGTATCAGTGCGTTGCTCGATCCGCCGATCCGTGAGGCCGCGATCGTATTCATCAACGGCACCCGCGCGGGTTCTCTCTGGCACCCTCCGTACTCTCTCGATATCTCGCCGCTCCTTCGAACGGGAGCGAACACGGTCGAGGTTCGCGTCTATAACACCGCGGTGAACATACTCGCGGGTCAACCACCGCGCGATTACAGCGCGCTGAACGCCAAGTATGGAAAGCGGTTCGATCCGCAGGACATGGACCAGATCCGGCCTTTGCCGTCGGGACTGCTTATTGCTCCGACGCTGCGTTTGGGAGATGCTGCAATAACCAGCAATGAGGTTCACTGACATGCGCCGACTTGTTTCTTTGCTGCGCCGCTCTTTCATATCCGCTGCTCACGCCGCGGTCACGCTCGACGTGCGCGACTTCGTTGCCAAGTGAGGCGCTGCATTGCGGATACTCGATGTCCGAAAGCGGTATAGCATCGGGCTTTCAGTAATCCGGGCCAATCAAGGATCATTTATACTTGCCGCATCATGCATGGCTGCTAAGTCGTTATAAGGAGCTTGTTAGCCGGAGTTTCCCTTGCATTTCCCAATAGGTTGCGAAGCGCGATATGGCTGATGTTCCCTCGGAGAGCGACAAAACTCGTGTTCGAGAAGATGCGGCTGTTCGCGATGTTCAAGCAGCTCCCTCTTCTAAGTCTCCTGACAGTTCACTGCCCCCCCCTCGCCCGGATCACGCCACCTCTTCAGCAGATTCTGAAGCAACGGTCATAGCAGCCTCACCGATTCGCCCTGATTCGTCCACCGGGCCGGCTGACCAGTCTTTGGCGACGAACCCGGACGCGACGATGATCTCCGTTCCGCGAATGGATCTTGATGCGGCCACGATGGTGCTGAATACTGCCATCCGCGTCTCGAATAGCTCTACTCAACCGAGGCCGTCTCCAGCGGGAACGAACATCTCCGGCGCAAACGGGATTCTGCTCGAGATCGGCACCGCGCTTGGCGGCCGCTATGAGGTTCTCGCGATCCTGGGACAGGGCGGAATGGGGGCGGTGTACAAGGCCGCTGACCGCGAGGTAGACCGAACTGTGGCATTGAAGGTCATCCGCCCGGAGATGGCCTCGAATCCCGAGATCCTGGCCCGATTCAAGCAGGAGCTCCTGCTCTCTTCCCAGGTGACGCATCGCAACGTGATCCGGATCTACGACCTCGGCGAAGCGCAGGGAGTGAAGTTCATCACGATGGAGTTCGTCGAGGGCGAGACGCTCCATCAGATCCTGAAGCAACGCGGCAAACTGGAAGTCGCCGAAGCCGTCGACATCATGGAACAGGTGGCCAGCGGGCTGGCCGCGGCCCACCGGGAAGGCATCATCCACCGCGATCTGAAGCCGGCCAACATCATGCGCGACAAGAACGGCCGCGTGGTGGTGATGGACTTTGGATTGGCGCGCACATTCTCCGGCGATGGGATGACGCAGACCGGCATGATGCTGGGGACGATGGAGTACATGTCTCCGGAGCAGGCGCAGGGCCTGGACGTGAAGGCCAGCTCCGACATCTTTACGGTTGGGCTGATTCTGTACGAGCTGCTTACCGGGAACACGCCGTTCCAGGCGGAGACGGCGATCGCAAGTCTGGTGATGCGCACGCAGCAGCGCGCGGCACCCTTGGTGAACGTCGATAGGAGCATTCCGGGAACGCTGAGCAATATCGTCGCAAAGTGTCTGGAAAAGGACCCGGCAAAGCGCTACCAGAGCGCGGAACATCTGGACGCCGATCTGCGCGCTTGGCAAAGCGGCAGCGGGGCAAAGAGCGTTTACGCTTCTTCGGCGCATCTGCGCGTGAACCGGGTCCGCGAGCTTCCCTGGCTGCGTATTGGGACGGCTGGCGTTCTGGTCCTGGCGCTTGCGGCCGGAGGCGGATGGTACGTCATCAGCAAGCGGCAGGCAGCCAAGATCGTGGCGCATGGCCCGGTCTCGGTGCTGATTGGCGACTTTGCGAACCACACCGGCGATTCGGTCCTGGATAACACGCTGGAGCCGATGCTCGGTGTCGCCATGGAAGGCGCCAGCTTCATCAACGTCTACAGCCGGGGAGATGCGCGCAAGCTGGCGAAGAAGCTTCCTAATCCGACGGACACGCTGGATGAGCAGTCCTCACGGCTCGTCGCCATGGAGCAGGGAGTCAACGCGGTCATTACCGGCGACATCAGCCTGCGCGGCGGCCAGTACGATATCTCCGCGATTGCTCTGGATACTCGAACGGGTAACGTGCTCGCAAAGGCGGACGAAACGGTTGCCAGCAAGCAGGAGATCCTGAGCGAACTTCCCAAGCTGGCTGTGCCAATCCGCAAAGCGCTGGGCGACACCACGCCCGACTCGATCCAGTTCCAAAAGGTGAGCGGAGGCTTTACCGCCTCGTCGCTTGAGGCGGCCCATCAGGACGCTCTCGGTGTCGACGAGCAGTTCGCGGGCAAGTTTCAGGAGGCGTTCGACTCCTTCAAGAAAGCAACCGAAGAGGATCCCCACTTTGCCCGTGCGTACACCGGCATGGCGGCCATGGCCAACAATCTCGGGCGGAATGCCGATGCCGTGAAGTACATGAAGCTGGCAATGGAGAACAAAGATCGCATGACGGAGCGGGAGTTCTATCGCAACCAGGGGCTCTACTACCTCACATTGGGAGAGTGGAAGGGCTGCGTGGAGCAATACACGCTGCTCGTCAATCTCTACCCCGCCGACCGCGTCGGCCAGAACAACCTCGCGAATTGCTACACACAGCTGCGCAACGCGCCGAAGGCGCTG
>Ga0209208_10007664_pt1 | contig 14572 bp, 6 predicted proteins | sample S1TSphfallax_3_FD_187694 | JGI IMG/M metagenome (GOLD analysis project Ga0209208, IMG submission 187694) | Host-associated microbial communities from peat moss isolated from Minnesota, USA - S1T2_Fd - Sphagnum fallax MG (SPAdes) (version 2) | ecosystem: Host-associated > Plants > Peat moss >...
TGTTCCCAAGTTCCCAGTTCCCATCACATGTTCCCAAGTTCCCAGTTCCCACCACCGCCCATAAATTTATAAATCACTATTGCCTCTTGCCTTTGTTGTTGGCTTTCAAGTCAAATGAAAAGCCAAATTTTGCAGCATTCTGGAGTTTCCATTATTCTGGCAAAGTTTCCATTGAGATCAGCTGCTGTTTCTGTTCAGAGTCTAAACCTGGGAAATATACTATATATATATATATTTGTCTGTTTATATTTAGAATCAAAATATCGGCGTCCTTATTTTCCTGGCTAAATTTAGCCAGTTTCACTATTTAATTTTTTCTCAAAATTGCTAAAATTATTATTTTGGTTTTCTAGTAGCCAGATTTTGAAATTCTTTTTGAAAAATTACCAGATTTCTCTCTATTGGGTTTTAGCATGGTAGTCCAAAATGTTAAGGATTGTTTAAAACTTTTACTTTTCATATTTGCTTCTATAGCCAAATTTGTCTAAATCTTCTAATCAATGATTGTCCGTTTGGCTACATCACAAAAAAGAATTCCAAAAAAAATAAAATAAAATCTAATTTAATTTCAGATCTAAAACAAGAAAAGAAAAGAAAATTCAAAGATCATACATGCTGACCAGACACCAGACCTCCAACTAAATACCGTAAGTGGCAAGTTTGCAACCAACTTAAGGAATCTCTTTCAATTACCAAACCAGGTCGTGTACTACACTCCTCCGCCAACACTAAATTCATGGACCATTGTGTTTCCCTCAAACCTGCCTTGTCTTTTACTTTAGCCACTTGATCACAACACCATCTACTCGGGATTGTCCTCAATGTTGGAAGTTATTACATTGATCTCTTTTAATTTTAGTCTGGTCCAAACTCCAAACCAGAGTGTGGTTCTCTCTTTTTGAAAGAAAGAACTAGTAGTTAAGAGTTGGGTAGATGGACCTTTGCTTGCATAGTACCAAGAAAATCAAAGAACCCATAACCACAATTACAAATGGGATATGATCTTTTTGCATCGACTTATTGGGTTTGATCCCTACTAACCAAAAGAACCAGTCCGAAAATCTACTCTAACTTTTGGTTCTTTGGTTGGTTCTTTCATAAACTCCACTGGTTCTTTGAACTTTTTCAAAAATCCCAAAATCAAGCATCGTTGATCCACACTAGTGTTGGGTGATTCTTCCTTCTCAAGAGAACTTTCAGTCCTGGTTTTGACACTTTAATTAATAAATTTGGTATGCTCTTGTGGTGTGAGTTTGAATCTAGTTCTTTCTAATTTCTATACTTACATTTTCCAATTTTGGCATTTTTTTTTTTCAAATTCAAGTACTTTTGGGTCAGGTTTAAGAAACTGGGTCCAAGTTCCTTGTACATGTTACACAATCCTTGAAATTGGAGATTGTAATATACGTACGAAGTTTCACAGCAAAATACTATTAGGAATTGTATAAGCATGAAGTTTTACAATAAATTAAAACAAATCATTTACTTATAAAGTTTAGCCTACTTGTCAACTTTTAGAAAAGAAAATTTTAATTGCCTCCTTAAAGAACTTGAAACTCTGTTCAAATTTTTTTTTTCACAATTCTAATTTCAATTTTAACAAAGTGTGGCCGTGTCATTAATTTAATATCAAGAATTGAAATTGTATGATAAATTGGTCATAACTAGGGGGGAAATCTATTTTAATGTACATGATCATGTTGTTATAAAAGAAAAAATGTCATTATGTGTTTTTCATTTTTTAACATCACATTAGTCATGAGGCACCCAAAAGAGATCTCACATTAAATGATGACATGTTCTAGGAATCTATAAACTTTTTTAAAATTGTTACCAAACCAAAAACTAATAGGGAAATGTCATAACATGATTGTTAATTTTTTTCAAATCCAACGATTTTTTTCTTTTAAAAATCAAATATTCCCTTTTCATATTTATTTTTCATATTTGTGCAAATTTTCAAACCAAGAAAAAACACTTGTCATGACGATGTGTATTTGAATGTTTTCAATTACATTGTCACATTTTGAAAGAATTATATATTTTTTTGTATATGATGAGTGCCCATAATCATTTTTGAAGAAAGTAATTTCATATTTAGTTTTATGAGTTATGGATTGGTGACAAAGTCACTTGTGGCTGGGTGCACATTTGAGGAGGTGGCAGAGAAAATAAAATGTCGAAAGATAGAATGTGAATCTTCTTACAACCAAATTTGGATGAATCATCTCACCTAATTTTTAGGGGGGCAAAATCCCTTGCCTTAGGGATTTTGCCCCCTACTACTATACTCTATAATGATTCTGAACACAATATCCCAGCCTTGTAAGGCAAGGTAGGGCCAACAAAATGCAAGATCTACAATCTGATTCTTGCACCAGTTCCACCCCCAAGGATGGCGATTCGGGTCCAGGTCACAAGAACTTAAACCTGAAGAGTAAGTTTATTACTCCAAACTGGAGAACTTCCCAACATTGGTTCACACTTTAAAAGCAAGTTCTCAACCTCCAATTTGAGTAATTGCACACATGCTAGTGCAAATCACACACTAATTCCCAACCCACTCTAATTACGATGATTAGTGAAGTTTGGCAACTGCCATGCTCTAAACCCAACCCCACTAGCCTGCATAAGTAAATAGGACACCAGTTATTATGTGTGCGGATATGGCAATGGTAGAGTGTTCCATGGGTTTAGATATGTTGGGTTGGCCCAAATTCAGCAACAAGAATCTCCTCTTAGAAAAAGCCAAACAAATACTGCAATATTTACCACAAGATGGAGAGTAAAACTTTACAATGTTTATAAAGTTAACTACACATAAACCAGAGGTTTTTGTTTTTGCCACTAGCGGTGGGTGGGTGGGCGGTTAAATGTAGGGTAAAACCCCCAGGGTGGTTTGTGCCCCTAGAACAAGGAGAGCCTAGGATGATGCCATAGCCAAGTCCAGAGCCGTATTTCCTCTGAATGTTTCCCCATGAATGGACATATCCACCATAAAACACAAGGCAAACCTTATCATGAGCCTAAAGTTAACTAACTTATGGCCAGGGCCAACGAGTGCACACACTTGTACCTTCTTCACCTTCTTGAGTTAGGCCTTTTAGTGGCCATTTTCAACCCAGGAAAGATTTAAATTTGGACTTAGAGACCTTGATTTAGCCTTAGGATGGGATATTACCATGGTTAGAAGCAACTTTTGAAAATTCAGGAATTTCTTACCATGGTAACATCGTGTGTGCTGGTTCACCCAAGGCTAACTTATATCAGAAGCAGCCTTTTTTTCCTGGTGAAATTTCACCAAAAAACGAACTTAAAAATTAAAGACTTGGAAATGTAGTGATTTTGGAGGGCTTCACTTTTCAAAAGTGGGGGGGGAAAAAAAATTACAAAAAAAATCCATATTTTTATATTTGGTTTTCAGTGTGTAGCCATAAATGTAGAAGATTGATTTTTTAAAATGTATTTCTAGATTTGGCTAAATCTTGCAATGGATGATCATCACTTAGGCTACAATAAAAAAAAGTTCCTAAAAAGAACATTGAGATTCTGATTCAGGAATTGGAGACTGTAAAACTTGGAGGGATCTTGCACCTACTCTTTTAGGAGGTAGAGGGGTCTTATACCTACATAGATGTAAGGTCCCACCTGCTTGTAAGTAGTAGGTGCAAAATATTCACAACCATCAGGTGCCCTTCCAAATACACTTGGGAAATTTCTTCAAATGCTTTATACATCTTTTATGTCCTGTACAATAATTGCTTTATAACAAGAGGAAGTGATTCTGGTTCCTAGATTTGTCCAAAAGGTCCCCTGCTCAGCTTCCAACTAGTGCCAGGCTCTCATTCTCAGAAGGGCCTTGTTTTTTGGTCCTTATCCTACATGCCAAGGAGCTGGTCTTTGTACAGCTCAATTTCTTCACCTTGAAAAATTGTGAAATAACTAGAAGAAAAACTAAAACCAAGGTAAAAGACATTGAAAACGTACGAAGAAATTATTATTATTATTATGGTTATATAAATGAAAAAGCTTGATGGACAAAAACATAATGGGTACACAATGGGTATTTCTGTATTGATAGACAAACACATCCTATATATTTGATAGCTTTAGTTACCCTCTCAGGTAAGGTTTTGAAAAAGCTCTGGGTATGATTTAATTTAATTTAATTTTTCAACTCATGGCAGTTATCAACTTATATAGGGTTTAGGATTGTTGAAGTGGATGCGATTTTGAGTACAAATAAGATTTAGGTTTATGATTTCAAAAGTTCTTATTTGATTCAAATGGACAAGGATTTTATCATTAACTTTCCTACACATCACACATTGTCACAAAACTTACAAAAAGATAATTAATTTTAAAAAAAAATACATATTATATATGTGCATAATCCAAGATATGTTTGTAATAAATAAATAAATAATGATATAGAAACTCCAATCTATAGCTCAAAGTCTTAGCCTTCTATGAAGATGATTTTTTATTCAAAGTTTTTGGTTCCTAGGAGCTGTTCATCTTTTGGCTTTTCTTTGGCTTTCTTGTTTTTTTTTTTTGTCTCCCCTGTGATGGTTCTGGCCATCAATCTTTTATTGGAATTTTGTTGAGTTCTGGCAAGAAACAAAAACAGCCCTTCCGTATGTATAAACCATCTTCTTAGCAGGCCAACAGCTCTGTACCATGGGAAGGGTTCACGGTTCTGACCTGCCTTGGTCATTCCATGGGGTACTACTGTGCAGTGTTTATTTTAGAAATTTTTGTTTGTAGCCAAAGTGGCTATCATCCATAGGAAGATGTAGAAAAAGTGGCAATCATCGCTAGGAAGAAATAGCCAAATATGGCTACAAACCATACATGAAGTACAAATCTTTAATCATCCTTCTATATTTTGGTTACACACTGAAAACCAAGTACAAAAATCTGACGATTTTTTTATAAAAAATCCCCTCACTTTTGGCAATCCAAAATCAGTTTATTTTCGAAGTTTCAATTTTGCTTTTTGCCGAAATATTGCCAGGAAAAAAAAGGCTCATACTGCCCTGCCTGCTGCCTAAACCCTAAACCCTATACTTTCTGACTGTGCTGTATATTATTATGCCCCCAAAACAAATATTTTAAATAAATAAATAAATAATAACTATATATATATATACCTTATAGACTATTGAACTAGTAAGTTGTGATGCGATGTACATATACATTTAGCCATTTTAGCAGAGAATGGCCAGTGTTTTTTATTCAATTTTGTAATGTGGTGATCATCCATAAGCTGATATACCCAAATTTGGCTATTAACAGAATATGAAAAGAAACAATTTACATATGCTAATACAGTTTTGGCTACCTACTTGTAGCATATGTAGAAATCTGGTTATTGTTCGAAAATTGGCCAAAATTTTTCCAAAAAAATCATTGGATTTACAAAACAAAATGTCTGGGAGTGATAAGGATTAAGATTACAGATTATTATTTTTCAAAAAGGATTACTCAAACTTCCACTATAACTTTTTTTTTCCCCCCAAAAATTACCTTATTTTTTTGGCTGAAAATATGACAAAATTATTTGGGAAAAAACATTGACCATGACTTTCATAGTTCCTTAGGAACTTTAGAATAGCCCTAGAAAGGTCATTAGAAACCTTTTTACCGCATAAGTTTTTAAGTTTTAACATTTCACCTGGTGATATCTGACGGATAAATTTACAGGTAGAAATTTTTTAAATTTTCTTTGGGACATCCCTTGAAAGGTCGTCACTTGAATTCCTTAATCTTTTTTTTGAAAATATTTCCATGTGATATTCGATCGGTAAACTATGGGTAGAGAAAATAATTGCTCTTACTTAAACTTACCCCAAATTTGGACATTTCATAAGCCTATACCCCATGCAAACTATTGTACATACCACCTACCCAACAACTAGTAAATACTCAAGTCCCACTTGTAGGTATGGTCCATAAGAGGAACCTACGACAAAAGATTGCTTTGCTCGAGATTTTGTGTGTCAAATAGACACGATTTACTTGTTGCAAGGGGAGCTGATACTGATACAAGCATGCCGACCAAGCCCCCGCACCCCCTGACCAGTACCAGCCAGCCCCTCCCCCAAACTCTCCAGAAACGCAGACATTTTGTTGATTCCTGAAACACAAAAATTGTCAAATCCCCCGCCCCCTTGTCCCCCCCACGACCCCAAAATTTAATAATTTCCTGCAAAATGAGTGGGGCTTCTGATGAGGCAATAACAGACAACACGGCAAACTACTCATGGGAGACTTCCGGACCTGTTTCCCTCCCAACATGGAGGACAGCCAAGCAAAAAATGTATTAAAAAGCTCCAAAGTCCCGGGCCTGGAGGAAAAATATTATTAAACAGGAGGCCTAAGATTGTAAATGCGCTAGGTACAGAACTATTGTCACTGCAACATGACGTCACCAAAATGAGTCTCCCCTCCAAACCCACCCCCCATCCTCCTTCACATAACCATCATATTTGCATGTTTACATAATACATCCCATCTGACACACGATGGTTGCTATGGCATCCATGGGATGAAGGGTACATCGACCATTGCATGTCATCTCATCTCATTGGATGGGCCAATGTAACATGCGTTGATTTCAAACATCCTTTGCACAAATCGAGACAGTCCAGATAGCCCCCCACCATCTTTGATCCTTAAACCCTAATGCAGTGTAACAGTCCTTTGTGGCCTAGATACCATCTCCATCGCTAGACTAGCTTGAACCTTCATTGCCATCTTCCTACAACTTCAAGCAACAATCAATTGGTTTATTGCACATCGATAATGTAAACGATTATCTCAAGTCGTGTTTGTTGTATCACACTAGGTTCTTTAACATGCTTGAAGAATTAAATGCAATTTGTTGAAGTACATGTAGTGGAGCTCTCGTGAAACTTGCATGAGCTTCAAGTGTAAGCGCAACATTATTCTTGAGGTAAATTTTTTGTAGTGTTGTGATGATGGTTACGAACTACTTATGGAAATACCTTCCTATATTGGAAAATGTGTTGTTAAGGCATTCATGGATTGCATAACCTTGTCCAATGTTTAAATGTTAGTAGAGAAGTTGAAATCATGCAAATGAGTTTCAGCTATTACAGAACTCTTCAATTGGATTTTGTTGTCTTCCTTTTAAAAAACCTTATTGAACATTATTTTGTAAGATGCTTAGGAATTTTCTTTTGAGGTGAAAAGCATGGGAAGGAATCTCTAGATGTGAAAGGAGTGTTATGAACATGAAATTATTTAGAAACACAAAATTTCCTTAAACTAATTAAAAATATCTTTTGTAACTGGTCTTATGCAACTACACATGTTGTATAATATGGTTGCTATCTCATGAACATGTGAGCATGAATGGTGAACAAGTGAGTGTGAACAATTGAACCCAAAGGAACTTTTTAAAGATTATTTTGTTGACATCAACATAATTTTTTTTCACGCATGGGACAAAATATTTAGTGACGTGGAGGAATATTATGCCATGTGTTCATGGTTGAACTTTTTCATGAACTTTGGCAACATTTTTTTTTTAAATAATTGAACAAAAAAATAGGATGGATAAATTTTATGTTGGTTTATCTTGAAAAATATAGCAAATGAAATGTTGATGTCATACTTCAAGTTATACTTCATATTTTTATATATATTAATTTTTGCAACATTTAAACGATTTTGAATTTTAAACTAAATCCAATTCAGTGGCATATAATCATGTTGAGCCACCAAGAGGTATGTGCCAATCCATGCACAACCCATTCACCACCCAGAGGCATGTGCCCCTTTAAGAATTGAGACAATATTAAGTAGCCCTTGACATTCTATATTGTTTATACCATTTCAAACTATTTGTTATTTTCATTCACATTTTCAACCTCTTGCATCCAGCACCATTTTTGCTACTTCTACAATCAAATTGTTTGATATATACCTAAAATTGTAATTATTACACCCAAATTGCCTAGCTCCATCCTTTTTATTTCTACCACATTTTTGCAATCGTGAAATCTTTATTCTACAAAGGGAAAAACAAAATTGGCACCAAATGTCACACCAAACACCTTGGAGTCTATGAATACATAAATCTCAAGCATATTGGATAGAATATGTGACATGACAAAAACACTCTTTGAATTTCCAAGAAATAACAATCAACTAACCCCCTCCAACATTTACTAAAAATTAAAACATGGGGAACATAATGGAAAATGGCAATTGACAAAATAGATGAATGGGTGGCATGGCAATAGGTGAATGTGAAGATAAACAAATAATGGCTTGCATTGCTCAAACAAGCTGTAAATATTTCCAAGGAAGATATGGAAGACTATAATTGATCAATGTTCACACATGCCATGGATTTCTTCAAAAAAGGCGAGAGTTTTAAGAAGTCAATTCTAAACCTTTTTTTTACAAGCTTGTTGAATGATTTGTTGATAAAAGATTTAGTAACCCTTGACAATTTGATATCAAAAAAATTCATGAAACCCAAAAAATGAATGTATGCAACTCCTAACATGCAAGCCTAGGTGCCACTAAAATTGAAAAACAAAGTGTTAAAACATTTGATGAATCATTTAGATGATAGGGCCAGCCTTGAAACCATGAAAGGTGTACAATAATTGAAAACAAAAATGTATCAAGAAATGGAGGAGGATCTAAAACCCCATTGTTTGCATTAAATTGTGGTTCATTACATGTGATAACATGAATATTTATTCAAAGTATGTGATCTCACAAGGAAATATTCAGTTTTGAAAAAGAAATAAAATGAGAGTCATAATTGAATGTTCAAATTGTTTGTTGAAAAAATCCATAATGACTATTGAAATAAATAATCACTAAAAATATTATACATTAACATTAGATGATGAGCAAATACTTGATTTTGTGGCAATTGAGACAAATTTAATTGTTTTGCCATTTGGAACCATTTTGGCATATGTTATTGTTCCAAAATCACATCTACCAACCAAATGGTCCAATTAAAAGCAAATTTGTCATGCTAAACTTAAATGAAAAATTTGAAAGGAGCACTACAAGTATGTCACCAACTCGACATGTTCCCAAACTTAGGCTATTTTGTGCATTGATTTAGTTTTATTTTGAGATTGAAAGGTTCCATCAAAGAAAAATAGAGTAGAGGTTTTTCATTTGCATCATGTCACGGTATCCATATCCATGATACTCTTGTCAAACACCATTAGATTTGGATTTGTACTTGCATGTGGAGAAAAGAAAACCGAATACTGTAAATGCAAAATTCCAAGTAGAGGTTGAATACTAGGCATTAACTAACCATTTGTAGGATTACAAGATATATGGGACAATTATCAAAATGTCTATTTAAAAGTTTCTAAACAATTTACGACAACCACTTAAAAACAATCCATAGCCAACAAACTCGACAAATAAAAATTTCAGAACATGATTTCATTGACAATGTGTGATGGATGTGAACATTAAACACCATCATCCATAACCTCTAGTTAAGTTATAATTCATTTTGAGTTAAATCCCAATTAACTTTCAATTAAATATCAATTAAGTCCTAATTAGTTCTTAGCGAACTCTTAGTTAACTATTAATTAAGTCATAATTAACTTTAGTTAACTTTTAATTGATTCCTAATTAAATTTGAGTTAACTTTTAGTTAAGTTTCTTTTAACTCATAAGCAACCTTGAGTTAGGAAGGTTTTCAAAAAGCTTCATTATTTGTTGCACACAAGGAAGCTTCCAAGGGTCCCCTAAGGGCTATAAATAAGAATAGGACCCTTCATTTCCTTCAGTTTATTCAACATTAGTCTTAGGCACAATCTTGCACCATAACCTTCTCATGTTCTTTTCATGTTCATGTTTACATATGTTAGCACAATAAAAATAATTTTCACATTTGTCTTTCACATTTCATGTTTTTGTTTTTAATTCTTGTCTTCTTGTTTTTGAGTCACGTAATCTTGTCTTGTTCCTTGTTTGAAAGTTGGACTTAGACATTTCTTTTAGGCTTTGTTCTTGTGTTTTTTTGTGTCCTTGACACAATGTAAATACTTATTAGGGTTCAATGTGCCTAAAAAAATAATCACTTCGATCTTAGAAAAAAAAATTGGCCAAGAAACAATTCAAATGCAGATGATGATCCTTATGAAGCACTAGTATTTGCTTATAATAGGGAAATGGACTAGTGGAGACCAATACAATTAGTAGTGAGGTGGAGGAGGAGGATTTCGAAACATGTTTGGATGGCAAAATGATGAAGAAGAAAACACAATGCCAAAGACACCATGCCCAAAAGATGTCTTGATAGATGAAAAAGAGGAAAAACACACAGTTGGTGACACCAAGGACATAAATGGGCTACAATGATGTGAGCAACACAACTAGAAAAATTGGTTCTACTTAGTATGTTCAACACAAAAACATAAAATATTGTTGATAATCAGAAGAAGTAGCAACATAACAATCTATAATCCAAAATGCATACTAGTGAAAAATTCCATTTAGACGTGAAATTTTTGAAGATTGCATAGAAAAATTTCAAGATCTTAGGACTTAAGTTTTTTGAGCATTAGACATAGATAGATCTTCTAAAAGCCAGTGCTTCAAAGTTTATGAGATGTTTTATATCATTAAAGAAGATGTCAATTTCCATACTTTTGAAACCCTTGAAAAATACAATGTAACCAATGTGTCCAAACTTGTGTCATTTTTCAATTCATCCAACAACTTGGTAACCTTACAATGGAAACGAGAAACAATACACCAACCATGTTACTAGCTCAAGTTGCAAATGTTGCAAATAAGAATGAACATGAACATAGTCTAATCAAATAATGGGAATAAAATATAACTTTAATGTTTCCCACAAATGTTGTGGTGAGACATTTTTTATAAGCATAACAACATGTTGTGGTGTTTTCCTACACAAGGATTAATGGTTTTGTTGGCAAATGTTGTCAATGGCCAAATGTTGCACCACATTAAATCATGTATAATTTGCAAATTGTGATGCCACTACTAATGCAAGCTCTTAGTTGAGGTTTTCAACTAGTTAATTAACATTAGTTATGTACTCAATATCTTGAAATTGCAAGCACGTTTGTAAATCTAACTGGCTTGGTTTGAATTGGGTGAAATTACCAAGTTGATTAAAGGTTATGTTTGATTTGAATTAGCTCATTTCCATTACATTTATAAAGGTTAATCTTGTTGCAACTTGTGTGAAAAACCCTACAAGTTTTGTGACACGTTGTAGTTGTGAAGAATGCATACAGTATTCAAAAACCCTTTAGCAAGTAACTAAGACATTGGGACAATTGTGTCACATAAAAAAATATTATTACAGGCAACTTTGGATGTTTGGTGATCATTGAAACCATGGTATGCAACTACAACCATTAATTGCGAACCTTTCCCACCCACTAGGCAAGGGTGCACCTCCTTGGCATTGTTGGTTATGTCGGCATTCCTTTTTTGGGCATCAACATGAGAAACAAGTTTCACAACATCAAAGTTTGTAACATCCCCACCCACAAAGAATTGTTCCCTAGCATGGAACCATTGCATGTGACAATCCTTCACCTTGTTTTGTGTGGTTGTCCTTGATTCATGTTCCATTATTTCAAATCTTGGAATGCTTCCTGATCGAATTTAGGATTAAAAACTTGATAGAGGTAAGTGTTTGCCATGAAATATTTGTAACTATCCACATGTTATAATTGAAACTTGGAATGCCTCCTAACCTAATTTAGGGCAAAACAATTGATAAAGGTAAGTGTTTGCCATGAAATATTTGTAATTATCCACATGTTATAGTTGAAACTTGGAATGCCCCCTAGCCAAATTTAAGGCAAAATAGATGTTAAGGGCATGTGCTTGCCATTTTAGACCATGTTACAAACCCCACAAAGGTGTTACATTTGAAACTTGGAATTTGTTTGAACCTCGTGTGAATTTAGGGCAAATAGTTACTAAAGGGATGTGTTTGCCATTTTAAACCATGTTATAACCCCCACAAAAATGTTACGTTTGAAACTTGGAATTTGCATGGGCCCTGTGTGAATTTAGGGGAAAATAGTTGTTAAAGGGATGTGTTTGCCATTTTAGGCCATGTTACAAACCCCACAAAAATGTTACATTTGAAACTTGGAATTTGCCTTGGCCTTGTGTGAATTTAGGGCAAAATAGTTGTTAAAGGCAGTTGTTTGGCATATTAAACCATGTTACAAAAACTACCCACATGTTATAGTTGAAACTTGGATTACACTAAATGTGAATTTAAGGCAAAAAAGTTGACACAATGCAATGTTTGGCATCTTAGACCATGTTACAATAACTACCACATATGTTACAATTCAAACTTGGAATGCACCCTAATTGAATTCAATGCAAAACAATTGATAAAAATAAATGTTTGCCATCATAGGTCATGTTATGAAAATGTGTTATAGTTTCCTCCAACAATATTTGAATACACAAATGTGCATGCTACACAAGACATATTATTGATAATTGAAACAATTGTGTTGGTGGGCAAGACATAATTTGTTCTTGTAATAACCCAACCCAGATCAATGTCATTTCTTTACATCGACCATTTTGTGAATGTGAATTTGAAGGAATTGGCAAGTGCACCCCATTCATGAATTTGCCAACCATTGAAAAGATCTTTCTTATTGCCCACTACAAATTCTTGGATGGTTTGTAATTAAACATTTTGTGACCATGTATAGAATCTTGGCCACTGATTGGAATAGTCTATTAATTTCTTAAAAATTTCATAGGTTTTGACTTGCTGACCTTCTCCATTCAATGACCCCACCCCACTTGCAAACAACATGGGCCCTCCTTCTTGCATCATTGTAAGTATTGTTTGTCATTGCCAATTATTGAGCCCTTTAAAAATCCATAGCTTGTAAATTTTTTTAATAGTGCCATGCAATGGGTGGACTAGGGGAATGTTTTTCTCTCTTGAGAATGTGTGAAGCCTAAGAAACCTTGCATACCACAACACTGGGTAAAACATACCAATCATTTCCATGTTACAAATTCTATCACATATGGTTATGGCTTTGTTGTTGTTATGTGTCCAAGGAAAGGTGGGGGCAAGGGCCTGCAAATAGGGAATTATTGTGAAGATGTCAAACAATGGGTGCCAACCCCATATTTTTCACTCAACTTCCGGAACAACAATTCCACCAAAGTCCTACATTTTGTTGTACACATGCTCATGCTCCTCTCACCATTAGGTTTCAAACTTCATATTATCTCGTTCAAGTAACTTGTATTCAATATAATCAACCAATTTGTTGAATTCATCATATGAAATTGCAGGATTCACCACATGATTAACAACAATGCAAACTACGTTTCTTTGGGAGTTTATGCAACAATGTTGTGTAAAATAAATGCAACCAAAACTTTAGAGGTTGGAGTTAGAGTGATGAGAATGGATTGCATGTCACATTCTTCTTTTTAAACAACAATCCAACCATGTGCCATGTTATATATATACATGGTAGGACAAATCAAATATTCATAAATACAATAGTAGATGGGTGTGTGGCTTCTTTGATCTTTATGAGTCCAAAGACCAAATGATGCCATAAAATGTTATCAATCCATTCATCCCATCCTTCTAAACAAGTATAATAATTTGCAAGCTTGCTCTTGAAATCGTCTAGGGAAAAACTCTCCCAATCAAACTTCCTCAAACATGCATGGAAGCAAGTGAAACATGTTAAATTATACCTTGACTAGTAGAGGTATGGGTGGTTCTCATGGGACCATGACATGTTGATTAGCTTTCGCATCCACAAGTTTCAAAAATGATATTGAACACCTTCAATGTCTTTCAATGTGTGTAAGTCTCACAAAACAACATCTAGGTGTAATAAAAATGGATGGATGTGTGAAGGAATCTTAATACCTTGATTTTCTCTTCCCATGTTGTGATGAGGTGGATCTAATACACTTGAACCAATTGCCTTTAACATGTTTTGGAAGGTGTTACAACTTTCAATATTAATGTCAACTTTGTTATCCCATTGTTGTGCGGTCAAATGGGTTCAACACGTGTGTGACTATCTCATCAATATTACTATTAATAGTGGTAGTTGTATATTGATTGATCAATTGGGTTTCCCTGGTCATTTGATATACAAATTCGGGTTCTTCATGTGACACGTCCACTATGGACACATCATTTGGTGTATTTTTGCATGTCAACTTTTAGGCCATGGTTCCACATTTGACTTTGGTAGGTCTTAGAATTTTTAATGCAGCTTTTTTATGATCTGTATTGTAGCAAGGCCTTGGTAACAACTTAAATTTTTTTTTTGAACAAGTACACACTTGGACATGAACATGCTTGCCATTAATTGAAACTTTTTTCAATGTTATTTTTACTTCAACATTAGTTTAGGTCCATAAGTTCAATTGAATTGAAGAAGCATCATTGTTTTCAATTTGCCGTTTCAACACATTTGATGGTTGGGTAGTATCCAAACTAGAAAACATTGGAATACATATGGGTTTATTTGTTTTTGGGTTA
>Ga0209208_10007666_pt1 | contig 14569 bp, 16 predicted proteins | sample S1TSphfallax_3_FD_187694 | JGI IMG/M metagenome (GOLD analysis project Ga0209208, IMG submission 187694) | Host-associated microbial communities from peat moss isolated from Minnesota, USA - S1T2_Fd - Sphagnum fallax MG (SPAdes) (version 2) | ecosystem: Host-associated > Plants > Peat moss >...
GGTTGCCTGCAATAGCAAACCTTACTCAAAGCCACTTCTTGTTTGAATTAACCAGCAATATGCAAGAATCAGCTGCATACACCCCTCTCTACCATAGCACCCAATCACTCAGCAGTTGAGAGTACTGAACTTGTGTGATGCTGCTTCAGATGCAGAAAGTATTATATTTTTTCCCCAACGCTGTACACATGAATGGTGCAATCGTTAGAGGCTGTGGCAAGGCTGGCAGAGCACCCATTTGATTGACACGCTAATGAAATGCAGTTGATGGCACTGCTGTGGTCCCGAATCGGAGAATAGTCAAGAAAATCTTCGGCAATTCCTGGCTGAGAAAGCCTGCCATCCTCATTTGGAAACTCATATGGCCAGAAGTGCAAGGCTCCATCCATACTGTGATATGGGGATTTACACCCAAATTGTACATGACAAAATGATTAGTGCGTTGACACCTCCCCTAATCTGGGCTCCAAAATTCTGAATCTAATTTTACAGTAACTGAAACTTCCAGGTTGTTATATGTATATTTCATAAGGTCTATCGGTTGAAGTCTTCAGGCAAAATTGTCATCACAAGAATTCTATTGCACACAATGATTTACTTACCTTCCAGTAATAATAAGTTGCCCAGCAATTTCGCAGCAACGTAGAGGGTTTCCGCAGTTTTTTGTTGCTAACACTGCTCCCCCTTGCCGCATCTGCACAAGATGAAAACAAACTTGATCAGTATTTTGTTTGTTCGTTAATTATCATAATGATGAACAACATAGAAAGTCAGCCCACAATCCATAAATTGTAGATACAATCATAGCAAGTATCATCATCCTGAGTTCTATGTTTCATTTTGAAAAGTTCTTCTCCAAGGAGGAAAAAATTGTGTTGACAGCCTGAGACCAAAACAGACTGTTTTATGTGATTTCTAGCAACCAGTGATCTTCACAAATAGGCAACAATTGCATCAGATGCTGCAAGATTGCAACCATGGGATGCAGTGACTAACCGTTACTGTCATGCAGGGGAGTGGGTCCCAATCCTTCAAGACTAGTCATTCACAGACATGAAGAAGGGTCTTAGGCTATGATTTAGGGTTTTACCTCAAGAACATGAAGAATACCATCAGTTGATGCCACAGCCACATGATTGGCATTATGGGTCATTCGAACACCAGCAACACCACCACCCATAACAGCCTGCCATACAGATGATGTAGGATTCCGAAGGTCCCAAGCCATCACAATCCCTGTCATCGCAGAGGAACACAAATTTCAGGTGATTCGACTTTTCCTAGAATTTGAAACAATGAGACATGAGATAGTAGGGATGGGTGTACCTTACAAACCCAAACCTTAAACCCTAAACCACACACCCTGACAGAAGCTTTGATGATGCTGGTGACCCCATTGACAGAAGCTTTGAAAATGCCTATGAAAGGCTAGAACTACAGGTTTTTCCTCCTCAGTGTCAGGTCTTTTAAGGTTTTTGCCTAGGATTAGACAAAAGAGGTTTGCAATGTAAGATTAGTGCTTTGCAGGGGTTTGGAGTTAAGATTACCATCTTCGCCCCCTGAGACTGCCAGATGTCCATTTTCCTCTACATCAAGTGACCAAATGGCAGCACTGTGCTCCACAAACTCTGCCTCAGGAATTGGAGCTGAGTATAGGCCATCAAACTTTGTTAGATCACAATTCATATTCAAAGCTCTTCTGGATGGCAGATTTATGTGATGCTTTTGGTATTTGATCTCAGTACAACTGTTGCAAATGTGAAATACTCATCAAATTCAGAGATGGTTTTATGGAGGGTAAGCATCGCAGTAAATGCAACATCTTGTGTAGACACCACTTGCATTCCAAGCTAGTTTCACATGCAAATCAGTCATTACTGCTGTATGCCGTCTCATGCTCTAGTGAGGGGAATGTACTGAGTTTTCACTAAGCACCATACAGTAGATGGATCATCTGCTCAAGTTCTAAGAGACTAAAACTGGGTCTTTGCCTTGGTTACATTTAACTACTGGGGTTTAATCAAAAGACCCAACAATTACTTGCTTACCAGCACAACTTGTGGACCAACCACCTCTCCCCTCAGCAATTCCCCAGAGTTTCACAGTGGCATCCCATGAAGCTGTCACCATGCGTTGTCCACCATTGCCCGTCATTTGCACACAGGACACTGTCTCATCATGCACTCTCATCTGCAAAATCCCCAACACTGTCAACCACTAAACCAATCTAAACCTTCACCCTATACCATGCAGCTAAGACACTGGATGCATGTAGTTCACAAAAATAGGAGTTCTGCACAAAATGCTCTGATCTCCATGGAGAGAAAATCGATCATTTCCGTAACAACTCTGGTGGACATTTTCTGAAGCTACACTCAGAAGCTTCATTGCAAGGGAACTGTCGTGCAAGAAAAAGAAGTTCATCAATTGTACCTTGCCCAGGGCTCGTCCATAGTCCACAGAGTAAGCATAAACAAAGTCATCATAGGATCCTGCTAACACAGTCTGCCACAACAAATTGAATTAAGACTTAGATTAAGACCGTCTTGTATTCTCTGATGCCAGGTTGCTTGGTACCACATTAAGATATTATAATGCTATATTCTGAGAAAGGCAGGCCAACATTGCAGCTAAAACATTTGGCATCCAAACCCCAGCAGCATGATATTTGGCAAAGAAGTGTACCACCCATTGTCAATTCTACCTCTCTTCAGTTCCTAAGAAATCAGCATTTTCTTGTCAATGGGTGATAAAGAATGTACCGGGTATGCATCAGTGCTGTGGGCAATAGTGAGGCATGAAAGTGGCAGGTTTCCAAGTTTTGTTGCTCGAACTTGAAAACCCTCGGAAATTGAATAAACCTGGCAAAAGAACAAGCACAAAGCTTCTCTTAATTATCTGTGAGAGATAACTAAATAAGCAGCCTGAACACTTGAGTTCAATTTGATCAATTCCTTTCTCTATCTATTGATCTTTACCACTAATCTCTTTGTACTCAAATGTACCAGAAGTTAGGTCAGGAAAACCTAGTCCCAAATCTACTCTCCCATGTCTGAAGCCTAACCTGAAAGAATGCTAAGCTGTGAACCCCGCAGGGAGAGCTCTAAATTTGGAGATTTAGTAAGGACCCAAGAGACATGATAAGGAAGAATGGAAAACCTTCACAAAACCATCCTGGCCCACAGAGTACATTGTGAGTGACTCTGATGCATTCTCATCTGACAAGACTAAAGCATTAATAGGACTTCGATGAAGCTTCAAACTTTGTGGTTCAGATAACCGCTGCCGAAACATCCAGTGCCAAGGTGGTGGTGGAGGAGGTTCCTTGCTCGACTCCACCTGCAACTCATCCTTTGTACCACTTGGTTTTGCCTGTATCCTGTTGTCTTCTCTTCCATCCTTACTTCTGCCTTCTATTTCATCTCTCCTTATATTCCTGATGTCATCTCCTGTTTTCTTCTGAATTTCATCATTTCTTCTGAATTGCACACCTTCTTGCCTGTCTTCTATATCATCCCTATTTCCATCCCATGCTTGCACTCTCCTTTCCCATCCTTGATTGCTATCTGTTCTTTCATTTCCTGATTCTCTGTGAACGACCCCCTTGAGCAACATTTGCTCAGCAGTTTTATCACCAGATGATCTTCTCAACAAACTTGGAGAATGGATTTCAACATGCTGCATAACATCAAAAGCTGATGATGAAGCTTCTAACATACTGCACCTGTCATTGGAACTAATACTGTCACTCTCTGCACTACCATGATAGTTTCCCCCTGCAATGGAATCTGGATCACATTCCGATGACCTTCCTGAAACAGATGGTACTCCAGCTTGATACTTTGATGGCAATCTCATCAAGGGAGAAATGTCCAGTTTTGCAGCAGGATTCTGTGCCAAACTTGTTGAAGTGTGAGAAGCATCAGAAGTTGAGGATGCAAGGGCCATAATGTGGGAAACAAACTCCATGCTGAGACCACGAAAGCCCTTTGATCTGGATTCTGATAGAGTAGCACTGTTCACAACAGTCGCTTTTCGCTTCAAGAGTCGTGGTGGGTGAGGTGTTGTGAAAAGCTGACGAGGTGCTTGACCAAACTCATTTATCTAAACCACAAGCTCAATCTACCTGCATCAGTTTTCTGTGAAATTACTTGCATCCAGGTTTGCTAGGACCAAATGCATCAAGGAAAATGTCAGCTGTTCTCTTCCCATATGAATTAAATCTGCAAACCACTACCCATCATATTTATCTCACATTGGACCTGATCAGATGCATTTCCAGGGGAAGAGCAGACACGGTAGAGGTAGCTCCAAGTGGTCACAGGGCAACCCAATACCCCAGATCGTCATGAACAGCAGAACACAAATAGGGAGAGAGAGAAGAAGAGGGGGTTCTCAATTGGATGAACCTGAGCTTCAAGGCCTGCACGCTCAACGGGGTCATCAACTTTTTCCAAGTCCACTGCTCCTTCGTAAGTTAAGTGATGGAACAGGTTATCTGCAGCCAGAGCCTCCTGCAAAAAAACCCCAGCAACTCCAAACTCAAATCTTGCAAAACTCTGAACAAGACAGTTCAGGGCTCCAATTACCATTTTACAACTAGAAAGGATAAGCTCCCAAAGGACTGAAAGAAAAACAAAGTTACTTCACTTCATCTGTCAGCATTTTGTTTACATCGTCAGAAGACACAAATTGGGTGGTTTGGACTTCACACTGGACTGTGAATTATCATGAAATTCACAGCAATCCAATGAGATTGGCATCTGATGAAAGAGAGAACATGGCTGTGGGTCTTAAGGGCTTGGTGAGCAAGAGTGCCTAATTTTTTGCATGTCATAAGCTCAGGGGGGAAAGTTTACCTTGCCCTGCTGCTTGTAGCCAAAGATGAGATCAATCCAGGAATGAAGATGCATTGACACATGCTGACTCTCCAGTGCTTGACGGTGCTTTGCAATGAAATCATCAGGGTCCTTTGCCCTGCATCATTTCCACAGCCCCCTTTGTTACAGTTTACAATCAGGTGGGAGTGTAAAGGGCCACAAAACAAACAAGATCAGCAGTTCAGAATAGTGCACATGACCATCAACATCTTATGGTACTTCCTGCTTTCACAACCAAACTCAACTGATGGAAAGTTCATCAAGCATGAAACAGAAGTGGACAAGAAGATTAGTTGAGAGAGAGAGAGATTACCAGGTGGGTAACATCACATTACCCACAAAGACTCCATTTTGGCGGACACCCAAATTCAAACCTTCCCTGTACATGTTCATTCGAAGGTTTAGGGTTCAGGGTTTAGGGCTTACGATCTCTGTGGAATGCCCAAATCCCAGAACAGGAAAACATGGAAAAATAAACATAATCCTGAACCCCAAACTTGCTGAAAAGGAATTTGGGTTTATGAACCTCTTCACAAGGAAATCCGAAGGTGGAGCAAAGAATTCAGGGATGAGCTCCTTGAGGTCAGCTGGATTGTTCAGAACACTTTCCCAAGAATCTGCCACACTTGCAAAGAGGCGGTCTGGTGCATCAAATCTTCCATTCTGTCAACAACCCCCCAAATTAAATAAAATCAGGTTTCCAAGCTAAACCCAATCTTTCCAGGTATCCCACCAAAGATGAAAAATCCCTGGAGAATAATCCATCATCTTCAGGACCAATTATACCATGAGCAATGTCAATTGTCTTCAATGAGTTGACACCCATTGCAGTCTAGAAAGGAATTGAAGGGTCTTGTTCCATCACGACCACTGTCTCAAATTGGAATGAAGGGGCACCTGAAGGCGGAGCATATGCGCAGGAGCAGCTCGAACAAGCCAGTACAACACATACCTGCCAATTGTGGTTTTTCCATTTTTAGTTTGAATTGCTGATTTTGTCAACATACTCTCATTTGCAATTCTTCAGATTAAAACAAAGGCAGCAAAAGGACTGGGGTGTCGGGAAAGTTTGAAAAGAAGAGCCAGATGGGAACACATGTAAACTGAAGGTAGATGATCCAAGCCATTACATAAAAGGACATGCAACAAAGATAAAATAAATTATTAATTTTGAAGATTTGTGGGTTCCCAAAGTGGAACTTACCCAGGAGTTGAATAATGGGTTCCATATAAAAATGGTGGATGAGAATTATCTCCTTCCAGCATCTACAACAAAGCATGATTTGAGAAACATGATCTCCCATTCATATAACATCTTCATCACAAATTCCTGATGTTATGTTCAAGAAGTTCAAACCTAAGTCAGGGATGATCAGTACTTGCAACCTGATCTTCTCCTGATTTCCTATGGGGGAGAACTTTCTGTGGAAAAAAATTCCAATGTTCCAAAAGCTTGAAAACACGCCCAACACCTCTGCATGCTTGATATACAAGTATGGTAACAAACTTACAGTTTTTGCTTTAATGTTTCCCAGAACAATGACAAAACATGTATACCTGATGGTAGCGTTCATGGAACACAGAGAGCCGTGTGGGGTTGAGAGCTCCAACTGGCTACAAACCAAAATCTGAATTCAATATTACACACTTCCATTTCTGTGGATGTACAGTCAGCAGAGAAGCAGCAGAGATATCAAATCAGGGCAACAGTGCGTACAGTCTCAAGTGCAAACTTTCCAATACACTGGAAAGAACAAGATGCACCTTAGAGAGGTCACGGAAAATACTGGGATCTGCAAAGTCAAGTTTAGAGCTTTTATAGTCATTGAGCACCCAAGGCATTATGGGCCATTGTGTGAGATCACAAAAGCTCCTTCCGGCCGCCAGATTCAAATACATCAAGTAGTCATAATTTGATACTAGCCTTGCCTGCCAACAACATATGTTATACATAGTATTCCTTCCCCATTATCAAAGCAAACACAAATACAAAGTACTCTTATTTCTGAGGAAGCAACTGGCAAGTGCCATAAGTGTGAGATTGAAACCTTTTGCACCCAATGCCAGAACCATGGAAATCCATGTGTAGGTTCCTCAGCAATTTATGTTTTAACAATGACCATAAGAAGGAAAAGAAGATGGGTGCTAGAAATCATCATTGGAAATGACACAAATGCAGTCCATCTGTGGACTCAAATCACATACCCATGTGAAGGCAGGCAAGTCAAGCACTTTTGGTGCTCACATTTCAAAACCAACATACAGACTGACAACATACATACATACAAAGAATTTGTTGACTCTGATCTCAAAGTACCAATGTTACATAGGAATTGCAAAAAGAAAAAAATGAGAGAGACCTGCCAAGCTGTGGTGACCCTCTGAAGCCACAAACTGTCGGCTTCAAGAAGCAATCCAGCTGAAGCAGCAGCACCATGCTGACCCTGGTACCCGTTACCCCCGAACATCAGTTATTTCCATCCAACCATCCACAGAACCCATGAGAGGTCTGAAGTCATGAGAGGAACTTGGAGGTGATACATGGGTAGCTTGACCTAAGTGAATGAGTCTTACTCGATTGCCCATTGAAAATAAAATGCATACCCCTAACTGTTCGAGCAATGTAGAAATGGTCATGTCACGTTGCTGAGTATTCTGAAAAGTGAAAAATGCACTGGCATCCTCTCCTAACCCATTTCCTGCGGGCCCTCTGGCTAAAGGATCCTCCTGGAAGAAAACTTCCATCCCTGTTGGCCTCAGTGCATGTCGCCTGCGTGCTACGGCCACAACATTGCAGTAGGGTTGTGATCGTACTGGACTGCTATCAGTCAGATTATGCAATGGCTGCACTCAATACAAAACTCTCAGATACAAAACCAAAAGGCATTCCAAAAACTAGCTAACCAGAGGGTTTTTAATTAAAAAGGAAAGGACTTTTTACTTAAGGCCCACTTGCTTATTGCAATACCTGCCAGCAAAGGTTACCTGAAAGTAGACTCGCGCTTGAGTCAGCACAAGCCTGCCAGGCTCTCGGACAAGTGGCGTCACCTGTAATCAATTTGACAAGAATGATCAACCAGGTAAATAGTGGAAAAATATGTCGGCACTCCATGTGTATTGTCATGTTAGACATTTAAATGAGAAGGATTTGGATCTTGGGGAACTGGGGTTCCAAAGTGGGAAAAGAATCAACACCAAAAAAAGGTCATGCTGTCAGGAAGCATTGGGACTGAAAGGGAGAAGATGTGAACCATTGTACCTGGGCAGCTGGGCAATCGAGTAAGACTTGTTCACTTAGGTCAAGCAACCTGGTAGTGTCAAATTGAGCTTGTGCCTCTCTCTGTGCTGCTGCATTCTGCAGTATCATATCCCTTTCTGCAAATGGCAGGGCATTTATTGCTAATAGTGGCTGTGCTTGCTGAAGAAACTGTCCCCCACAAAATCACCCCATTAACCTTCAACCCTAAAACCCCCAATTCCTAAGTCTTCTTAACATCCCGAAGCTACACTAAACCTCAGAAATCAAACCCAGAACCGAAATTTGGGTGTGAACCTGTAGCACAACTGAAATCCATCATACCCATCACAGTGGTATCTGCCAAAAGAGAAATGCATCAGGTGCACCACAATACCGAGAAAAAGTTTGGCAATCCAAGGCCAGGGTTTTATGGAATGGGGCAGCAGAATTGCAATACTTAAGAGTTGACAGCATCAAGTGATCAGGAGATTATCACATCCAAAGGGCACCACAGATGTTCAAACAGGGGCATCGGAAACAATACAATTCAAGGACCACAAAATCCTGCCTAAAAAAAGAAAATCCACAGGAGACACAAAGGTATGTGGCAAAAGACTATCTTTTTGCTTTCTGAGAGAGAACAGGCATACCGATTGGACCCGGGAAAACTCCAAAGAGAACCACCAAATGCTGTCTTCTTTTTCGAAAACATAAGGAGCATCCACCCCATTCTCCTTCATCTTCACAAGTAAGGATGTCTTCACCTGGAACCCCTCCAGAGAATTGTTCCTCCATTTGCTGTTCGATGCAGATGGTGAAGCCAGTGACTCAGGTAGTCTTTCTATAGCTCTTATCTTTGAAAAGGGGAACATAAGTATTGGCGCCTGCACATAATCTGGCTCGAAAAAAATGGCTCGTGAACACAACCGCAACTGACCCTTCAACCTCCGCTGCTGTGCAGGCTGCAACATGTGCAAAAGAACCTTCAGGTATTTTAGAGTTATGGGGTTAACCTAATCCACAAAAGAACAGACGCATTGCTGCTGGCTCTCAAATGGGAAGCCAGCCTTGAAAAACCCTGCAAAATAGAGAAATGATTTGGGTTTTCAATGTGGATTCAGCAGACACTGATACTGATGGATGGCAAACTGCTATATGAAATCAATCCAGTCTTCGATGTATGTGGGCCTTCATCCTGACGAGGACAAGACAGGGAGGGGAGAGCATTCAGACTACTATCTAAAGGCAAAATTAAGCACACCTTTTGGTTACCTGGGCCAACCAGGCCAGGGCGACACGATGCTATCCAGTCCTGTATATAATGATCTCCATCTCCCAACAGCAAGTATGAGAATCTTCTGTTGTTGGGTTTCCTTGTTTTGGTGCTCCACATTTTTCTCGTATCTTGTTCTTGTTCCCTTAACAGCAGCTTCTTCAACCCAACCTTGAAAATTATTACTACACAGTAGTGATCTGAATATCATAGCGGAAGAAGCTGATGATGATGGTGGTGGTGATGATTACAGCTACAAAATGTATGTCGCCTCATGAGCCCATCATAAAATCAGAAAATTGGGCCTCCCAGCTCGAACTCCTTTCGCCCTGCAAATCTCCTCCGAGAAAGATGATGATGATGATGATGACTCAATTCTCAACAGCCAATTTTCCAGTAAAACAAAAAGAATTTCAGCTCTGATTGTGAAGCATTCTCTCGTATACCTATCTTTGTTTCTGTTTCTTGTGTCTTGGCTTTTAGGACTCTTATAAAAAGCACTACATTCTGTGTTTCTCCTTGTTTTCTATGGCCATACATGGAATCATTAACTTTTCTTTTATCACCTCCTGACAGATTCTGGTCTGCAACAGTACAATCAGCACCAATAATAGGTACCCATCTTCCTTCTCTCTCTCTCTCTCTCTCTCTCTCTCTCTCCAGTTCGACCGACCACTGCTAGTCTTCCCACGAGTAAAGAACCAGAGAAGCTCATTCCCGTCTAACCCATGTGCCACTTTGGGTGCCAGCAGAATTTTGTCCAGGAAATTTGTCTGTCGTCGTCACCCACCACCGCTATGTTCCTGGACGATCGAAGAATTGCAGATCGCGCGACGACCAGATTCCGACCACTGCCGCTTGCAATCTCCCTCCCCACCCCGCACACGGCACTCCACCAAACCCTAAAAACAGCGAGCTCGCGAAGACGACGAACGAACGAACAAACGAACTCCAAAACGAACGAATGAACGAGCGAGCGAACGAACGAACGACCGGCCAAAGAAACGGTCAAAGGGGAACATGAAAAGAATTAGTCTTGTAAGTGTTAAGTAATTCAACGTTATAAACATACTTAAATCTTTATATGTTACATTTATATAATAAAAATATTGTTATTTGTCATTCATATTTGTATTTTTATGTCTTTTTAATTCAATTTAATTTGCAAAAAAATTGGCTTTATTTGTATCTTGTTGTCAACTTATTTAATGAATCAAACTTTCATTTGACATTTTGCCTATCAAATCAAAAATGTAAAAAATATATATTAATGAAACAAAACGATATATATTGAAATTCATAAAATTATATCTCTTGAAAAGACAAAATTGATCATAACAAAATTATTATGTTCACAAAAAATAATTAATCATTGTCCACTAGTAGTGTGAAACAAATAGAAATATTGTTATTTGTGTCATTCTTACTTCATACCCTAAACTTTGCCAACCTTAATTACTTCAATCTTTTTTCCTACCCACTAACATGGATGCAAAAAACACAAATTAATATGTGTTTTTTCATGTCCATGTTATGTGTGTGATAGTATTTTGACAAATTCAACACATGAATATCGAATAATTAATTTAACTTAAGTTTCTTGATTCAACATATTTTAATTTTAAAATATCAACAATAAAAAATCAAATTATTGTAAGGTTCGTTACTTTGAAATTAATAAAACTTGAAATAATTGTAAATGAAATGTCAATGACCATATGAAGGATTGTGCGAACCCAATTGAAATATTTATGCCTCTTTTTATTCTTGTTGGCCTTTTCAAATTCACATTCAATTGATTGTATCAATTTGCTGAATTTTTAAATCTAGTTTAGTTATAATTGAAAGTGAAATTCAATTCAATTCAACTATTGAAATCAATTCAACAATTGAATTGAATTTTGCATTTAAATTGGTTGAATTTAATTTGAAATTCAATCCAAACCAAATTCAATTCAATTTGGTGAAAATTAATCAAATTCCAATCAATTTAATTGAATTTGGTTGAAATGAAATTGAATTTCACCAAATGCAATTTAAATTGGATTGGATTGGATTTGGATTTGAAATTCAAATCAATTCAATTTGTTTGAATTGAATTTTTTGGGTTGAATTACTTTTTTGAAAGTTTTAAAAACATGCAACCTAAATGATAGATTTTCTTGTAAATTTATTATCATGATTTCAAATTTTTTTTGTGTAACAAAATGAAAGGGGGATTTCTTTTTCTTTTTCATTTTTTTTGAAGTATGAAATGTGTTGACATTCTGGAACTTCAACATTTTTTGTTAGTGGTTATGAAGGTGACATTTGCATTTTTTTTATGTACACAAAAATGTTGTTTACAATATCAACATTGGTGTATGTGATGTTATGTGATGACATGGTGTGAATGTGATGTTTAATGTGATTTAAAAAAATTGAACATCATAAAAAAAAAACCCATAATTTAAAAAGAATTATGAAAAGAATTAGAAGTTTTCATGGTTTTTTTTGTTCCTTTTGAAAGTGTAAGATGTGTGGGGAGGATGAAAACAAAAAAAATGTTGATCATATTAGTCATGCGAAGATTTTTTTATGTTATGTTATTTAATGTGGGAGGTTTTACCACACCCCAAAATGTTCCAATATCACAACAATTTTATCTAAAATGCTTTAACAAAGTTTTCCTCTTTTCATTTACATAATTGGGTCAAAGGGTAAGCGCTCCATATTTTTTATCTTAAGAATAAAAGCTTATATTTTGGGATCCTCCAAAATTTCTTTTGAAATTCATATGAATTCAAAATCTTTTTGGTCATAACTTCAATTGATTTCTAAGATAAAATCTAAGATGCACCTTACATTTGAACCAATGATTAACCACAATGGTGGTATAATGAATAGAACTAAATTTTCACAACAACAAATCATAGTTTTGTTATTTGATTGTCCCTAGTGGAGTTGAGCCCAAGTGTTGTTCATATATTTAAAAACAAATATTTTGTTCGAAATTTGGTGTTCAAATCAATGTCGATCAATTCTTGGTATTTGAAATTAATTGTTAGGTTCAAGTTTAATGTTGTTTATAAAATGGATAACATGTCCATTTTGGGATCAAGGAAAATTCAAAAAACCAAAACCCATTGGTTTCAACCTTTTTTAATTGTTGGTTTTGGATCTAATAATTTTAATCTTGAGAAGACTTGTCAATTTGAGGTTCAAAATAAGGCCAATTCATAAAAAAATTGTTAAAAATATAAATTTTACTAAAGCAACATGCATTTTAAAAAGATCATTTTCTCTTTGGGGAAAAGGAGAAAGAACAAAGAATGGTGAGGAAATGGCATATATGTTTGCAAGAATATAAAGATCTTTTTATATGGGACAAAGATATGAAATTGTTGTAGTTCCTAGTCATCACATTTTATTTCATTTCTTTTGTTCACAATTCTATTTTTATAGATGATTAATATAAACAAATGAAAGGAAAAAACACATATAATCTTCTTTTGAAATGTTCAAAATGTGAGTATTTTAATGATTGGCCAAGCAAAAATGAACATTAGTTTTTGTTGGTAATGACTATTAATATAACATTTATTTATGATGCAAATGTTAACTAATATTCAATATTTATACACATTTTGATGCCTTGTGTTTATATTTTATTATGTAAATGTTAAAATGTAATTGGTGATATGATGTGAATTTGTGATGTAAACTTGTCAATTCACCTACATGTCTATGCACTTACCTACCACCTTCCCAACATAATAATAAAAAATGTGTTAAAGAGAATTATAATCACAAGTGCGAATGATGATGCAAAAATGTTAAAATTTAACATTAACTTAATCATTAATAGGTTTTATAACATCATAGGTGTGAATGGGAGTTTTAAAAAACTAATTTAACATTGTACTTTGTGGTAAGTAAGCTTAAGTCTTAAACAACTAATTTGGTGTTAAAGGATTTAACATTAAAGTCTTTAACATCAAATGTGATTGGAACATTAAATTAAAATGATATTAAAAAATAAATCATTTGGGCTCAACAATGATGACAGTTCCACTAATGTGCACCAAGTAACATTATATTTCATAGTTCATGGCCTTGCTATTAACCTTAGCCAAAAATGGCAATTAATTGCACAGAAGTTTTTGATAACCATTAGGGTGAACCATCATGCATTCGAAAGTCCCAATTTTCTTCTTTTGGGTCAGGTGGGGCAATTTTTGTTGTTTTCAATGTGTTCCCATCAAGTTCCCATCAAGTTCCCACCATGAAACCCCTAATGTGATCTTCAACATGTTCCTTAATTCCCAATGTGTTCCCCAACATGTTCCCAATAGCACCTCACTTTTTATCCCATATCTTTTGCCATATATTCAATTATTGTAACTTATATAAATAGCCCAAAATGAAAAGTGACGCACCCCCAAGCCATCACGAAAGTGGAGAACTTCTCGGATGTGGGGCGGAGTGACAAATCCAGGTTCAAGAAGGACAACAAGTTCCTCCACAAGAAACCAAGGCATGAAGGAGAATGGAACCAGGGGCAAGGTAGCCCAACCAAGGATAAGCCTAAACAATTCCAAGGCTCGGGGTTCAAACCAAAAGGAAACTTTGTGAAGAAAGGGGCTCCTTTCAAAGGGAGCCAACCCAAGGGAGATTTTGGAGCAAAACCCAAAGGCGCATGTTTCAATTACAACGAAGTGGGGCATTACTCCAAAGATTGTCCCAAGTCCAAAGTCCCGGGACTCCAACCAGGACAGTTTCGGGACAATTTCGGGATTCCAACTTGGGAGTCCCGGGAAAAAGAGCCATTTGGATGTAGCCTTAGCGGAGCGTTGCAGAGAATACTATATGGGGGAAGGTGGTGGCTTCCCCCGAGTCCGGGTCGTGGTGAGTCTTGTGGTCCAAAGTGCCCGTGGCTTGTCCCAACACCCAAGGGTGTCCCGAAATGTGAACTAACCCCCGTGTGGTTGGTTTTGGATGCAGATTCAAGCTTGATCTACTAGTCCCTCTTCCTAGTCTAATCCCGAGACTTCTAGCACGCCCCTCTACCCCTCTATAGTGTTGGAAGTTGGGAGCGCCCTTCCAAGTCCCAATTCCGCAACTCTACATAGGTGAACCCTCAAGTGGGTTCACCCCGGGACTTGGGGGTGCGTCACTTGGTATCAAAGCCCCGGAATA
>Ga0209208_10007667_pt1 | contig 14567 bp, 9 predicted proteins | sample S1TSphfallax_3_FD_187694 | JGI IMG/M metagenome (GOLD analysis project Ga0209208, IMG submission 187694) | Host-associated microbial communities from peat moss isolated from Minnesota, USA - S1T2_Fd - Sphagnum fallax MG (SPAdes) (version 2) | ecosystem: Host-associated > Plants > Peat moss >...
TGTGTTGTGTTGCTTTGCTTTGCTTTGGAATCAATCACACTTTCTCTATTGAAGCTTATTATTCTTTCCTTCCTTTACTTACACTTTTTTGTGTGGCTTTTGTTTCGCGGTTTCCACTTTGGTTTGGGTTGTTGCATTTTTGTATTGATTATTCATTTGCTTCTTGTATTAATTAGTTGGGCAGCGCACCCAAATGTGGTTTTTTTTTTTTAATAAAAAAATTTGTGTGTGTGTGTGTGTGTGTGTGTGAAGGAGCCACTTTGATTGGCACATTGCCAATGTTTTTTTTAAACATTGTCATTACCCCCAAAATAGAAGCATAGAGTTGCTTCCCTTTGGCCCACTTTGATTGTTTATATATCAAAATTCAACTTTGGCAAAAAGCATTTGGAATAAAAGTGCGCTTTTATTTGGAATATCTTGGAGAACAAATTGGGAACTTGAGTAATCCTTTGGGGACTTGATGGAAACCCCTTGGGAACTTGATGGGAACAGGTTTTTAAAAAACAATTAATCCACCCACCCCACCCCCCCCGCCCCTCCCAAAAAGAAACAATTGGGCCCTCTTGAGTACATGTCGAGGCTTCTCATCGGCTGCATGGAATTTTTATTTATTTCTAAAATTGTTTGTCACCATTTTCAACTTGGGCTAATACCCCCTTCCTTAAAGGGAGGATACAAAGTGCCTATGTATTCCAATTGACAAAAGTCATGAAATCCTTGGTGTAAATGAAATCCTTTTACTTATAGTTGTTAGCTTATTGGTTGTTTCGCATACAATGCAATGAGTTTTTTCAACAAAGAGTTGGGAATTTTTTTAGAAATTTTGTTTTTTTAATGTAAATTCAACTTATTTTTCTATTTTTTCCAAAAAAATCACCAATAATTTTATATCACCAATCAAAAAAACTAAAAAAATAAAAACATAAAAATAAAATAAAAATAAAAATCCCTTGGTTCTATTTGTGTAGACTTTTCCTCAACTTTGTAGATCCTTCCTTGAACCTTTTTTTTGTGAGGTTTTTTCTATTTTTTGTTGCAAATAAGCCATCTTACACACTTGTTTCAAGTTCCTTGTGCTTCAAGATTGCTCTTACAATAGTTTGCATTTTCCATGAGGATTTTGGGGTTTGAAAAATCAAACCCCAATTAAACATGAAGATAACCATGGGGTTAAATTGGGGTTTGAAATTAAACCCCATGGTTATCCACATTCATGCAATCCAAATAACCATGGGGTTTGATTTTTTGTTGTTTTGTGTCAATGTGTTGTAGTTTAATTGGGTTTGAAATTTATTTTGTGGTGTTTTATTGTCTCTATTATTCACAATACTCTTGTTTGAGTATCTCTCCCATTTACTATTTTTTTTGGTTTTTTCTTTTTTGGTTTCATATTTTTGGATGCAATATTTTAAGTAAACCTAAAATAACAAGTCTTTTCTTTTTAAACGTTGATTGAAATCCTAATTGTGGACAAGTTTTAAATATTTAATTTCATTTATAATTTCAATAAACATTTTCTCCATGAGTTAATGGTGTTGATGTGGTTATTTTGTTGTACATTTGTCTTCTCTTCATGTGTGTGCCCATATGTGTTTTTGTGTTTGCTTGTAATTAGCTACAAATATTGTTGTATGTTAATTGTAGGTAATTCAACCTTTGATGCAATATGTATTAATCCATGGGTGAAGAGATAATATGTGGTGGACATATGCCATCAAGTTATTATTTATTGATTACATTAGATGAAAATATTACATGATTTTGACAATCACATAATTTTGTGCGAAACAAATGAATGTCCATAAAATAATCTTAGGTGAATTTGATGGGATTATGAGTTATGACCTACTTTGGCTAACGATGCATAAAGAATAATAATTTCTACCAAACAAGGTTGCATGTTCTACCATTTCTCACACAATGTATAATATTTTAATTATGCCAATGGATTTATATAATCTAATCAAATGCATACATAACATGTATTTGGAGTACACCAAGGTTTTGCTTATTACATAATGCAAGTTATGATCTATATTTGAAGGTATTGTGAACGTTTCACCTTGACAATGAAAATAGATGTGACCAAATGTGGGTATGGCATATTTGGCCCCATAGCTAATATATGTGAAATTAATTTGATAATAGTAATCAAAATGTGACTTTGTGCATTTAATTGATGTTGAAAAGTTTGGGGATGTTTATCAAGTATGAATCTATTACATTTTTTGGGGCCTTGCCTTGGTAGTCAAGGATATTGTGTTTAGATTCATTATAGAATGTATTAGCCCAATGGATTTTGGCCCTTGAATAATAGGTCTATTTTTATATGAAGATTTTGAAAGATGGTATTTTGGCTTGTGTTGAAACTTGAGATTAGTTATAGAGTTACAATATCTTGAAAGGTTTTGGTATCTTTTACAATATTTTTTTGAAGATTATATTTTTGCATGGTGAAATATTTGAATTTTCATAATTTTTATTTTTCCTTAAGATTTTTTTTTTTGTAAATGGCAAGGCCATAGTGTGACACACCCCTTGCTTAATAATGAATTCCATATTTTATTATGAATTCTTTTTATTTTCAAAAAATCATTATATATGAAACCAGTACACATTCATGGTTTATAAGTTGATATTATTACACTATGATAACATACATTTTTATTATTAAAATTATTTGTTAGTCCAATGAATATATAACATTTTTATTATTAAGATTGTAGTACATTTATTTTGAATTATTGCATGGGGTGAATTAAATTGGGAGTAACATTTGTTCTTGTTCAAATTTAAGCTTTTTAATTTGACAAAATATCAATTGTGATATACCATATTTAATTTATCATTAAATATTAAAATTTCACATAAGTTCTTGAGTTTTTTTAATATTAAATTGCATTTAGATTGTTTGTATTACTTGAAAAACAAATCCAACATGATGAAATGATCATGTCAATTGCAAAATTTAGTAATTAAATCATTATCAACTAAAATTTGTAAATTGTAACATTCAAAGATGACATCCATTTCAACCACTACATTTGTAATTATTGAAGGATAGGCACTTAAATTATTTATTTGGCTCAAAATAAATTATCTAATCTCCTTATCTCTTTAAATAAAGACCCCACCTTAAAACATTTTCCAAATTCCATCCAAAGACAAACACCCATTCCACACAACACATTGCCATCAATTCTCCCTCAATTATATAACCTATTTGTAGTCCCTCACAATTGGTATACTGTTCAAACTTAATATCTAAAAACATACATATTTTCCATAAACAAATCCATACATTCATTTAAAATTATTTTTAAATCAAAGGAACGTGAGGTGGAAGACAGGTTGAATGCATTATAGTTGATTGAATGAAAAAAATTTGTGTAAAAGTTGAATATGATCACATGATGAATATACAAATCACCACTTATGAATTTGTTGAATTTGAATATTATGCCAAAATGATTAGGGTCCTTAAATAAGCTCCAAATGATATGCAATAATTATATTCAAATATGAACAAAGATGAAGAATGTCAACTAACTTCAATGCAAACACTCAACTAAGTGCCCACTCAAACTATATGTTTCCATTAACTCAATAACTATAACGAGAAATGTGGCCAAATTGAATGCCCAATGGAACAAATTCACATTGTTGGTGGGAAACAAATGACCACTTAGATTTTTGCAACAATTTTTTAAAACCTTATTTCATGCATTGAATAATGAATTGTTGCACATTAATTGATACAAATGTTATTTTCATGGTTGTCCATAATGTGATGTAACACAAACTTGCACCACAATATCATATGTATTAGGACATTGTTGGTTAATGTGTTCATCGAAATGATTAATTCAAATGTTACTTCAATGTTTGAACAAAATATATGAACAATATCTCAAAGAATCAAATATGTAGATGTGTTGTAAGAACAATATATGAATCATCAAATTTGAAAACCAGATAACCACTTCTACACAAATTGTCATGTTAAACCCATGATTGTTAGTATTGACCTTCACACATTCATATTTGACATTGATTCAAATGGACAAACCCCATGAAGGCAAAAGGTTTAATAGTCAACATAATTTTCATTAGGTTGCCAACCATTTCATCACAAATCTTTAAAAAGTTGTGCATTTAATTATTAGATGAACTAATCATAACATGGATGTTTAATCAATATATAACTAGGAGTAGTGGTTTTTTTTTGGGGTGAAATTTCACAACTTGGTCAATGCCAAAAAGGCATGGTGAATCACATATAGGAAATCGAATAAATTGATTTGCATATCGTTGTCGTGTATAGATGATTTAAACAAGGTTTGGAGCCATCCACTTTATGGTTGGTTTAAATTGGGTGTTGATAGGGAAGATTAAACCCCCAATTGTCCATTGCCATAAACTTTCCCAATCATTGCTTTCATTTATGTTTGTAGTGGCCGCAAGGTTCTTACTATTGTTGCCTTATATGTGAACTTGTAAGAATAGTTGCCACCTATGTTTGGACTTGAAACAATTTCATTGCACCTTTCATTATGGAACTTCAACAGTGCGGTGCCCACTTGTATAGAAACAACACATGCATGGAAAATAGTTTGTAGGATGAATTATGAATATTAAAATTTCATGAATGTTTAGAATAAAGCTTTAAGAGGAACATATCTTAAAGATCTATGGAAGTAGGAAGATTATGCATGAGATCTAAACCTTGTAGAATGATTTTATTGCAATTCTTCTTGCATCCTACATTTGTTGCAACTTGCATTCAAGTTTGTATTTACTAATTGTTTAACATAGAATCCCATGCAACAACAAATTAAAGGAGCAATGTTAGTCTTCAAAGTACAATCATTTTCAATTTTTGATGGTTTGCAAAGTTGCTTGCTTTAATATTTTATTGTTACAACATTACAACTTGTATTAAATTTTGCAAGGGCGTGGGATTTAGGAATGTTCAAACATTAAAGGATTAATGCAACAAGAAAATGGAAAAGCAAGGTGCACTAAACCCTTACAAGTTCCAACAAATGTTTAAGTACTCTTATGATTTTGCTTTCAATCAAAGTTCATTTTCTGAAATGCACACTAAAATTTTGTTACAAAATTGAACTTTGTATCAAATCAAATATTATTTTTCAATCTTGTATTATGTTCTTATGTGTTTGGAATTTTCTACCACAATTTTATTCTAGAAATGAATGGTAGATTCGAGGTTATGTTTGATTTTTGTTGTCAATTTTAGTTACAATTCACAAAGTATAATTTTAATTTTTTATTGGTTGTGGATTTCTTAAGTACATGGAAAGTCAATCAATTGCATGCACAACTTTGTGCAAACTTGGCCATTTTGAAATATGTTGGAGTTGTGATTCTTTTGTTACAAATTTCTTATGTGCACATTAAATCATGTTCATGCACACTTGTGTTTGAGGTCTACCATTTCCAAATCTAAATTAAACTTATGTTACGTTTTGTTATAAATTTCTTATGCACATATTAAATTTTAATCACATACATTTGTGTTTTGAAGTTTTCCATTTCTAAATTTAGACATGAGTTTTCTTGTTGTGAATTTCCCATGTGCTTAATAAGTCCTAGTCATGTGCACAATTTTTTTTGAAGTCTACCATTTCCAAAAAAAAAAAACTTTTTATTAATTGTTGCAATTTTTTTATGTGCATAATAAGTCTTAACTGTCTTATGTACTTCATTTTAAGTATAACATTTTTTATATTATTGAATTGTTTTGTTCAATTTGTTGTTTTTTTTTAATGCACACATTAAGTTTTGGTCATGTGCATGTAATTTCAATTTGAGTTCACAATTTTTGATTTTGTTAGAAGTCCAAAAGTTATTTTTTGTCTTCCCAAGTTTTGTTCCACATTTATTTAATTTATTTAAATTTTTGGGTTATGGCACCCTTGCAACCACTTCCCAAGTTTCAAGTTTCACACCACACAAACATGGTTGTTCAAACCTTGATTTTTTCAAAGTTGGTATAAATATCAAAAGTATCCTTATTGGTATGTACAACTATTTTGTTCATAGTGATAAATGGCATATTGAATTGTGTAAGTTGGTTGAACTATTCAAAGCCAAACGCAACAAGATCTTTAAAAAATTAAAAAAATTAAAACATTTATGTTATTACCAATGAAGGGCCTTAATTGAGTACAATATTTGAGTTGTTAAGATGGTTGCCAATAATGCCACCATTGACAATATAAAATCAAATTATGAATTTTTATGTGATTTAAAGACTTTGAACTAGGTTTGACTTGTGTTATAACCATTAAAAACAATCCAAAGGTTGTCTAAGTTGACACAAGGGACTATTACAAAATGTGGGTGCAATCACTACTACAAAATGTGAGTGTAACTCATTAGTCCTCGTTCATTAAACTAATGAATTCACTACTTTCCAACTAGTCCTTGTTTACTAAGATTAATGAATTCACTCAAAATTTAGTAAAATCATTTGACGCACAAGGACACCTTTTATTGTAGTGAATTCACTAATCCATGTTTATTTGACTAATAAATCCACTAGATCCCCATTAGGTTTCATTTTATGGGGCAAGTGAATTCATTCAAAATCCAATGAAACACTTCACAAACATGGACAAATTTTGTTATAGTGAAGGCATAAACATTCAAATTTCTGATTTTGTTTCTATTGTCAAATTTTGTGAGGAAAAATTATTTACCATGTACCATGACATTGAGAAACAATATTCACATAATTGTTTCACTATGTTCCTTGAACTTGTTGACCAATTTAATGACGCATTAATTTGGTGGAAATAGCTTACCTTTCAAATCAAGAGTATGTTGCCTTCTTTATGAAAGGTCAATTTTATATGTTTTAACAAACAAATCCCACCATTAGGCTTATGGGCATAATTAAACAAGGAGGCTAGGCATGCGCATGTGGATTCCATGAATAAACAGTGCAATGAATGTACTTCAATTACTATAGGTTTGATATTAAATTTGAAATGCATTCATCAATACAAGAATTGTTAAATGACTAAGATTATCTACCTTTAAAATTGGCTTTCTTTTAAGGTTGAAACTACATTTCAAAGGCACATGACCATTATTCAAATGCATTTTGGGCACCCAAAGGTCTTGGGTACTTTTGGAACTTTTGTGGGGTCACTATTAAACCTTGTCCTTTTGGATTAACATTCATCCTTTTTGAGATTGACAATGTAGAATCAATGTCAAGTTCCCATGCTACTTCCCCATTATTGCAACCCAACCACATGTTTGTGGTAAAAGGTTGAACCAAATACCATTTTGAACCAATGTATATTTGAATGGTTCAAGTTGGTGAATCAATGCATGTCATGGTTTTGAACACTACAAAGGATGAACAAATGTTTTCCAACCTTGTTTTCATGAAAAACAAGATTTTAAATTGCTTAACTACCTACCTAGACCTTGTTGTATGGATGTATTGCATACCTTTTATTCGTTGGAAATTATTCCCTTCTACATAACCATATGTGAATGGAATGTTGATCAAGCCCAATGTGGGGTGGAATTTGAATTACAATGTGGATGTGTGACTGTATTTACCAAGGTTGCTAGTTAAATGCATTACAATGGATTGTTAGTGGAAGCTAAATTTTTTAGTTTCATACCAAAAATCTATCATGATATATAAGCCCGTGCAATGAAAACAAATTGGGTTTTGATGATGTATGTGTTTTATATTCTACATTTGTTGTGAAAGCACATTTGGGCCTATAGTTGTTAGGAATGATGATCTCACATTCATTCATGAATTCAAAGACATTCAAATTTCTATTTCTCTTGTTCATGTTGTTTAACATGGGTGTGGGATTTGTAGTCAAAAGACAATACTGGTTAAACTTTGGAACAACATGGCAATGAATTGACAATTCTATTTCATATGGTATTGTGAAGATTTAACAATTTTGTTGATCAATTCAATGACTTTTGAAGGTATTTTCATTTTTTTGTTTCTACTATGCCATATTAGAAGTTGACAAAAACATGATCTTAAAGAAAACTTGTATTTTTTCACCTAAACATTATTTAATAATTATATATTTCAAATTTGTTATTACAATTTTTTACTAGGCCAAAGGCATGCACCTTAAATCAAAATTTGTGGATTACAGTCTCCATCAATCTTGATTGGATCATATTCAATTGACACTTGATTACATTAGCAACAAGTCCAAATCCTAACTTTTCATTTTTCCATTTGGGCTTGTAGTTCAAGAGGTGAAGCTCTATAGAATGTCATGATTCATACTCAATGCAACAAATGCTTACAACAATTCTAGGACAATTGTTCTTAATGAGATCTATTGTGATTTTTTTTGTTGAGTTTTGGGATGGTATTAGTCCTTCATGAGCTTATGTGCAATCTTGTTTGTTTTGGAACTTGCTTGTGAGCAAAATTATTGACAACACAATAACATTCATTATTTCATCCCCATTTTTTCTTATGTGCAAATGATTATGGATTCACTTGACATAATAGGAACATTGAAAAATGAATAAGTCAATATTTTATCCATTAACACTTTATCATTTGTTTTCAAAAGCATATGCATTCCTCAATGAATAACATGGAGGCATTACACGACTATGAAGTTAGTTCTTTTTAGGTGTTTTGTTTTCAGATAACACAATACTTTACTTGAAGTGATTTCATTCCAATGCATTCCATTGGACCATGGAGATGATATTTTAGGGCTATAAATTGAATAAACTAGTTTTGGTTATATGTTTAGTTAGAGTGTAATAAGTCATGAAGCAATAGAAACTTGAAAAAATTAAACACTTTGATTTCTATGACACAAATTTCATTTTAAGCTTTCATGGTTGAAGTTTCTACATACACAACATTGGCCTTAAAGTTTGTAATATTTGACTATGGCTTTGCATTAATGACACTAGCCTTTACATGAAGGTTTGTGGCTAACTTTTCTTTGAAATCCACCAAAGTTCATATTTATGAAGTTTTTTTTTGTAGGGTTGCCATGATACATTGCATTTGTACCTCCTATTTTCACCAACACACTTATGCATGACCTAAGTGATGTAATTTGTATGGCAAAATGAATCATACATGTTGATTACAAACTTGGTAACTTGTGTTATTAACAATGATGATTAACAAATATGATTCAAACATGTTTATTTTGTGTTTTAGAAAGTTGGTCCAAAATTTTCACAACTTATGGTTGATTTTTACTTTAATATCATGGGATACTTTGACATTTTTTCACATTGTTCAATAATAACAATAGTTATTGTGTTCAAAGTTTTGTCATTGCCCACTTTACCTTCCTTTACATCTAGTATCCCCTTGTACAAAAGGGTGGAAAAGCATGTGACAACTTGGATTTGAAACATAGATAAATTTTGCCACCTTGTTATGAATAGATAAAACTTCCTTTAGCCAATTATAAAGCTAAATAATTTCTACACAACCAATTGGAATCATCAACCCAAAAACAAACATGTCATTTGGCATAACACCATATGCACATGGTAGCCATCTATCTTAATTGGAAAATTTGAAAAGAATAATCATGACCAAGAATATTGAATGAAAATTTATAGATTTACAACCCAACTAGATACAAGTAATCTAATGTGAATATTCTCAACACGCATACTATGGATATTATATATTATTTGTTGTTAGGCATTTGTTAAAATATGTAAATATAAGTCCCACTATTGGTTTCAAATAGTCTTTAACAAAAATGAATAAGTTTGTATTTTAAAATAATTATATGATATGTTGCCCAAGGTCTAGAAACCTTGGAATTAGTAAATAATTATGATTACCAAATGGACAATTAAAACATGACTTACTCACACTAATTGGGTTTATAGTAATATGATGTAGGTTAATTGAACAAACCATGTATTAATGATATCGAATATTGTGAGACAATTGTTACAACATACAAAATGTAAAAATAAACTATTTTTTTACATAAAGGAAAAAGTTAGTATTTTAGTTGTCATAAGATATGCCACACAAGTTTAAATAAATGGAAACTTGGAAAATGATAATTAGATTCTCTCCAATAGATTTGTTGTAATTATGACCATGACCATTATCATATGTACATGATGCATTGGCATAAATAACCTACCTACATTTTTTTTTCCAATGTTCATGATTTGTTATCATGATTTTCATGAACATGTAACTTATGATACAAATGCCCACTTTGTTGTAAATTACATAATAAGACTATAAATGTTTTTCATGTTAAATTCTAGCTTAATGATTTTCAATGCAATCAATTTTTTCATGGTTAGGTGTAAGACATATGTTGATGAATATGTTGAAATTTGAACAAAAAATGGAGCATGGTCACAAATTTAATCTAATGTATGGATTTTCAATTCATATTTCATAATATTTTCACATCTAATGCAACACATTGCATGGGTTGTGTGTAAAGAATTAAAAACTAAACAATTAATGTTCATGAATGAATGATGCTCAATATTATTATATGTTTAGCATGTATTTCATAGTCCCAATTCCCTTTTACCTTTATTTTGTAAATAATATTATTCAAATTTGTCGACATGTAATTAATCTAAACATCATTAAAAGTGCGAAATAACACAACAATGATATGCACTTTCATTATATGGGAGGGGGCGGGGGAGGGAGGGGGTGAATTCATTGATACCATCCAAAGATTATCTTTTAACTCCATGTGATTAATTTCAAATTTTGGATGGATTGTGTTGTGTCCACCCTAGTTAAGTGGCACCCTTGTGTCCCAAACCAAGTCTTTCCAAACTGAAAATACATGATGATGTTCAAGATTATATGTTGAACTATTCAAACAAATTCGACCATTGAAACCTAATATGACATATTTCATATAATTCTTTTGTAATTTAGTTTTGTCTTTGTAATCATAAATTCAAAGGTTTAATTTGGATTATTCATAATAAATTTTCCATTATTTTTTCTTCATTCAAATAGTTAAATTGTTACTTGCATTCTTTTTCACATATATATTAATATTCCCCCCTAGAACCTCCACCTTTTAATGGTTCATGTTATTTTGTTAAATGCACTCCATGGAATAGATTTAATTTTTCTTTTCATTGCAAAACATATTCATATTAATTCATTTGGCCTTTATCACTTATGATTTTCATAATAAAAATATTAATCAATCATTTTTTCATTTATGTTATTTTATTTTCTCTTTGGATTTGAGTTTCTAATCAAAATTGTCTTCATTTGCATTTCACACATTATTGTTGTTTCAGTTATACAATTGTATTCCTTTAGATTTAACAAAATTTAAAATGCGTGTTCATTTTGTTTTGCATTACAATGTTTTTAGAATGCATTGCAATGACTTGTGCATTTAAAAAACAACCTTCAACTTTTTACACACATTTTCACATCATTACAATTTACATAATAATGTGGTGTTTTTCTCACATTTGGAATTTCTTTGTTTATGAAATCATGTTTGGGGAAATTTCCATTATTTTCTCTAATAAAACAATGACCCATGTTATTGAAACTCAATAATAGTGTTTGGACTCAATCCTTTAGAATAGATGATGTTTTTGAAAATATCCCAATTCACATAATCATTTTAAGTTATGAAAGGAATTTTTTTTTCATAATCTGTCATTATTCACATTGTTGCATATCAAACTTCTTTGCGTTTTTGCAATGTTGTTGTTTTCAAATGTCATTTGTTGATCGACTTTATCTTTTACCCCATGTGTAACTCAAAGTTCAAACATGAGATTCAATAATCTAGAAAAATCCAAATGTATAACATTTGTAGTATATTTTTTTTATTAAAAAAAATATACACACAAATGTGGAGTTTAATTTTTTTATTTCCATTGTTATGGGCATGAAAACACCACAAATGATTCCTAATATGCACTACGAACATGACAAATTAAAACATATCATGCTTGAATCAAAATCCAACCATACACAAAAATTGATACACATGCAAAGTCACAAAGTTTGCAAGAAAAGACATAAATACAATAATACATGGGTTAATTCAACATTAATAGATTATTTGTGATTTTTAAAAAAAAAACTATAAATATTGGGTTATTTCTCAAATTCTCTAAAAATATTTTTTTCTTGTCCTATGCTTTCCCCCCTATTCAATGGGTGTTGTTTACTAAATATTTCCACAAAGAGATCAAGTGATTGTTTAGTATGTGCACATGAGAAAGTGAACAACTTTATGAAAAAGAATAATAATGACATTTGTATTGCTTTAAAAATAGACTATTCAACCACTTCTAATTTTATGAAAGTGCAATTGGCACTAATTTATAACTATTTAATACTCAACCTTTGTTGAATGCAACAATAATTTAAAAATGAATGTTCAATATAACTTTTGAAAATTAATTAAATATTTGACAATGGATTATTGAACTAGTCTAGATATTATAGTACTTCTTTATTCATGACCCATCAAGATCATACACATGAAATAAAATGAATAACTTTAAAGGAAGGTTGCACACCCCAAATTGTATTGTGGAGAAAGAAAGAGAGGAGATTTTTTTTTCTTTGTATTTATTTGAAAGACTAATTCAAGGAAGTTTCCATATAATCCACCATCCAAAGAACCTTTATGTGCATGTCCCTTACTACCTATTATGAATGAAAAATGGACAATTGTAAATGAATTTATCCATCGTGGATCAACTTTACCCATGGATCACAATTTATTCAATGATAGATGAATTTTTATCAATTATGGATAAAAATGGATGTTCATGGATGAACTAAATATCAATAAGCAATGGACTAAACCATATGAAATGTTTTATTTGTATATTTAACAATTATAAATATCTTGATATATTTCAATGACTTACATGAGGGTTATGTACTCAATGTCATTTGTGACAAATGGTGATTATAACAATTGTCCACCAATTGGCAAATTAAAATATGAATTTATGTCATATTTCCCACTGAGTATTTCACAAGTCACAAATGGTTATGAACATGAATTGCAATCTCAACAACATAGTAACTCAATATCATTTGAAGATTTTTCAAGTCATTTTATAAAATGCATTTAAATATATCTTGTCCTATTTTTGTGTGCATAAGGATTTTCTTTGATATTTTAAAGCATTTTGCATAAAATTGTAACAAAATATTTTGTGATTAAACAAAGGACAATAAACAAACCACTTTGTAGTTCAATATTTTGGATTTGCTTGAAATTAAATATGAATCGCTAAAAGTGGAAGTTGATGACGAATTGTCTTATTAGATATCTAAGATGGGTTGATTAGAGTGTAAATTATCTTAACAAAAAAAAACTTGTGAAATTTATTTTCCAACTTTGTTATATGCATGAACAAGTTGTGTCACATGGATGTTCATTTAAAATATTTCACAATTGCATTGTTATGTGTAAATAAGAACCAACATATGTTGAATACCATAATATATTGGTGATTGCAAAAGTAAATAATTCAATTTAAAATTACCAAAAAATGTAAAAATGATTAACCAATAATGTTGAAATATGTGAAACCCTTAATTGTTGAGCCCAAATTATTGGTTGCTTCAAGTTATATTAATGCCATGGGTGTGCAAGAGGTGATTAGACTCACAATTTCAAATAAACGAGCGAGTGGTGTTGTTCTAAGTTTGTTTTATTGTTACCCAAAATCAAGTTGGTTGAATTTTGACATTGTTTTACTATTGCACATTTCAACATTAAGTTAAGTAGACAAATGCGTTACATTAGGAGTTATTAAAAATGAGAAATAATAATTTAAGAAATTACTAACATAATGTTTTCAAATTAAATTTATATTTGATAGTTACAAATTGAAACTACTAAAGGTATAATTATTATTCTATATTGTAGAGACGTCTATATAATAACATCACAACATTTTTTAAATACCAAGTCCTTTGTTTTGAGGACAACCATTGAAATTCTCAATGAGAATATTGTTTATAACTATCATCACAACTTCAATCCACCTTGTTAGTCACCATTATTTGTACTATATCATTAATCACCATTTAGTTTTACAAATTTCAATCTTTATACGTAAGTACCTATTGTCCACAACTACAATTTTGATGGGAACCACACCAAGCTCACCTAAACTAATTCAAAACCCCACTAAATGATATGTAACATAGGAAACAAGTTAGGCTGAGCCCCTTAATAGCAAGTTATGCAACTTTGTGGAGCTTTTTCACATCATTGAAATATTCTCAAAAACATGTGTAATTGAAGTCAAAGAGAAAAGTATAGATGTTTAGAATTTCTCACAAAATGTGGAAATTTTCTTAGCATGTAGAAGTTAGATGATCTATTACACCAAACATGCCGCATGACTTGTGAGGAATCTCCATGGCAAGTCAAAAAGAATGAAATGTAGCCGAATGTTAAATGGAACATTAATCATCATATTGCCCATTCAAGCAAAGGTGCCAAAACTCTTTCCCCTTGCCCCGCCCCCGCCCAAAAAAAAAAAAAAAA
>Ga0209208_10007668_pt1 | contig 14562 bp, 11 predicted proteins | sample S1TSphfallax_3_FD_187694 | JGI IMG/M metagenome (GOLD analysis project Ga0209208, IMG submission 187694) | Host-associated microbial communities from peat moss isolated from Minnesota, USA - S1T2_Fd - Sphagnum fallax MG (SPAdes) (version 2) | ecosystem: Host-associated > Plants > Peat moss >...
TATTCAGTAATCGTGTTGGCTCATTGTATCTTGTTTACACCCATTTGCAACTCATTTATAACTCATTGTGCGTGAAACATATATATGCAATTTGTGCAACTTATTCAATTACAATTATGTAGGAATAACTATTTTGTAACTCTAATGCAATTAGTTTGCATTTACCATGGTAACGTCATAATGACATAATTTTTCATCAATCCATCAAAATCTGACATGTGACATTATGGGGATTTTTGGGTGAAAATTATTTTTGTGAAATATTGATTTCCACCATCCATTATGATTGTTCATTTATAATGGTCATAGATTTTAACATGTGGCATAGTTGAAAGTTGCCATGTCGCATATTAATTGAATTTTGAAAAGTAAATAAAAATAAAAATCTATTTGGGTAGCTAGGTTGGTCAATACATGGGCATAGGTAGATAGGTAGGTAGGTCCAACATAGGCAGGTAATTAGGTAGGTAGGACATATTTACATACCTAGGTTACTTACCTATGTACTTACATTACATTAGTACTTAGCTTCCTAAGTAGGTAGGTTAAAAAATAGGACTAACTATTTATTTACCTAGGTAGGCAAGTAGGTAGGAAGCTAAAAAGGTACGTGAACTAAAAAGTAGCCATCTACATTTTTAGAGTTTATTTTTTTTGAGTTCATCCCAAATTGACACATGTATTTTAATGTGAACACATAAGAAAGACACATTTTCTACATAGTTTGTTATATGAGATTCAAGGACAAAACTTATAAATTAATTCTTTTAATTACACATTAATTGCAACAAAAAAAAATCCCACATTTTTTTTGGTTTATTTTTAATTTTGTAAATTGTAAAACTAACTAATTAATTATTTAATAATTATATATATGAATCAATAATCTAAATAATAATTTCAATTAGTTTTTTGAATCAATATGTCTAATTCAAATAATAAGTTAGTTAATTATTAGATAATTAATGATCTGAATTTAGATGAAATTAAGATAATTAATCATATGGATTCCTAGAATTAATTAATTAAATTATCAGAACTAGTTATTTGAAATAATTATTCTAATAATTAATTATTTCAACTTAATATTTGTATGAATTAATTTAATTTAATTTTTAAAAAATTTATTAATTATTTACAAATTAAATATTTGAGTCTACAAACTAATTGTTTGAATTAAATCAACTAATTCAGATTAAATATTAATTAATATGTAATATTGAATACATTATTTTTAAATTTATTATTAGATATTATAGATTGAACATGTATTTTTAAAATTATTAACTTGTTAATAGTTGAACAACAATCATAAAATAGTGGAAAAATAATACTTCTATAATGGAAATATAATTGCACAACTATTTGTATCAATAGGAATTAGAGTTGGCAACTAATTGTAAGTGTCATATCTAATGGGTGGTGGAAATGTGTACATGTGACATGATCGTATGTGTTGAAGTTATTCACTACTTGTAATGTAATTACTGATTGGGTGCTACATTTACATTAGTTATAATGTAGTTGCCACATGCAACTAAAGTGCAACTTGTCAAAAAGTCAAATATGATTGACTACATCTATATGTATAATTTGTACATTACACCATATAGGTGTCCTAGTTGCAACTAAATTGCAACCATATTATAACTTTTTGATTTTTTGATGTGGCATTTTAGTTACTTATTTTCATATTTCCATGCTTTAGTTATAATGTAGTTGTATATTAGTTGTTTTGGAAGCCTAGTTGTAAGGCAATGTGATTTCAGTAGACAAGAATTTTCATAATGATGTTTTGTTACAACCTGCACGTTTTTTTTCCTTCGCCAAATTCAAACATGGGACAAGGTTTGAGCACAAGTTTGTTACCTTGTTCATCCAAAGCTTCATTTCACCTTGGATAGCTTGATGATGATTGAATTGTATCTTGGTGGAGAATGATGCATGAAGTAGTGACATTCAAAGTTGTTTTTAGTGACATTGAGTAGTTTTTATTTATTGTCATTGCACTCTTGTATCAATTGGTGGATTCTGTCCAAGTTTTGTAGGTGACAATAGCCTTTCCATCAATTTTAATGGAAATATTTATTGATTCAATATTTGACATCTTTATAAAACCTAAAAAAAATCAACAAAACTTGTTATCAATACATTGTCATATTGTTCCATTGTGCAATTGTGATACACCAATACATTGTATAACACAACTAAATATTATACATTTAAACATTAAGGTGATACATTGAAACACATAAGTTTGATAACAAAAATATGGAAACATAATTTTTTAATGTTCAATACATCAAAAAAATAAATGTTGACAAGTGCAAACCAAGGAAAACGAATTTACATTCTTGTTAAAACAAGTTTCATGATGAATACACTAGAATTAAGACATGTATGGAAGAATGTAACATTCAAATAAGGATTTTAAAAAGAAAATGATTAGAGTGAAATTGATCTTAATCCTACTATCATCATGCCAAATGCAATCATGACCAAATAAAAGAATGAACTAGAAAGAAAGATTCAATTCTTAACATGAAACCTTCTTGCAAGGCTAATTCACATTTTCCACAACCAAAAATTATTAATCTAACAATCATCATAAGTCAATTAGAATTTGCACAATCAAGTTGCAAAGAATTGACTAATAAAACCACATTGAAACTAAGAAATCTCACGAGAAAATCAAGTTATATAGCCCAAACTTGTTTAAGAAACCAAAATAGTCAAAGTGACAAAAGGGAAAATGAATGTTTATTAAGTGTCTCTACCTAAACCCTACTATCAATAACAAAAGGGTAGAAGACATCTAAAATGGAATTAAAACATTTTTCACTTGACATATGTAACAATATTTCCTATTGATTTGAGAAGTGATTTATATTTCTTAATGTTAAATTTTAAGGTTTGGTTTGTGAATACTTGTTGAAGGTGGAAAATTTATTGAAAACATGGAACCAAATTTGTATAGTTTAATTAAAATTTGAAAATTAACCTGCTTTTTCATCTACATAATTTATTTTACTAAAATTGATTGTCAAATTCTTATGGTTATTCTTAGAACCAAAATTTTATGGTTAATTGCTTGTTCCACTGTTTTGTTGTGGGTGCACCCAACATAATGGGCAAGGACAAGAGGATTCAATGACATTTACGGTTTGGGATGGCAGATTCAACAACTTAACAAACATATTTTCATTACTGTGTAGTAAGAGTGTATGTATGATCATCGTTGGAAGATTGTTTCATATAATGTGTTCAAGGAAATGACATAACCTGCCACCCAACCTTCATGTGATTGGAACGGGCCAATAGGCTCGCTACATGGTCAAACCAAAAAACACAAGCCAATTTCACAGTTTGAGTGGAGAGTTACTTACAAATCCAAAGAATTTGGTTTTGAATTATTGAAAAAAAAGGCAATGAATTTGGAAGTCATCAAGCTGATAAGCTATAACCTTTGGCATTTTGCCAAATCAAGAACTGACCAATTTCGTACTATGATGGCTTCCTTGATTTTATCGCTTCTCTTATTAAATCTTGCACCCAAGTTTTGAAAGAAGACTTTTGAAAACATTCTTGTTGTCAAGGTCAAATTGTTTTCAACTTTTGGATGGACAATGCATATGTTAATCAAGCTTTGGAGTAATAATATTTGTAATCCACAAGGGAAAGGACTGCTCCCAGAGCAGGCTTTCCCCATGGACAAGTACAAAAAGCCATTTTATTTGAATGCTGGAAGGTTTGCATGCAAACGATGGAAGGGTCGACCGACTTGACTGCTCATCAACCAATGGGACTGACTGGCCAGCCATCAACCGCTGCTCTCAGGAAGCAATTCCAATTTCTACCCAACCCTTGTGTGGGGGAAGGTCTTGGAAGGCATACTATAAAAAGCTGCACAACATGCATGTTCACAGCACCTTTACAAAAATATATATAACTCAGACAACAAACAATTTTGCTCATCCCAAAATGACTGGATTGAAAGATGCAACATTTCTAGCAACTCTCTAATAGTTCTAACCTCAGACATAATGTCAAACTTACATGGAAAGGAGGGAGGCAGCTTGTGAAGACTGAAGACAACTTCAATTTCATGAGAAGGAACACCTGCACCAGTACTGTGTTTCTGTAGCAAGAGCTGTGGCTTTGCGGTTGTCACACTTCCAACAACAGCCAGTTTCAGAGCTAATTCGTTGGTAATCTCTTCTTCAAGTAATTCCTTTCCAAGGATCCTTCATTGAAGGCACTGGCTGATGTAACCATGGACTTCTTTGTCACTTTGATCTGCACCTAATTTGCTAAAACACTCACAGAGACATAGAAACAATTCAGTTTGGATCCATCAAAAGAAAAGAACATGACCAGCTCACAAGGACATGTATGATTTTGCCTTCTAATTAAAAGCATAAAAGAGATGATGGACTGATCATTACTTTGTACCCATTGAAACAATCACTGCAGTGAATGGAGTGTGACATCCTGCAGTTTCAAGCATAAACAGCACCTTTGTGCCACTGAGATGTCAGTAAAAGAGTGGAGATTTACTATATATAGAACCACTGGAGCTTCTGGGAACAGTGGCTTTTCACCACTGCACACTGAAATTCCACCCTTTTCCAAGCTACGCTATAAGTCAAGCAAGTAGTAGCATCCTCTGAACTTTCTTCCCTATCATCATCTCTTTGCAAACTCATGGTATTGACATTCAAAGTTCACAGCCGCAAAACTTTTGAGACACTTTTCTCAAGTTATCCTCCCTGCCTTTCTTGATTTGAAACCAACACTTCTTTCCCCATATCCTCATTTGGAAATACAATGACTTGAATGCAAGCTTCCACATGCATCTGCCTCCAGCAATGTGTATTAGCCATGTAGTCCCCAATTCTCCACACCAATCTTTGCATGCATGAACCCAAAATTCAAAATTTGTTGATGTCCAGAAAACAGCTCACTTGGACTTCAGTGCAATATCATATGCATTCCTCTCAGTTAATTGTTGTGGAATAAACTTGAAACCTTCAGGCAGTTCAATTTATGTGGTTGAACATCAAGTTTCTTCTGTTGTGCTGATATGAAAACTTGCTTGAAGAATTGGAGCTAGAAACTAGTCATGCTTCTTTCGGAAAGAGCAGCCTTCTGTCAAGCGGACCTGTCCACCTGTAGGTTGACACAATAAACTGGAACACTTGGTGCACAACACAACAGTCTGCGAATGACTGAAAACTATTGTTCTGCAAACAACCCATCATCACATAAGTCTTAATCAAATAGGCTCACTTCTCAATATCCCTGGACTGAAGCAGTTGCAGAAATATTGACAACCAATTTTCCATAAAAACCATCAACTTTGAGACTACAGACAGGCTATGACAGTTGCTCAAACGCTTGGTCAAAACCTAAGCCCTAGCAGTATTGGTACACCCTGGTCTAGTGAAATGACTGCATGATCCAAACCCAAAACATTCTCAGAAATGAACATAGACCCAACAAACTAATGATTACTATGTGGGTTTAGCAATGGAACAGACACTGATAGATCCACAATGGCATTAGGTCTGTGCACACATACATGGTGGAACATACATAGCACTTCACATCCTGCCACATGACAGAAACACATAAGTCTGAGTATTGAGCGTAGTTTTGAATTCTGAACCCTTAACATGCTCAGAAAATTCCATACAAGTTCAACAGGCTGAACAACAAGATGGTTGCAATTGGAGTGTTCAATCAGTCAATCTTGCTGAACATGGAGCCATGAGACTATGAACAAAAAAATGTCATCCCTTGATAATCTGAACAAGATGCTTGTAGTTAAGAGCTGAATTGGTCAACCTTATGGAACATAGAGCCATGCAATTTGAAAACAAAAAATCATGTCATTACTTGGGTGATTTACCACTCAAGAAGATTTAATGTTTGATATGAAACGCCAGGAAAAAAACTAACCTCCAAAATACATAACACTGAGAAAAGTGTAAACACATGCACAAGTGCACAAAACCTCTTACCATAAAAAAGGAGTTTGGAGATGGCACAAGGCGCTTCAACTTGTGCTTCTTTTGCTCCAATTCTGGTGGCGGATTCAACAAATCTATGTCATTTGAGACACCCTTCATCCATAGAGATGTCCCAAAAAGAAACAACAATGTCAAAATTTTGTGACAAAAACTGCCCACAAACTTGACTTGAAGTATCAAGCAAACCACCCAACTTCATTTACAACCCACCCACATTAGATTTCCGTGTCAGAAGACGCAACCCACTTCTGGAAACCTCATGAAAAGAAAAGAAAAAACACAGCATTCATTCCCCGTCCTAACCTTCTGAAACCAAAATTACAAATTCCCACAAAAACTAACTGAAGAGAAGAACCTGAACACAATGGAAAATCAAATCTACAAACAAAACCTCCATAGCTAAAATGACTTCAAACACCCCAAATCTTATCTCTTTGGGAGATCACAAAATGAGGTAGGTGAAGAGAAAAACCCAAAATCTGCGAAACCCAACAGAAACGAAACAGGACAAAAAAAAGAAAAAACTCTATGCAGCAAGCAACCCTCCTCAAAACAAAAACATCATCAAAATTCCCACGCACCACTTAGGCAAGAGGAAAGAATGCAACTGAATTCCAACAGCAACCAAAGCTTGATGATAAATGCTTACCATGATAATATAAATCTTTGTCTCAGAACTTCAAACCTTCAAAACCTAAAAAAAAGTTGACAACAAGTGCCACCCTCAACGTTCTTTCGTCTCACAAGACTTCCAAAACCCTGAAAACGTGAATCTGTTCACACAGAAACCCTGAAACTTCAAAAATCCAAAAAAATGAATATATACAGGTTCACACTGAAAACCCTAGAACTTCAAACCCCTAAATAAAAACCCTAAAAACTTGAATATGTTCACACTGAAAACCCTAGTACTTCAAAACCCTACAAACCTGAATATGTTCACACTGAAAACCCTAGTACTTCAAAAACCCTAAAAACCTGAATATGTTCACACTGAAAACCCTAGTACTTAAAAACCCTATAAACCTGAATATGTTCACACTCAAAACCCTAGACTACACAACAAGTGCTTTCTTTCACACGTTTGGTTCTGCAACGTAGACAGTAGTATCGCAGTTGCTTTGTTTGTTTTTTGTGTGGTTCTCTCTCTTCTCTTTTGTTGCAAAATCCATCCGCTCGGCTACCGAATTCGGGTTAGTAGAATTGTTCCAGAGAGAGAGAGACAGAGACAGAGACAGCAAGAGAGAGAGAGAGAGAGAATTCAGACACACAGACAGAAAGGAACGCAGGGAGGGAGGAATTGGAGAAATGGCTATGGTAGAATGTGGTATCCTCACGAGAGGCAGTCTAGTATGGCGAAGAAACCCTAAGTCGTCAGATTTTAGGAAATTTTCGGCTTCTTCTTCTTCTTCTTCTTCTTGTAGGACTCCGGCGCTTTTGGCTTTGCGAGCAAAGCCTGCTGCTGCTCCTCGTGTGAGCATGGCGATGAAATCGGCCCATTCTCCAAATGACCCATTTCTTGCTCAACTTGCAGCTGCAGCTAGCACTCCTCTAGGCCAAGCGCAGTTGGCCCATTCCAGCAGCGTCTCGAATGATGGACCTCCCTTGCTGGACATTGTGACTGATCCCTTGATGATGGCTGCTCCAGCACAGGTCAGTTGAAGATTTGGGTCTTTTGAAATCTGTGTGTGTGTGTGTGACTCTCTCTCTCTCTCTCTCTCTTTTTCTCGGATGCTCAGCGGCCTTGTTGCTGTGAGAGAATTTACGTACACCCATGTCTCTCTAGCTGTCACTCTGCAGTGAATTTGTCTCAGAGTATGTGAAGAACCCCAAAACCTGTTCAATTTCTTTCTTCTGTTTCTTTTGAGTCCATGGTCACCACTCTGCCCTAAACCCTAGAGCAGATTGTTTCTAGGGTTTAATGCAGAGATTGTAGTTTTTTACATACACAAATCAATTGCAACAACAAAATGATTTATCCACATCTTTGGAAATGTAGAGAAACATTAAGTTTCAGATTTTGTGTGCACAGGATACCCCAATTGTCAGAATCCAATTGCAGTGCCACATTCTGTGTATGTGTTGCCTTGTTGCATTTTTTGTGCAAGTTTGCTCCTGTGTCTTAACTCTCTCAAGGGCATGAAGAATTCAAGGCAGGAAACAAGTGAGATATGATTGAGTCAAATCTCATCTATTGTGGCATCTGTTTGGATCATTCTTTTGTGGGATCAGGTGGAGAGATCGACATCTTATAATGAGCACAGACCTCGCCGACCACCTCCTGACCTTCCTTCCTTGTTACTGAATAGTCGCATCGTATACATTGGGATGCCAGTATGTTAAAACTTGTCCTTCAGAGTTTCAGGGCTGGGGCATATTGTTTCAGAATCTGTGAATTGGTGGATTTGTGGTGAACTGTAGCAGAATTGCAGCTTATGTCCATTGTCCTTCTTTTGGGTTCCATGAAAAGTCCATCCACTTCATAATTCCTCTTCAAAATGATATGTATTGTGGGGTTAACACAGGACTAATATGAGTGGTGGTGTTGAACAGCTTGTACCAGCAGTGACAGAGCTAGTTATAGCAGAACTACTTTACTTGCAGTGGCTGGACCCACGTCAGCCTACTTATGTATATATCAACTCCACAGGAACGTCACGTGCAGATGGGGAAACGGTACTCTCACATGATTTGCTTCTGAGCTTAACTTGTCTCATAGAGTTTGGACATTTCTTTTGTGCCCTGGAGCTGGTGAAAGCTCTGTTCATTGTATAGTGTGCAATCTGTTGTTCGTCATGCACAAGCCCAATATTATCATTGAGCTGTTTGCATGTTATGGGTACTGACCCCTTGAGCAGCTCTAGAATAATACATACACCATGGAGATTGTGAATAACATGCTTATATAACTGATGCTTTGAAATGTGATGGATGGTAAATTGTGCTCTTCAAGCTCTTTGCTTCTCCATTTTGTTGGAGTCTCAGGGGTGCTTAGTAAGCCCAGAGGACTTTAGGGAACTGTCTCATACCTCACCATTTTTTGTAGAGCAACTCATGGCTACATAGTGGTGGTTGGCCCTTGTAATTACATCACCCTTTGTTGTGATAAGCATGCAGTTGTAATTTCTTGGTCCTCAACTGCTTGTATCAGGCAGTATTATTATCTCAGAAATGCATGCTCTGGCAACTGATTAGGGGACTGGCTCTGGCCTGTGCTTCTGCTTGCAGGTGGGTATGGAGACAGAAGGGTTTGCAATCTATGACACCATGATGAATGTCAAGAATGAGGTACCTGGGTATTTCTATCGTTGACTGTCTGGTTTGTTGCTCGTCTGCCCCTAACTGCAGATGAACACAGCAACAGAGCTGGAATCAAGTGATGTAGATGCTCACTGTAAGCAACTGCCAAGGCAATTGATCATTCTCTTGAACAGAAACTATGGAAATAGACTGGAGACATGGTTCCAGTCTGTGGGGTTGGTTTCCTCCTTCATGGTTATTTGCATTTTGTTAATCAGTAAAGGTATTAAGTGCAGTATTGTTTTTGCCTACTGCAGATTCAAACAGTAGCAGTAGGTGCTGCAATTGGACAGGCATGTTTGCTGTTAGCTGCAGGTGAAAAAGGTCGGCGTTATATGATGCCCCATGCCACAGGTCTGCATCTCCTTCCCAAGGGCTTTCTACTGGGGGTTGTTGTTTTTCAGCACCATTGTGTCTGTGGTAGATTGCAAGAGTTTAGTTGTATATGAAAGCTCTTAAGATCATGAGGAACATTGGGTTAAGATGTTCACATCACTCCAGATTATGAAACATCACATTTGATAATTGTTAGAAAGATGGAACAAGTGCTCAGTATTGCCTACATTTGCTGACCTGTTTCTGCATGTCACTGATCCTGTTCTTGTCCTCCATTCAGCAAGTTTACCAAGCTAAGGATGAGAGGTATGTTGTGTTACTGCAGCTATGATTCAGCAGCCTCGGTTACCATCAACAGGCCAAATGTCTGCTATTGATGTTCACATTCGGGCCAAAGAGGTTTCTCCATCTTCCTACTTTAGACATTTTGCTCTATTGTTACTTATGTATTTTTCCTTCTAAAAAACAGCTGACACAACTGGTTTTATGTAACAAAGGAAGCTGTAAGATGTTTGGGCGAGGAATCTGAATTTCCTCATCTAATGGTATTTACTTGGTGGCAGGTGATCAACAACAGGGACACTCTTGTAGAACTGCTTGCAAAGCATACTGGCAATGTATACATTCCTCTCCTTTCTACATTTCATAAACTCTAAAGCCCATTTACTTGCTTTATTTGTCAAAACTTGCTGTGTGGGTAGCATAATGGGTTTGCAAAGAAGTTCTCTCTTCAAGTTTCCTCCATAAACAAGTCTTCCAAAGAATGTGGGAATACATAACTGATATGTAGTTTTGGGTGGGGACTGCGTTTGGCAGCCATTTGAAAAGGTGGCCAAAGTCATGGAGAGGCCTTTCTACATGAATCCTCGCAAAGCTGTTGAGTTTGGGGTAGCTGACAAGGTAGGAAGCTCTCTCTCAGCTTGTCATAATTTATCACTTACAACCCACTATAGTAAACTCCATCAACAGCTAAGTTGAGGCACGCATTCAAGACATTTAGTTTCTTTTAAAAGTCTTTGCTCATCTGCCTTCTGACAAGCTGATGAGCTTGGTTAGAATGGTTTTTACGTAGACTGTCTTGTAGTAATTTTTGACAGCATAAGTACCCTTGATACCTATAACTGCTCCTGGAAATTTCATCGCTGTTGGATCTATTTGTGGGAAGCAGATCTTGTGGCGAGGGCAAGAAGCAATGGCTGAGACATTGAAGACAGAAGAATGGGATCAGAGGGCAGGTATCCGTGTGGTTGAGCGGCCAGCAACATATGGTGCACCAACAGCCCCATCAATTTAGAGAACCTCAACTGTATAATGAATTCTAGCAGTTTACAGTTTTACTGAGGGCCTTCATTTTCATCCTTCCTGTATAATGCTGTGAAGCAATGAATTTGTTCGAAATTGTAACTTTTAGTTCTCCTGCAACCTGATGCCTCTGACAAGACTGGCAGCGGTGGGCTGTTAATATAAGGATATGCTGTTGTTTGCTACTATGTCACTGCCCAACACTATCAAAACTAAGGAAGTCACACACAAAAACATGCAGATGGATGGGTTTTGAATCTATGTAAAATATCACAAAAAACATGCACACAAATGGGTTTTGAATTTATGTAAAACATCACCAAAGTGCTGAACCTGTCTATCTTGCCCACGCAATTTTGTGGCACACACATTACAGGTTTGTAACCCTCACCTGCAAGAAGCTATTTAGATTTAATTTAGATTTTTCTGATTTTCACAGATGTGGTGCGGATAAATTCCAGTGGTGATGATTCATCAGAGCTAGTTTAAGTGTCCACTTTAGTTTTCATAAGTTGTCCTTTGGACACTTACAAATTGGAATTTGTCACAGAACTGAAAACCTAAACCTGTTAGGTCTAAATGGACCTGAAACAAAGCCAAGAGTCAGGCTTGATAGCACTGAATAGACCTGAAATCAGCCAAGAGCTGGACTTGGCAAATTGACATGGAATTGGAACCATCCTTGGAATTGGACCCGATGGGTCTTAAGGTTTTTTTTAGGGTTCAGGCTTTAGGGTTAGATAGGGTCTAGGGTCATACGTTTAGATAGAGTTTAGGGTTTCTAGTTCTATGGTCTTGTGCCTAAATTCTAGGGTTATAGGGTCCTAGGCTCTAGCCCTAAGCTTTAAAATATAATGACATCCCCAATTGTAGCACTAAAGTGATCTTTACACAAACATTTTGTGATGTTCCTTATATTGTTCCCTATGTTGGATACATGCCCCACATAGGGCTTGTGTGGGTGGAAGCCATTGTTGGTAACTATTCTTTGCGTTGTTCCCTATTGTTGCTATTGGGAACATGCTTAGAAACACATTGGGAACCCATTGGGAAATTAAGGGAACACAATGGGATTGTTTTGCGAACTTGGCGAGAACACAAAAATCCCAAAAAATTAAAATTGCTTAGAAATCAACTTTGGAATTGTCCCGCTAAAACAAGTTGGAACCAGCCTTGGCCTAAACCTGGAACTCCAGGTTCTTATAAAAGTTGGACCTACTGGACTTGAAATCATATTAATCAAGAATTTGTTTTATTCAACCCCAAAATTGATAGGTTTTGTTTTTTGAAAATTTCCCTAGACCCAAAACCAAAGGGTCCTCAACTTTAAGAAAAACTCTAGACTTGGACTTGACAATTTTTGCTAAAAAAACAAGAACCGGTCAAACATTACTTGTTACCCAACTATTTTTTTATCAACTCATTTTTTCATCATTTCCTTGTCATTAGTAATGTGTAGAAACGCAAACTCACACAATATTGAATTGATTCTATTTATTTTGAAAGATGAATTATATATCTAGACAAGAAAAAATATTCAATTTTCATATTAATATGTATTCTAAATAATCACCATTAGATTTGGATGCATAAATATAAAACTTGTTGATATATACTGTTTTATTTGGAAAATAATCTAAAATTTATAGCTAAATAAATGGTTGATCACCATAATTTAGAATATTTTGATGTGTTGTTTATACCATCAACAATAGAATATATTTCATTTGGATCTAAACATGTTAAATTGGTTAGATACTTACTTATAATAACTAATGTTAAATATCTGATTGAAATTAAATAATAATATTGGAATGAAAAATGACATCATTTTATCAAAATGAAAGGAAGTTATTAATATTTATGACTTGGATCATACATGCAAGGTTGAAAAACATATGTGTTAAAAAGTTAAATTTTATTTTAAAAAAAATTTAAATGTGGTTGAGTGGAAGTAACATTTACATATTCTTTAAAATTTTAAATAAATTATTCAAAAATCAAATAAAAGCATCATTTTCATTAATATTATTGAACCTATTTGTCTTGTTTATGCCTACCTTTTCCAAGCCTAACTATCTCATTCCTTTCTCATACCCACCTACATGGATATGAAAAGACAAATTAACATGTGCCTTTTCATGTTCTTGTTATGTATATTAAAACAATTTAATAGAATACTTCTTTCAAGCCTATTTACTTAATCTCTTTCCCCTTGCACATCTACATGGACATGGAAGATTTAACATAATAATTATGAACTATTAGGAATGCAATGGGAAGATAAAAAGGGAGGGAAAAAATAGGAAATAAGGGGTTTTTTTTTGCTTAGTTTGGAATCTTGCCTTTACCCATAGGGCATTACACTCATTAATTTAGTTTTAGTAGTTGGGATGCTCATGTTTCTCACACCTATTACAATCAAGAACAAGAGAAAAACAGCATTTTGTGCATGCATGATGATTATAAATGTTCAATCAATATACACTAATTTTTTTTTGTTGTTTCACTTTTTTTCATCACCATATTCATTTGTTTCGATTTCTCATGATCATATTGGATTGTTATTCAATTCTTGCATGAAAACACAAACGCAATTCAAAGATCTACCCAACATAAATACCATCAACATGACAAGGTAGATTAACACACGCCTTTCATGTTCATATTGGTGAGTAGGTATTAGTTTGTTAGGCTTGGAATAGATAAGTATGAATGACACAAACAAACATAGACAAACAATATTTTATATTGCATAGATGTATGGTTATGGTTTAAACCACATGGGCCCTAAATTGTTATGTACTACCAATGATGATTAATTGATGAAAATAATGAATTGGAAATGTGAAAATTAAGTTCCATTCAATTGAAAATATTCGATGACATTGCATGTAACCTGTATTAAATTGAAAAAAATTCAAATTCGAATGAACTGAAATTCAATTAGATTTAAATTCAATTGAAGAGAAATGGGATGTAGGTTGTCACATAATGTATTGAACATCTATTCATGATAATAATGTTGAAAAAAAACTCTAAAATACACATATCCAAAAAAAAACCTTTTCGTTCCTTTTTATTTGAACATTAGTTAACCATATTCTAATTTGGGATCATTCAAAAGATGACTTATGAAACCTAAAGTTATCCTATCTTATAAACAAATTCTATTGAATCGTTGTCACTTGAATAAGTATATTTATATGATAAAAATGATTGTGTCTGTTTATGTCATCTAAATCTCTTCCAAGTGTAACTACCTCATTCCTTTCCCCCATCCACATACATGAACATGAAAAACCACATGTCAATGTTAACATGTGCCTTTGCATGTCCATGTTATATGAATTAATAAAACTTAATAACCTATCTCTTTCAAACCTATTTATTTAACCCATTCTCTGACACATCTACATGGACATGAAAAGACACAATTTTTAGATCTAGCACAAATAATACAGGATTATATTAAAAAAATGAGAACATAAGAGGAAAGAATGAATAGTTGAGAAGGGGGATTTTATCAAGTTGAAATCTTGCCCTTTGAGCAAGGGGGGTTATATGTAAATACTATGACTATAATCAAATT
>Ga0209208_10007669_pt1 | contig 14562 bp, 6 predicted proteins | sample S1TSphfallax_3_FD_187694 | JGI IMG/M metagenome (GOLD analysis project Ga0209208, IMG submission 187694) | Host-associated microbial communities from peat moss isolated from Minnesota, USA - S1T2_Fd - Sphagnum fallax MG (SPAdes) (version 2) | ecosystem: Host-associated > Plants > Peat moss >...
AAAACAATAAAGCACAAATGAAGTTGATTTCTCATGGAAAATCTATTTGGCATCTTGAAAGAAACATTATGTGAGTTGCATGAGCAAACAAATATGCACGTTGCCATTGTGCCTAACCTAATTACTTTATATTTGTTAGAAACTTTTGTAATTGATTGACATGAAACACATGTTTTAATAACACTATATATATAGTTATAAAAAACATTGTTATTGGATGAAATTTGCATAAAACATACCAAACAAAATTATAATATGGAGATGGGAGGGTCTAGGGTCAAACATGATTGAAAGGCAAAAAGTTTCACGTGAACATAAATGGGTTGAACTAGAAATCTATCTTCAAAATTATAAAAACTTGGCTTGAGTTCATCAAGTTGTCATAATGAGCAAATATAGTACAATCATTTTTTCCTCATTTTTTTTCCTTTTATGTATCTCTATATATGTACATTTATGTATCTATGGACTAAAATTTCAATCAATGTTTTAAAAAATTTACTTAGTTTATAAGTAAACAAGTTGGTTTGAGTTCATCAAATTGTCACAATGAACACATATAAAATTCTATCCTTCAAAGCTTCATAATTTTATTTTATTTTCCTTCTATGTACTCCTATATGTATTTATAGACTAAAATTCCACGCAATGTCTTGAACATTTACATGGTTTGCAAATAGACAAGTTGGTTCAAGTTCATCAAAATGTCACAATGAACTTTTATTTACCTTAAGGTAAACAAGTTAATGTTTGAACATTTAAAACTTTTGAAGAACTAAAATCCTTGAACATAATTCAATTACATTTGGAATTCAAAAATGTATTGTGAACCTGCAATTGGTGCACCCATCACCATGAAGTTTGCTCAAAATGGACAAAATAATGAAATATATATGTATGGGGTTTGGAAGTAATGTTCAATTTGAAACAATAAATGTTTAATTTGGTAGGGTAGATTTTGGAACTTAAAATCAATAAACATAACTTGATTGCCTCTAGAATTCCAAGAAGGATTGTAGAGTTCCATTGGGTGCATCCATATCTTTGTAGATCATTCAAAACAAACAAAAAATGAAACAAATATGGGATCTAAAAGTTTGGGGTGTTTAATGCATCTTTTTCATGTTTCAACATGTTCATTCTCTTCCTACTTTTTCATTATTGAATTGCCTCTATAATTAAAAAATGTATTTAAAACCTCCACTAAAAACACCCGTAGCCATCAAAATTAGTAGAAAATTTATGAAAATATATGGATATGTGTTTGGTTATTAGCTTGTGTTCATTGATGGATGTGTCTACCCAACATATGTATTTATATGTGTCTATGCACAATATTTTAAGGTTGAATGCATGCTTGTATGGTTCATTTTTGGAAAATAAACATTCCATACAAGTCCATAGCAAGTTTTTTAAATTGGTCAAATGGACATGGTTATTGATTTTTAAGATTACAATATTTTAGTCATTGATAGCTATCAAATGTTCATTCACTTATGAAACTTCTCAAACCTATGTCAAACCTATATCAAAAGTTGATGATGCCATCTATTATGGTGGATGCCACTTGGAAATCCTAAAAGGAAAACCCATGAAATCCATATGAATGAAGGCAAAAATAGATATTTTAAAAACATATTCAATAGGCACAAAAATTGCGAGGAAAAAAAAATCAATTTCAAAAAGACTTTTGAAAATAAGTTTCAATTTTGAACTTTCAAAAGTTCATAACTACCATTTGGTTTATTTATTTATTTATAAAAAATTCACACTTCATTTCATTATTTCACCATTCAAAGCATACTTAGTCATTATAAACAATTTGGAGTGGAAAATAATATGAGTTCTACAATTTTTATTAACAATCCAATCAACCAATTAGTCCATAATTTTGAACTTTGAAAGTTCACTATTAATAATGAATTATTTTCAAAAAATAGCTTTACAAATGTGTTCATAATCATTATGTTAATGTATTGCCAATTGTTAAATGACAAATTCAAAATTATGTTATTCAATACAACCATCTAAACATATTTAAACATGCAAAAATGACAACAACACCAAAAGTGAATCACACAACCATGCATTCACCTTTAATCAATGTTTCAATTCCCTAATTTATAAAGAAATTTGGTTTGAGTTCATCAAATTGTTACAATGAGCAAATGTACAACTTTTTTGTTCCTTCATGGCTTTTTTCCCCTTCTATGTAGTTCCATGTGTACTTTTATTTATTTATGAATTAAAATTTCAAACAATGTCTTCATTATAGATCATTTACTTTAATCTTTGTGGCAAATTCAAGCAACATCTAATTTGTTTTCCTGGTGTACATGATCTTTATGAAAGGATCAAAAGAGGCCATTGCATTCCCTTTTGAATAAATCATGCCCATGGCATGTGTTAATAGAAACCCCTTTCTAAAACTATTTTCATTAGCCACCATGTCATGCAATCATTGATAAATTCTTGTTGTTTGTAACCACCTTTGTAGTGTGTCGATGAATGTAAAGTTGATAATGATACAATTGGCATGGGTTACAAATTGGTATTTCATAGTTACTCAAAGTTTGCATTAAACACATGATACAAATTAATATGCAAGTTTGAAAAATGTAAACTAAACCCAAAAAAATCACATGGGTATGAACATATATTGTCTATTAATTAATATTTACCAATACACAAGTCAAGTTGGGAAACTAGTTTTTCTCACACATATTAAACATGTTGACATTACATTTGTAATGAATATAGTCAACAAATTTATTCATAATATTTAAGAGGCCCATTTTTGTGCAATTATATTTGATATTTGAAAGGCTTTATTTCAATTACATTATTTTTTAGGGATGGGGAATTTCTTTTATTCAATAGTTTTTTTTTATTCAAATTGGGCTAGGGATTTAGATTTTAAAAAGTTAATAAGAGGTTTTGTGTTCATTATAGAACATTCTCCTATCACTTAGGGCTACTAAACACAACCTATAGTGACACTTTTGCACTAAATAAAATTTCTAAATTTTATTATGAAAATTTAAAATATAGTTTGGAAATTAGGAACATTTGAAAATAAAATGTTATTGCCACCTTTTTCCCATGTTTATTCATGTCATTTTGTTAACGATGGTTAGATTCTTACATTGCATGTGAAATTGATTTTGAATTTGGTTTGTGTGCATGTTTTCCTAATTTTGATAGTGTTGCATGCCAATATAGTAACCAATCTTTAATTTATTGGGTGAAAATGATTGTTTATTATGCATTTTCAACAAGTTAACCATAGCCACAATTGAAACACAATAAGGGACTCCCATCTAATTAACTAGTAGTATGCTAGCATGGTCCAATGTTGATGTATATATCTATCATACAACTATAAACTTTTATTCACTTGGAAATCATGTTGATTTCTAAAGAAATGTTGCTTTCTCTTTCAATAACTCAACTTGCCTTTGAACTTTTCATGGTAGTAAATGAAAATAAATGGTGTTTGCAAAGGTTGGGAAATCTTGTCATTCGAAACAATTTAATGTGTTTCAAAATAGGGCAATTATCCACCTTATGAAGTGGGAGGCATTCAAATGGTTAGTCAACCCTACATAATTCACACCTATTCACACCCTTATGAAGAGGGCATTTTATAAAAGCCAAGCCACATTTAAAACAAAAAAATTATTTCCATGTGCTAAAATCCTTAATGATGAGTTATATTTTTTTAATTAAAATTTGAAAATATCTTGCACTTATTTGAATTTTGCAAGAAGTGGTTTGAGTAATGAATTTTTTTCAACGCCTATTGTATTTTTGGTTGGTTCTTGCAAGTTGAGGCCATTCGTGTCCTTTTTCAACATTTGTTGCACATCCATTTTTTCTTCAAAATCTTCACACAACCATAAAACATTCCAAAAAAATTCTAATGTATTTGGAAAGCACCTTAAATTCATGAATTACCTTTTGAAAAAAGAAGAGATATTTTATATCTACTCTATAAGAATGGGAAGAATCTACTTTTAAGATTAGAAGGATCCTTGAAAAAGAAAAATCAAAGATTAAATCCAAAATTGTATTGTATCATTCCCACTATTAAGAAGCAAAAAAAGGATGTTGTGCATACACTTTAAGAGTGGGTTGTTATGCCTATTTTTTAAGAATGGGGAATTCCTTAGGAATAGAAGAAGGATAGATGCTAAGATAGGCTTAAGCATCATGGGGTGTTTCCCACTCTTAAGGAGTTGGCACAAGAACTTTCATGTGATACACCTCTTGGAATGGGTATGTTTGGATTTGTGATAATTAGCATGGTGAATGTTGTTGGCACAAGTGTGAAGTTTGAAAAAATGGTTTGATTTTGTTGAAATTCTTATTGAATTTCCAATGGCCATGATTATTTAAAATTCAATATCTTTTGCACCCTAGGTTTGAAAATTATGAAAACATCCCCATAAAATCTCGTTCATTGAACTCTTTCCAATAATATGAAAAATGTTGCCATTCCTCCAAGATATATAATATTGAAGTAACAAAGACGATGGTTGGCTTTGAATGGATAGACCCACTTTGACCTATCTTCGAGGATTTTCTTAAGAGCATGGTAGGATGCAATGGCCTTATGTTAAGCTTGGATATGGTTGTGAACTATGAAGATTTCAATTCTCACTATTTTAAAGGGCACGGGGATTTCAATTACATTTACAAGAAATATCTCACATGCAAAGTATTCATTGGTTAATAAATGGGATTCATGGGCATTCAAAACCTTTTCAAACTGTTTTTTTTTATTGAACTAGGTGTTTGTTGAAATGCCTTTTCCCTAAATAACCTATGTCATATATGTGATGCACAATGATTTTGATTATGGTTGCACTTATTGACTTTTCTCCATTAGTTTCTCATCACTCGTGAATTCTTGGAATGGTTTTCCTCATGTTTCTTAATTATACATGTCATGAAATAGACTCAACAATCAAGTCAATTAAGTGTAAAAAACACCACAAAATATCAAGTAATATGGACCCACAATGTTCAAAGTTGTTTTTCATTTTCCACATAAAAAAAACCATTATTATGGTTGATTTTGAGACTTAGTAAAAACCAAAAATTATTGATAAACCTAGGTTAAAGTGCAACTTGATTGATAAATTCCATCTTGCCACTCCCCATTGCATTTTAACCCATTGGATTGAAATTGTTCAACAAACCCTTGATGTTGTTCAAGATGCTATTAGTAGACAATTTCAAAGTTCAACATTTGTTGATGAAGAAGCAATACAAATGATTTCATTACGTCTTGCATTTTTTGTGGATTGTTGAAGCAATTACCAATTTGGTTTTCTATTTTTGAAATGATGGCCACAAATATGAAGGCCCAATTTGTCCACTCTCCATTATGATTGAAATATAATAAAAAAAAGCCAACATAAAAACCATCTCTTGTTGTAGTTTGTTTTGTGTTTGTTTTGCTTATGCTAATTTACGTTTTTGCAGGAGTTTTGGTTTTGCTTAATTCTTGTTTGTGTTGCAAGTGAATAGCTTGTTGGTTCTATGCATTGTGATTAGTATTGAACCTAATCACATAATATTATAAATGGTGATTAAAAAAACCCCAAAATATGATTGTTAACATAACGAATCTAGAAAACAAAAGGTCCTTGACATTCACAAAAACCCTAAGCTAGTAGAAAAATTGCAAACACATATGAAGAACTCATATAATACAAAGGTAAGAGTGAGGAATAAATGTAGTAAGGACTCTAGCTTTTAGATTTTGAAACCCTAACAATTGACATTGTGTGTGTGTTTCACCTTCAAAATTAAACTCCCTCGTAATTTCAAAGAGCCACACAAACTTAGAGGTTTAAAATGGTGAAGGTGATAGATGTTGGTAATGATAAGAACATTATTGCTTGAAATGGTACTAGCACTAGAAAGGATGTTGTGAAGTGAGCAAAGGCAAATGGGCCAATTGTTGAGGTGGAAAAATGTGACCTTGCCACAATTTACTACATCCAAGGGCTGATTTTATATTTTTTAACAACTTATCGTAGCCATAAATTATTCATGTGGATGACATCCCTTTCAAATGTTGGATTTTGGTGGAAACAATCACATTTTAGGTCCAAAATAAACCTAAGAAATGGAACCAATTGTTTTTTAAGGTTGAAAAATGCAAATATTTGCACCCAATAGAAACATTGTTATGCAATTTACTTATTAGAAATTTTGTTAACATAATGAAAACATGCAACTCATCTATTACTAAGGAAGATAATTTGCTTGTTTTGTTTGTTTGTCATGTTCAAATCTCCTAAAGCATGGTACCCCCCCCCCTTCTCATTTTTTGGTATTCTTAAAAAAACCTTTGAAAAAGACATGTGCCTTGAAGTGGTTTTGTAATGTTTAGAGTTTAGACCTAACTTGCAAGGGCTATTGAATATTGACAAAAAATGTTAAAGAAAATTTAACAAGGGTTATTTACCAATTGGTGGTATTATTGGATTTATTTTTTTGTTGGAAACCTTTTTCATTTTTTCATTATAGATAATAATTACATCCCAATATTACCAAAACAATTGACCAAAACTAAATTAAAATAAATAAATTGGGGCAATCTCTTGGTATTCTTGATGAATGGATTTTTTGGAGGCGATTCCATTATATTTTGACCTATGGTGAACTTTTTTTATAATTGTAAACTAGTTTAAAAGTTAAAATAATGTATTCACAATAGGGCTCTATATTAGGATCATGTTCACACTTGGAGCAATTACATAATCTAAAATTTAATAAGGGCTATTTTCCCGTGATTGGTATTATTAGACTTTTTTTTTTCTTGGAAACATTTTTCATTATAGATAGTGATTACATTTCAATATTACCAACAACATTGACCAAAATTACATTTTAAAAGGAAATTGGGGCAATCCCTTGGTATTCTTGACGAGTGCAATTTTTTTGGGAGGCGATTCCATTATGTTTTGACCTACAGTGGGTCTTTTTTCTCATTGGAAATAATTAAAAATTTAAAAGAACATACTCATAATAAGGCTCTATCACCAAAGATCTTGTTCACACTTGGACCCAGGGGGCACATGCTACACTAGCCTTTATTGGCCTTGCCTACCAAGGCAAGGATATTGTGTTTAGATCCATTATAGAGTATAGTAGCTTAAGGGATTTTGGCACCTACGAAATAGGCCTATTTTTAAATGAGGATTTTTCGGAAGATGATATTTTGGCTTGTGTTGAAACTTGAGATTAGTTATAGAGTTATAATATCTTGAAGGATTTTGGTTTCTTTTAGACAATTTTTTGAAGATGGGTGGGAAGCCTCTTTTATTTATGCATATATGATGTGCTAAAGCCTCCATTGACATGAATGATTTCAAATGTGTTGTGAAAAATGTACATATCAAGAACTTTAGATGTGTAAATGTTCAAATTAACATTATGTCCCCCAAAATTTCTCATTGATGTTTGGATAAAAGGTTGTAAAATTTGTTGTTATGTCATGACATATTTAGGAATACAATTAAAAAAATTTAGTTTTCAAAAAGAGGTAGTGAACAAGACATGTGATTATGAATGAAGATGATTTCCCTAAACACAATATGGCAAAAAAATTAAGCTTTAAACCCTAAAGTCTTGAAGCTCTAAATTAATAAAAAGAAATCAAACTTTTTTTTTAAAAAAAACACAAAAAACATAGTTCAAGCCTTGAATAAAAAAAAGGGATTTATTATGCATTTCATGAAATAGATTTTTAAATATCTCAAATTGGGTGCATTAAATCACCATCATCAATAAGAAATGCTTTGAGCAAAAACTTCTATAAATGTGAAAATTTTAAACCCTTCATGAAAGTTATACGAGTTTCACATTGGATACGAAGAGAAGGATATATTTGCCCCACAATAAAATGCACTTATTAACACACCAATTTCATTCAAGACTTAATGTTATGTAAATCACATTCAATCAAATGAAAGTGGCATGATTTAGTCAAATTAAAATGCATGAAACATGATTTTTCAATCACCCATTTCTAAAATTTGATACAACTTCTTAATTTGCTAACATTCCCTACCTTCATTGACAACTAGTGAAAGAAGATCCTAGAGGTCTAAACAAGTAAACAATCTTTCATAGCTGAAAATGACAAATAGCTAAAACATGACAAACTTAATTTGTAGATTGTAACTCAATATAGAAACAAAAAGTTGCACACCAACATAACTCATTTATAAGGAAACAAAAATTAGTTTTACGAGCTTAAAAAAGGTTGATTTAGTGAAAGAAAAAACCATAACTAAATTATTTAAAGGCTCATTCACGAGGTGCTTGTAGTCTATATGTGATGAATTTGTGTAATTTGTTGTTTGATAAAAAAAAATATATGTTTTTAAAATGTTTGTTTTCAACTTGCATCTCTATTATTAAAATAGTTTCAAATGAATTTGGTTTTGTCCTTCTTACTCTCATGTTGCTATGTCTTATTGTATTAGGGTAGCTAACCCTATTGTTGCATGTTAAAAACACATTGTTTCAAAAATATTTTCCTAATACGAAAAATTATTTGTTACTAATTTTTTTTCGGTGTGTAGCACTTATGCAAATATGATAAGTATGTGATATAATTTATGACTTACAACTAATTGATGTAATTTGACTTCACCATTTTCTCTATTCACTTCACGATTGTACATCATGATTCATCACAATATTGTTGCATTTGGACATGCATGCCAACACCCTACCATTGCACACACAAATGACAAGATTGCTATTTTAGTTTACAAGAAAACCCAATGCTCTTGTGCAAAGATAGGAGGAAGAAGCATCCATGTACAACATTAGGGTTTTTGTGTGAAAGGATCACTCTTCCTTTTTTTTTTTCTTTTTTTTTCCTCGGGAGATTTCGCCAAAAAGCTAAATTCAAAAAAATTCAAAAAAAATAAAAAATCTGGAAGGTTTTTTGTTGCCAGAAATGAGAAAAGAGAAAGTAAAAAAATCGCCACATTCACATATTTGGTTTTCATTGTGTAGCCAAAGATATAGAAGGATGATTAAAGATTTGTACTTTGTTTCGGGTTTATAGCCAGATTTGGCTAAATCTTCCTAGGGATGATTGCCACTTTGGCTACAAACCAAAATTCCTACTAACAATTGTGAGGAGTGGGTTTGGACTTTGGACCAGTGATTTTTATTTTTTTGGGGGGGGTGAAATTTCGCCAAATTTCAACCTGAAAAATTTGAGAAAAAGGGGAGTGTCACTTTGTCACCTTGCCATTTACATTTAATTAAAAGGTATCTTAAGGCAAAAGAAGAAATTATGAAAACTCAAAATATATTTATTTCACCATGCAGAAATATAATCTTCAAAAAATCCCTCTAAGAAAAAACCCAAAATCCTTCAAGATATTATTATAACTCTATAATATAACTAAATCTCAAGTTTCAACACAAGCCAAAATATCAATCTTTCAAAAATCCTCATATAATAAATAAAATAAATAGACCTATTATTATTATTACCTAGGTGCCAAAATCCATTAAGCTATTACTATACTCTATAATAAATCCAGGGTTTTTTTTCCTTCAAATTCCTCAAGTAGGTGTGTACTGGCGAGGATCCTGAGCATTAATTAGCAAATAATGGCGACTGTCCTCGTGAACTGGTAGATCTTTTTTTGGAAGCCTCGTTCTGGCGACCTAATGAAACACACTGTCTAAATCTGGCGACTTCCAACTTTTTTTCTCTCGAGATATGGCGAATGTTTTTTTAAAAAAATTGTCCAAAATCCCTTTGTTGGATTCGCCAGCCCTTTTTTTTTTGGGTTGCCAGGTGGCGAGAATTCGCCACACAAAAAAAAAGAAAAAAAAGAAAAAAGAAAAAACCTTGAATTATGAATCTAAACAGAATATCGCCCCAAAAAAAAAAAAAAAAAAAAAATAAAAAAAAATCTGGTATGGAATTGAATTGGCCACTTATCAAAGTCAAATTGGCAAAAGTAAAAATGGTCAACTTAGTATTCTGGCAAAAAAAATAAAAATGGACTTGACAAACAGGAAACATCAATCTGGCGAAACATCAACATCAAAATAAGAAATATAATCAACTTGGCAAAATAAGGGCGGATCAGCAAACGCCTTTATTTTCAACGATACTCTGCGTCGTGGCATTGCGAGCAATTGCCGACGACCCAAAAAACCAAAAAGCTAAATTTTTTTAATTAATTAATAAGAAAAACCGACGTCGCTTCCGTCAACAACGCCACGTGGAGGATAAATAGCTTGTGTGTCTCGCTTGTGCGGCGTTGCCGATTGTGCCCTTTTTCGACGTATGTGGCAGATTGTCAGCCAGGGACGGGTTCGAATCCTCCGTTGCTGCATTGCTTTTGCTGTGCCTCGTGTCTCTCTCTCTCTCTCTTCTCTCTTGTCTCTCTCTCTCCCTCTCCCTCTCGATCTCCGTGTCTCTGTGTTTCCTGATCATCTGTTTTCTGTTCCCCACCCACGGCCTTCCCTTCTCCACTGATCACAACGCTTTTGATTCTTGCACTCAGCCACCCCCGTCACAGTGGATTTTTTGAACAGTCTGAAAATTTTGTAATTGAAACAGGAGAAAACAGGAGAAAGGAAGAGGCAGAAGAATAAGAAGAGGAGCTCTAGGAAGTAATACGGTATGGTAACTGTCACAGGAATGACGACGCTTCTTACGTCTCCATCTTTGGCTCTTTGCTCGCTGAGTAATGAGTTCAGTGGCCAAGCGCTCGTGCCTTCACCATCATCATCATCAGCATCTTCTTCTTCTTCTTCTTCTTCTTCTTATGTTCGTAAGGTTTTTGTTTCTGTTGGTAACGTAACATGTGCAATCGGAGATAGGAGGGAGAGGAATGATTTGGATGTGAAGAAACGGGGATTCTTGAAGGGTTTAGTTGGTGGAGCTGCGGGAGTTGTTGCTCTGCCGGCTTTGCTGGCCAGGAGTGCGAGAGCGGCTGAGGAGCAAGGAGTAGCGTCGTCGAGAATGTCTTACTCGAGGTTTTTGGAGTATCTGGATATGGATCGTGTTAAGAAGGTGGATCTTTACGAGAATGGAACTATTGCTATCGTAGAAGCTGTGTCGCCGGAGCTCGGGAATCGAGTGCAAAGAGTACGAGTGCAGCTCCCGGGGAATAGTCAAGAATTGCTGTCCAAATTCCGAGCGAAGAATATCGACTTTGCTGCGCACACTGCTCAAGAAGACTCCGGCTCTGTGATTCTGAACCTGATCAGTAATTTAGCATTCCCTCTCCTGCTTGTCGGTGGCCTGTTCTTCTTGTCGCGAAGAGCTCAGGGAGGTATGGGCGGCCCTGGCGGCCCTGGAAACCCGTTGGCGTTCGGGAAATCCAAAGCCAAGTTCCAGATGGAGCCTAACACAGGAGTGACATTCGATGATGTTGCGGGTGTAGACGAAGCCAAGCAAGATTTCATGGAGGTTGTGGAGTTTCTGAAGCGACCGGAGAAGTTCACAGCCGTAGGCGCCAAGATTCCCAAAGGAGTATTGCTCATTGGACCTCCAGGCACTGGTAAGACGCTTCTCGCCAAGGCTATTGCAGGAGAAGCTGGTGTGCCGTTCTTTTCCATCTCAGGATCGGAGTTTGTGGAAATGTTTGTGGGAGTGGGAGCTTCGCGAGTCAGGGACTTGTTCAAGAAGGCAAAAGAGAATGCACCTTGCATCGTGTTTGTGGACGAGATTGATGCAGTGGGAAGGCAGAGAGGCACAGGAATCGGTGGAGGGAATGATGAGAGGGAACAAACCCTAAATCAGTTGCTCACAGAAATGGACGGATTTGAAGGCAACACTGGCGTCATCGTCCTTGCTGCTACAAACAGAGCTGACATCCTTGATTCTGCATTACTTCGCCCTGGTCGATTTGATCGTCAGGTACAGGCTATACATTCTTCAAATTTAGAGCTGTTTTTGCAGGATATGATGACATTGGAAGGTTTTGTTCATCTTCAAATGCACAATCTATCCAGCAGCACCACTGAAAGTTCTGCACAATGAACAAACTGTAGGATATCTGTGCTTCTGGATACAGAATTGTCTTGCTGCTGGAGAGGATTGTTCGTATATCAACTTGCATGTGCCGCTGTAACTGTACCTTGTTTTGCAGGTGTCAGTGGACGTCCCTGATGTGAAGGGAAGAACTGATATCCTCAAAGTGCACGCGGGTAATAAGAAGTTTGCCGATGATGTCTCACTGAAGATCATTGCAATGCGCACTCCTGGCTTCACTGGAGCTGACCTTGCAAACCTCTTGAACGAGGCAGCAATTCTAACAGGCAGGAGGGGGAAGACTGCCATTACTGCCAAGGAGATTGATGACTCCATTGATCGAATTGTGGCAGGCATGGAGGGCACAGTGATGACAGATGGCAAGAGCAAAAGCCTGGTAGCTTATCACGAAGTTGGCCATGCTATTTGTGGGTGAGAGATACAACCTGAACTGTAGCTTTTTACCAAGGCTAGTAGTCATGATGAATAACATCTATGAAGGTGTTTGCTGAATGACACTTTCCCCCTCTGTTGATGTTTGTTGAGCACAGAGTGTAGATCATTATATTTCTCCTCATTTGTTGTACAAGTGAAATTGACAGCTTTTCTTCATGGGATGATGCAGCACACTGACACCAGGTCATGATTTGGTGCAAAAAGTGACACTCATTCCTAGGGGTCAAGCTCGTGGTCTTACTTGGTTCATTCCAGGGGATGATCCCACATTGATCTCCAAACAGCAGATCTTTGCCCGCATTGTGGGTGCATTGGGTGGTAGGGCAACTGAAGAGGTGGTGTTTGGTGATGCTGAAGTAACAACAGGGGCTGCTAGTGACTTGCAGCAGGTCACATCAATGGCTAAGCAGGTAAAGTCATGCAGTTATTGGTGCTCATGGGTCAATGGCATCCGATCTCTTTTTTGGTGTTGGGGTTAGGACTTTCATTGGGAGATCTGATACCTGGTAGCAATGGTAGCTAATATATTGTGCAAGAAGAGTCGTTGTACTGAAATTTTCCTGGTGGATGGTTGCAGATGGTGACAGTTTTTGGTATGTCAGATATTGGGCCTTGGGCATTGATGGATCCATCAGTTCAAGGTGGAGATATGATTATGCGGATGATGGCCCGCAATTCCATGTCAGAGAAGCTGGCTGAAGACATTGACAAAGCTGTGAAGCTGATTTCTGACAAGGCATATGAGGTAGCACTAGGTCACATCAGAAATAACCGAGTTGCTATGGACAGGATAGTGGAGGTTTTGTTAGAAAAGGAGACACTCACTGGTGATGAGTTCAGGGCATTGCTTTCAGAACATGCTGAAATTCCTATGGAGAATCAGGTGCCCTCATCAAATGCATCTGCACCCTTACCTGTTTAACTTTCTCAAAGTGAGTTTCATAGATGACTGGAATTTTGGCAAAAGATGTAGTTTTCCAGGAACATGTAAAGAAGCTGTGGCACAAGTGGGTTAACTGTATTTAGGTTTATAGAGCAGGAATTTCTGAAGAGAGATTTTGTATATCTGGAAGAGGTAAAACATGTGCAGGACCTGCACTCCCACTGCTGCAGAAATTGTATAAATTTTCTTCTATCCTGGTATTGATAAATGGCTTCTGGTATGTGGCAACAAAGTTTTCATGTGGATGGACATATTTGGATCAGACATGGTTTTTTGTTCAGTGCTGAAAATTGCCTGATGTTGTAGAATTGTCTGTGAAGACCAGTGCCATAGTTTATTAATCCCATCTGACAGATGACCAGATGCACCACACAGACAATCACGTTGGCTTGTGGGCTCTATGCCCATTTATGGCAGTGAGTGAAGATATAGCCATTTGATGGATGTCAAAGGATTCTTCCCTTACAATTTGACAAAACCGCATTTTATTCACATAATGTAGAGTGTGGGCAGAACCTGTTTTGAAAAGCTTGTCAACAATATGTGGGTATCCTGCCAAAACAGAGACCATAAGTCAGGAGATTGAAGCATTTTCAAAGCACTGCAAAAGAGACCTAAAAGGCAAACATCTACAACAAGCATTGGAGACTCATTGTTGCCTACTTAAGGCTTTTTAGCTTCTGCAAAAGCTCAGGCTTAGGCATCTTCTTAACCCTTCACTTTGATTCCTGTATAATTCTACACTTACTCTTTTGCTTGAGCACCACCAAACTCAGGAATCTACCACACAAATCATTAGCAAAACTTTTGCTTGGAAGATTGAAGTTTTCAAAATGCTCCTAAACTGTTGGATTGGAAGAGCCACTTCTCAAAAACACTAAAAAATGAGTTCAAGTGTTTCTGTGGGAAGTCAGAGAAACTTGACATTGTTTGATGTGCATGTTAGTAGGATATATCCCCACCAACAGAAAACACAAGCAAAAACTTCATGCAACATTCTCACAAGTAGTAGGTTCTGTGGAATTACCCATCCAATTCTGCATAGAAAAATCCTGAACACAAGGATCAGCAAGATGACACTTATCCTGGCTATAAATTTTGCTTCAAATTTTAATGCCCACTT
>Ga0209208_10007671_pt1 | contig 14560 bp, 11 predicted proteins | sample S1TSphfallax_3_FD_187694 | JGI IMG/M metagenome (GOLD analysis project Ga0209208, IMG submission 187694) | Host-associated microbial communities from peat moss isolated from Minnesota, USA - S1T2_Fd - Sphagnum fallax MG (SPAdes) (version 2) | ecosystem: Host-associated > Plants > Peat moss >...
GAGAAGAAACCCCGAGAAGGGGAGGGAGGCAGCAGCCCCATCAAACATTAAAGAAATCCAAGAAATACAAGGGGGGCAAGAAGCACCACTTGATGGTGACGCAATCAACCCCAAAGATGCCTAAGTGGCACCATTCCGCCCTAAAGGCCTAGTTTCGCTCAGCAATATAGTTCTGGTCCAGCATTTTTGCACAGGATGCTAAGGCCGGTAAATGGCACATGCAAAGCCTGACACCTGCTGTTGATTGGCTAGACATAGTTTGATTGAGCTAGGTAGCTTGCTATTAATAATAGTCTGTCACCTATTTGGTTTTAGTTTTATGGATTGGGTTGGAAAAATTAACAACTAAACTTGGATGTGAGAAACAATTTTTTGGAGGGTCACAAACCGAGACCACTCTACCTAGGCATAAAATCCCTCACGCTCTTAACTCCAAGGCACAAAGATCCTTCGTTTTTTCTAACCGACATATTCACAAGTATAAGGTGCCCTTCACATAGACTAGAAATTGAGTGTGAGGAAAATGGCACTTGTTTTGGCAGCAAGTGGGGGCGGCAAGGGTGGGAAAGTAGGAGCGGTATTATTATGAAAGTCTGCAAGCTACAGTGAGGCCCACGACATTCATGATTGTTTATTGTCAGGAGTACTGACGATTGGGTGAAACTTCTTTATTTTTGGCAGAACTTTTTCTGTGGACAAGGCTTTTCATAATACACATACAGCAGACTTCTGTGCTTCCTGCTTCCTTTTTGCTCCCTTTTCTAAGTAGCTTTGCTTTTGTTTGCGCTGTCCTCCCAATGCTCATGTGCTCGAGTATGACTTCTCCTTCTTCTTCTTCTTTTTTGCTGCACTTGCTAGCTCATCAGACTTTACAATTATTATTACTCATGATCGAGTTTGCTGTCAGAAGTTCACGAGTCCTGAAATGCGCCAAAAGCCTGTTATGGACAGAGTTGGTAGAAGAATAATACTTGAGAACTTTCGGAGGTGCAGAGGTGGTGGGTAGATCATAATAATATTCAGGCCAAAGATGTGCTTTTGTTTGTTGTTTTCTTCCCTGTTTTTCAAAAGAATTTGTTTCTTAGGGGTGCTTAGGCATTGAGCTCCTGGTCCATTTGCAGCTTTTTCAAGGTAGTTAGCTTGCAGTCCTTCTCTTTTGGGTCCAAAAGACTGAAGACTGATGCTTCGACATGAGCTTTCCAAGCAGGGTAGTTACTTGGTGGAGAAAAAATGCTAGAGGAGCTGAGCAGCACATGAGAACGGTTCTTGTTCCGAAATAAGACCCAGTTCATCTTCTGAACGTGAATGTGAGATTTCCTCCTTTGCTTGAATCGGCAGCATCTGAGCAGTGAGATCTGAGATCTTCATAGACGAAGCTTTGTCAGTTCTCTCAGGCGGGTGTTGGAAGTCTTTTGAGATGCAAATTAATGATCATTCTCTTATCAGCTTTCCTCTTCTTTTGGGTTTTTGTTGCCATTTCTGTCGGCAATGGATTCATGGATTCACTTTTGTATTGATGGAGTCACGCAGTTGTAAGTAGAATGTCGTATACATGCCCTTAGATGATGATGTTCTCAGTTCTCACCCCTGAGAACTCCTGTTGTGGCTTTGGGTTCAGAGAAGTAGAGGAGAAAGCTGCAGCCTGATTCCAAATCTGGCCACATGGTTTTGCCAGTTGGGTAACGAGTTTTGCAAGCTGCAATGATTTCTGAGCTCTTCACAAAAGTTAATCTTCTAAGAATTTCTGGTTGAACAGAGCAGCAGCCCGTCGTCATTGTCTGTCTGCGGGAGTGTATGGAAGTATGCGCGGATGGTGACCTCGATCACATGCTACAAGTGTCGTGCAGCCTGGGTTGCCAATAGTTGTTCCGAACTGCGTGTTGACACTAGATTTCTGGGAAGGTTTCATGATATTCTAGCTAGCTGCTGAGATGGGAAACAAGCTGCTCATTGCAATGGCGAAGAGTCGAAGATCACGATGTTGGATTGTGGCTACATGTCTCAGAGTATCTCTAGAGCTGAACAGCTGCTGAAGCTCTAGCTTTGGTGTAAGAAGACCGGCTAGATCTATCATCCTCAAGTGCTTTTAGTATCGATTCCAGTTCACGCAGCAGTTGTTGAAGAATCCCTCGGAAGCGAATCTGAAGACTGACGCAGAGTTCATCATGAGGACATGACAAGTTTCCTTCTGACTGGGCCACATTGGAGCATTAGAGTAGCAGGAGTACACCCCAAGTTTTGAGCTATCATGGACTCCATGAACCGCAAGATGCGTGCAGCAATCTGTGAATGGCAGGTACACGTAGAAGGCGCAATACGAAGACCCAAGCAGCTGCATCGCGCATTGTCGAGCTCTGCAGCTGGTCGACACCAAAGAAACTCTCTGAGGTGTGTTTCCCTTGGCATTGTCACCACATTTCTCATCTGCGTGCTCATCTTCCTTGGATGCGACGAGTTCGTATGCACCTCCTTCCAAGCTTTGCAATCCACCAAAATCGTGAGCCGGAGACCAGCAGGCTCGTCAGTTGTGAAAGAAGAAGCTGCAGCTGCTGTTCCACTAGGACCCAATGCCATTCAAGAGCAGTCATGTGCGGGGCGATACATTTACATCTACGACTTGCCTCCGGATTTCAACCAGTTGCTGGTTGAGAATTGCGGCAATGTACCAGCTTGGGGAGACATGTGCGAGAATCTAAGCAACCAAGGATTGGGTGCACAGATCGAGCTTCCGGAGAACGATTCTCTTTCGGAAATCCTCCTACCCAAGGATGCTTGGTTCCACACCGATCAGTTCAACCTAGAAGTCATGTTCCATGAAAGACTGAAGAGATACCCTTGTCTCACAGTCGATCCCAAGAAAGCTGCAATGTTCTACATCCCCTTCTACCCAGCTCTGGATCTGACGCGCAATCTGCTCTCCCCGTCGATGAATCTCCGTGACCGGTTGAGCGAGAGATTGGTAGGGTGGCTTCAAGGGAACCGCAATTGGCGACGACTGCGTGGGCAGAAGCATTTCCTGATCTTCGGTCGGATTGTCTGGGACTTCGTCCGCAGAGAAGACTCGGTGAATACATGGGGTAACGTGTTGTTGACTCTTCCAGAGCTGAAAAACGTCACCAAGCTCTTGATCGAGCGAGGCCACACACACATCGACGAGACTGGCGAAGCGGATAGCAAAATGATCGCAATCCCATACCCGACTTCTTTCCATCCGAGCACTGACCTCGAAATCCAGAACTGGCAAAACACAGTACGACATTCAAAACGAGATCTTCTTGTCTCCTTCGCCGGCTCCTCTCGGAACAAAAACATGAGCGGGGAAGTACGAGGCGTGTTACTAGATGCTTGCGAAACCTCAGAGCAATGCACACTGATCCGTTGCACACATCAAACATGCGTGCGGACACCACAGACGATTACAGAGCTTTCTCTCCGCTCCGTCTTCTGCTTGCAACCGTCAGGCGACAGCCCCACTCGCAAGGGTATCTTCGATTGCATGCTTGCAGGATGCATCCCTGTGTTCTTCCATCCCCTGACTGCTTACGAGCAATACGAATGGCATCTGCCCGCTGACGGCAACAGCTACTCCGTTTACATCGATGGAGACGATGTCATGCAGAAGCGTGTGGATGTCATGCAACATCTTGCACTCCAATTCTCTGCTGAAAAGATTGAAAGCTTGCGCGAGACGATCATCACGCAAATCCTTCCCGGACTCGTGTACAGAAAACCAGTCGCAACAACAGCAGCCGCAGCTTCTTCCTCTTCGTCTTCTTCTTCGTCTCAGCCGGATGCTTTTGATATTATCATCCAAAAACTGCTTGCCAGATTCAGGCCAGAAAGCATTTGACATTATTCTCATCCAACAACTATAGGTTCTAAAATTGGGGCCCCTGAAAACCTCTGGCATTCTCATCCAACAAACTGCTTGTGGAATTCGAGCATGAGAAAATCTTTGCCATTTTGCCCAAACTAGTGAGTCATGTAGTTACTAGCCCCCCAGCCCCATTTACACATAACTTTATTATACTCTGATAACTGGTTATGAAGTTTCAACCCGAAAAAAATACTTTGGGGCTTGAAAACATAATTTACCCTTGTATGGTAGTGAGGTGGAACTAGCATCATCAATCTATGGACAAGGGTTACAATATCTCGAGGGAGGCTGGGCATGGCTGAACAATAGATGGGGTTGTAGATTTAGCCTTCAGAAGGTTGCGAAATTTTGCCGGCTGGATGGATGGACGGATGGATGAATCAACAGATGGAGGGACATGGATGGACGCATGGAGGGACTTATTGTTATGAAAGGGCTAGAAGAATTTTCAAGACCAATATTGGGATTTGAACACCAAGAATTCAAGAAAAGGTTTGCAAAAAGACCCCACGCTTTTCAATTCGATTTGGACACTTTGAGTGAATGGATGGATGGATTATTGAGCAATAATTTAGAGGTAAACTTATTGATAAAGTGCAAAAATAAATAGGGTTTGAGATTATTGTTTTAGACCAGCATTGTGATTAGTGAGGAAGAGACACTTCTTTCCTCTACAAGTTGAGACTTCAAATTTCTAGAGGAAACCAGTTACCCATCAAACTCCAACCAAATGGATAAATGCCTGCATGGAGTGTGTTTATTCTGATGAAGGGGCAAAAATTGGTGATCAAAATAGTTGCCTCACCAAAAACAAAGGATCAAACATTGGGTGAACTCTTGCCGAATTAATACTAATCACAAAGGTAGCTCTCCCCCACAGTTTCAATTCTTGACAGTAAAAAAATCAGTTAGTAAATTCTTTATAGAGGATTCGGCTTGAGAAGTTGATGTCTTTTGTCAATAGATCAAATTGGTACACCTAATTGGAATCAGTTGTTTTCAGGCATATTTGCCTTTGATTATCTACAAAGGGTTTATGTTCATGTATTATCTGCAACCCTTATACTTGTGCTTGATGCAAGATGTATTTTTTGAATGCCAACTGAGTTTAATTTATGGATAACTTTAATGTCTACAACAAGGGGCTTATGGAAGTTTACCTCATCAAAGATATATTTTTGGATGCATAGTTTACATAATTGGTTTCAAAGCAGGTGCTTGTTATAGATTTTCTAGTGCAAAGTATTTTCTTCTTAAGCACTATTCACACTTGGAATGACGTGAATGTTAAAACAATGTTCCATAACAAAATTTTATTTCACATTTACATACGCAATTGCATGCAACACAAAATCTGAGGTGGCATCCTTGTTGGCATGGTTTGTCAAATCATTGTTAAGTGAAATGCTTGTTAATGTTTAATCTTCAAGAATTATAGATTTTTGGTGAAAAATTTAACGTTATGTAAAATTGTCAAAATCAACCAAAGAATTGAATGCTAAGTTACAAGACATCTCTCCATCCCTCCCTCCTACCATTGTGAACACAACCACTACACATTTGAACAAAGCCAGAAGAGTACTCACAACACAAATTGATGTACATTGTAGTTTCAAATAGAACAATTGTTTTCTACACCTTTATCGAAGGAAGGTGCAATAGCTATCATGGTAGATGTAACACCACACATTCATAACAACAAAAAAATGTTCCAATGTGCAACACTTGCAACATGACAACAAAGTTCAAAGAAAAAGTGAAATGCAAAATTACAAACCTCCGACAAAAATAACAAGTAGAAAAACTTTCAATGTTGAACACATTGAATGTAAACATATAATCATCATCTACAAAAGTTGTCAAAGCAAGAACCATTGATTACAAAATGTCAACTCCAAAACTTTTAATGCCAATTCCAAAGATTTGACGAATTAAAAAAAAAGACCTACAATGTGTGTGATGATATTAAAGTTCAAAGAAAAAAAAGGATTGTAAAAACCTTGTAAAAAAACTTAAGAGAAATAATGCATGAAGAATAAAAAGAGAAAAGGAGTGAGGTGAAATACCTATTTGCCATCATTTCCACAAGTGAATTACAAGAAATTTCAATGTTGAAAAGGTGGTATTAAGTTGCCGATAGGGTAGCTTAACTTTTTTTGTGTGAATGTTGGTTGGTTAGGTTAATGATAGGTTAATGTTAATATAACATCATGTGTCACAACTTGAGTTAACCCTATTGTTAGGACAATTAACATTCATGATACTAACACCAAGTTTAAAGGAAGCTTTAATTGTACATTTATCTAAAAATGATTTAAACTATCTATTTCAATGACAATCAGACACACAATAATCATAATTTGATATAATAAGGAAATAATCCAAAAAGGTTGTTTTATAGTTATATGTTTTCGTTTGTTGAAGGGTTTTACCATGGACACTTGTTACCATGTTCTACTAAGTGTAGAGTGAAAGCAAATGAGACCAACAGAACATGCAATACCCACTTGCTTTCGTTGCTTTCATAATCTTTTGGTGCATGAATTTTGTCACATCCAATGTAAGTTGTCATTTTGATGTATTTTTTGTTATTCTTTGGCATTAACAAGAAATCCAAACAAAGGTCTCTTGATGAGTCATATTGAAAAATAAGCAAAAAATATCTTTGAATAATTTCATTAGGAATCATTTCAAGGAACGATAAAAAAACAAAAAATAACTAAAGAATATTTTTAGGCTTCTATTTTAAAATGTTTTCAAAATTAGATTTTTTTTTCTTATGTTTATCCAGTACATGGACAAATATATGACTTTAAGTTTTTACTGGAATAAAAAAAGTTGAAAATTGATACAAATTTGTGTTTTTAATTCTCATGGCCCCTTGAAGATTCACACACTTGAACTTAAATGTTTTTTATATTTTTCTAAAGTTTGATGGGTCCCTATAAAATGAGAGTGATATTCTTAATGGTATGATTCAAGGATATTTTTGCCCAACATAGAATGATTCTATTGCAATAAGTGTAAGATAGTGACAAATTACACAACTTTAAGGCTAGCTTTCTTTCTTGCCATGATGTTCACCACTTGAGCAACAACACTGTAACAATTATAAGAAACAAGCTTTCTTTAGTGCTTGGCATGCACATGAAGTTTTGAGTACTATTAATTTTTTTTCACATTAGATTTTATATTCTTATTAACATGACTTGCAATTTGAATGCTTACAAAAAGAATCCCATTTAGGAACAAATAATTTGACCTTCCTTTTTATCTCATTACAAATTTTACATTTGACAATGTGCAAAGCACCATCCACCCCTAGACACAATTCAACCCATGAGAGTCTTGTGGCCCAAGACTTTTGAAATTTTTTTCTAAGTATAATCATAATTCCATTTCTTGATTATTAGTTTTGACATGATGAACAAATTTTCTTCATGTATGGGTTCACTCAAGGACATAACAACATTGACATTGTGCTTTGGATTTGAAAAATCAAATTTATAAAAATAAAACACAGGAAAGGAAGATGCAAAAATCCCATGAGATGAAAAAATTACATTGCAATCAAGTATGACAAAAGGAACACTTACAAATTGGTTTCTCCTTGAAAATAATTACAACAATATGGGAGTTGTGGTGGCATTGTGGAAAAAAAAACTACATATAAAAACCAAAACTCAAACGAAACCTCTAATGGAACCTCCATTTTAACAATTTCAAGATTGAAATAAACAATTAATTTTGCAACAACCCAAAAATGCACATTTCATAACAAATTAATAAACAAAAAACAAAGAAGGAAGGAGGTTGAAGCATGCTAACCCTTGGACGAATCACAAAAAACAGAAAAAAACCATTTTGAAATGAATCATACCACCCTTCTAACTTGCATTAATTCCTCATTTTATCAATGAAAGCTATAACATTAAGGAGTTGCAAACTCGTTACAATTTTTTCTGATTAAAGTGAATAAATGCGCCTCCTTAAATCCTTTTGTTGTTTATTATTTTTCATGATTTGTAGATGAATGAGCTCTTGCACTTAACAAATGAATGATGATGATGGCAACAAAGGTTGTTGGGTTTTCATGGATGGGCTTCTTCAATTTGCCACCTAAGTCTTTTGTGGGTGTCACCAAATGGTCACATTGTGTAACCTCTATGTTTCACCAAATGGTAGTCACATTTCTTTAACTTCTTGGTGTTTAGTTTGAACCTCAGCAAGACAATATTACTACCCTTTCTTTTCTTACTACCTGAGCCTTTTTTTTCTTGCTTTGAACTCTTATCTAAGGTTTATTTAGGTGGAAAATCGGTGATAATCCACGAGAAATTAAAGCAATGCACAACATCAACTTAACTTGAGATCCAAGCTGTTGACATTTCACCCATGCACAAGTTAAATGAAATACATTTTTTTTAGATTGCAAAATAGAATATATGAGTGAAAACAACAATAAAAGATAATGAAACTTTGGGGATTGTGTCCTCATTCTTTTTTCCCATGTTCTAACCAATGTTCCCCAGTTTGTAGTCTCAAACTTGGGGGTTTAGGTTCAGATTCTTGTGATCCAAAATCAAGCCAACATTGACACGTTTTTGGTGGAACTATTACCATAAGAATCAAACTATATCAAACTATGGAATTAGCCCTTTGTTAAAATTGAAATCAAAATTAAAATTGTGAAAAAACAACTTGAAAATACAAGTTCAAGTTCTTTAGGTAAGGACGTTGAATTTTTTCAAAAACTTGGTAAATAGATTGAACTTGATAGATAAGCGATCATATTGAATTAGTTATAAAACTTTGTCCCTATACAATCTCCAGCCTCCTTGAGAGTGTGTAACGTGTACATGAAACTAGACCCAGCATTCAAACTAGGTACAGAGGTTCTTGAATTTCGAATATAATGCCAAATTGGAACAGCAAGCCTGAAATGGCCTCAAACCTGCACCTGGAAAACCTATCAAATTGAGCCTTGTCGTTGCCTCTTCCCAAATTTGTCGCTCCAATGCCTGGATTTTTTCGTTTTCCCCCTCGCTTCCTCAAGCAGAGAAGAAGCTCTTCCGCAAAGATCATGGCTTCCATGCTGTAGATGAATAAAAAAGGCCCAAGAATCGGTTTTTCGAATAGTGTGATACTAGGGTTTTCTGTTTTCTGGTAAACCCAGTCGGTAGATGGTCTTTATAACATTCGGATTTGAGGTTGCTGCATTTAGCTTCGATGTGCTCCTTGAAGCTTAGATGCCTATGAGTCTGTAGAACTCTTGATCCTAGTTTTTGTGTGTTTTTTGTTTTTGCTCTTGAAACCAGTATCATGAGGAGCTGAATTTTGGACGACATAAGGCTTTTTCATGTAGAGAGTTTTGAGCTGGATTTCAACGGAGAAAGCTCAAATCTGAAGCCGATCTTTTTGCAGTAATTGCAATGAGACCATTTTAAACTCGTTCTGTGATTTAGGGTTTGGTTTTGGGGGTGTATTGATTGAAGGAAGTCATGCAGTTGTTGATCCGGAGAAGCGCATTGGGGGGGAATGTGCAAGAATTCTGGTGCAAAATTCCACTAGTGAAAGAAGGATTCACAAGAGCTGCACGATTTGCCATTAGCTACAACCCTAAGAGTGCCCCCACTCCAAGATACACCAGCAACTTGGGAGGAGGAAATGCTCGAGCTAATGGCAATGTAAATTTTCGGCCTCGGGACAAACCTTGGAGTTCAAGGTATGAGTTGTTTCCAGCTCCGGATGGGTCAATCTGGAAAAGGGCAAAACAATCGCCAAATGGACAAACTGTGCAGAATCAAAGAATTTTGTATCAAGGAGTTGGCTGTGATGATGGAAAAGAACAGTCAGAACGCAAGAGTTTGAATGCCATCTTAGTGTTGGCAGGAGGGCAATTGACTGGGGGTGGGGTACCTGAGTGGGTGAGAAGGCGGCTCGATAAAGCACTTGAGCTGCAGATAGAAAGTGGTCCACATTGTAAAATTGTGTGCTTGGGTGGTGGAACTCCACATCGACGCCCAATCCTCACTCCAGAAGGTTTTGTTATACATGAAAGCAACTCATGTGCCAAATATCTTTTAAAGCAGGGTGTTCAAGCCTCACTTATACTCAAAGAATGGAGCTCATACGACACAATAGGTACAATGTTCCATCTTCTGCTATTCCTCTGTTTTTAACTCTACAGTGGCCAGCCAGATGCTGATCACTGGCTTCAAGGATAAGATGACTTCATATGAACAATATGGTTCAGGGGTTATTGGAGTCATATGGAATTCCACAAATTGGTTGTGAGATGGCCGGTATCAATGCATGTTACCTTTAAATTGTTGTTATTGATATTTCTCTGCAATTTTGTAGATGTGTTCCAGTGGCTTTAGGGGATGTTCTGCATCCCAAGTAGTCACCAGTGGTGGGCTTAAAGGATATATTTCAGGGTGCAGAAGGCACCAACTGCTAGCCTCTATGTAGATGTCTCTATGCCTTTGGCTTAAATGCTTACTTGTACAGGGACAACAGGGATGAGCTAAAATGTGTTGAAGCTTACCCTCACAAGCTTGTTGCAGCTTGAATGAGGATACCATTGACTTGTTGTTTTAGGTATGTCTTGAGTGCTAGATAACATCATGACTGAGTCTTCCTACTGGTTCCAGAAATGTGAAAGAAACTCAGATCCTGATTTTGTATCATGCTTTGCCCAAAAATTGTGGCTGGATTATTATAAACTACATCCAACATCAGGAGCTGATGAAGTAAATGGGCAGTCATTGCAGCTCGTCACTGCTGTTCATGATGAATTTGATTGTCTAACATTTTGTGAGCAACACTCATAAGGTTATGACTGCACTCATTGTCATGTCACCTTCAAATTGTTGTTGTGGAGATTTTTCTGCAATTTCACAGATATGTGACAGCTCCACAATGGTTTGAGCAGAGTGAAGGCAGGTGACATTTCTCCTGCGGGACTGTTATGCATTCACTGAGATGGATGACCTCATTTTGCATGTGCAGGGAATGGATTTTTTGCTCTAACACAGCATGTAATTCCACGAGGCTGGACAAGGATTGCTGTAGTGACCTCAGATTTTCACATGCCCCGATCACAGGAAATATTTGAGTGGGTTTTTGGTTTGCAAGGAACTGGAAATTCAATTGGGAAGCAAAACAATATAGAAGGGCAGCTAGTCTCCCCATTAGGCTCCCAAAGCCAGGGCTTTCTATTAGAATATCATGGTGTATCTGACCAAGGTATTGACAAGTCAATAATTCAGGTATCTCTTCTGACTTTGTCTCTTTCTTCCCTTCATTTTTTGTTTATGCAATGTAAGGAGCACATATTAGCCATCATTTACCCAGTTACCTTGGAGACACTTGATGTTTGAACAGCAGTCAGAACAGCAGTACTAAGTCTTTAGCTAAAATGTGCAGGCCAGGGTGTGCAAAGAGCAAAGGGCATTGGAAAGCTTGAGAGCTGTGAAGAAGGGAATCAATACCTTGGAGGATTTCCATGAGTGGTTTCACACTCAACATATGTGTTACAATGTTCAAAATCAGAATGCTTTTGGCAAGCATTCCTCGAATGATCCTGATGATCCTGCACTGCTTTCCTATTGATCCTCCTAATTCTTTGGATCAACTGATCACATGTCCCTTAACAACATCCCTTCCGAATAACCCACAGCCAAATGCATCACCCAAAACTGGAACTTTACTACAATCCATCATCAATGAGGAATTCAAACAAATTATTTTGACGCCATCATGCTGTAGGAGAAAAATTAACAAATTGTAGCCACTGTTTTCAGACAATGTATTGCAGGAAAGAGGGAATACATTCAATATTCAGTAATTTCTCCCACCAAGATTGTTTTGCTATGCACATATTTTCTATTAACTCCCACCTATGTTTGGTGTAGGGATTACCTTCTACATCATGTGGTTTGAAGGGTGGAACAGTGCAACTTTTCTACCTTGTATTAGAAATTTAATAATTATGAATTTCTTCAATTCATCATCTATGTTGAAGGACTTTCCAAAATATGGAAGCTGTTATAGGTTAGGTTGTTTTAACTTATCGAATATTCCTTAGGATTTTGCCAATTTCCTCCCAAACTCTTCATTGAGAGCTACTCTAAAAATGGTACTTCATTAACCCAATTAATTAATAAAGACAGGTTTTAAGAAGGGATGTCAAGTGAAAAAAGGCTTTTTCAATATTCACTTGGAAAAGTTGCCTCACAACAATTTCAATCGTCATCCATCCAAATATTTATAATAATTATTTCTTGAAGTCAATGTTTAAAATATTTCCTTTCTTGATGTTAACAGTCATTTCCATTCAAAAGAAAACATTATTTCAGAAAATGAATAATGAAATTCACAACAATCACCTTCTAGCAATTATTGATTCTTTCTAGAAATGATATCATTTGCTGAATACTTAATTACCATTCATAACGAACCAAAAAGTTAAGCAATTTTTTGAAATGTTCAAATGACTTATTTTCACACTTAAACAAATCCCAACCAGCTATTGACATTTTGTCTTTGAAACTTCATCACTTTATATAATGTATCGATTCCAGCTTCATTTGGAATGTAGGATCCTGGCTGAAAAGTTCATCACTAAAACCTTTCAATGATACAAAACACATTTTCATTGGACATCGTTCACCCTCTTAAATGCTCTAGAAAACTTCTTTCTTGACATCTTGAGAGTCTTTTATCAACCGTCCCAAACATTCCATCCAGTTGCTTCATCTATTCAAGTCAAGCACAATTTCCCTCCTCTCAATCCTGTGAACAAGCCTTCAACTCCCACAATTGCTTCATATTTTGTTCATAGAAAGTAATGACAAATCCAACACAACACAATCATGAGATAAACAATAAATTTATCCACACAAACAAACTACTATATCACAAAACATCACAAAAGATAATAATCAAGTTTATTACAAATTGACAAAGCACGTAACAAGGCACAAAGATTAATGCATAAAGGTTTGTAAATGATTGTAAGTTGAAAATTAAGAATGAACACTATAAACACATTGCCATACAATATATTATTTTAGGTGAAGTTATTGTAGATAGTCTTAGAGAACTTGCTAAAAATTTTGTTTTGATTTTTTTTTAATGATAGTTTTGTCAACAGTTTTGATATGGATTTGGTTAATGACCATTTTGCTAATAGAAAATAGGTTTTTCTTAAAGCTTTATTTGCACAAATTTTCACTTGAACACCCCACAATTTTCTAGACTTTTTTTTTTTTAAACCACTAATTATTTTACTTTTAAAAACTTGCATCTACTTGAGAACAATTGATGACTTGGTGTATTTTGTTGTCATGTCACCAAAAAGAAGGGGAGGTGATTTTGAAATGGTATTCCCTATCATGTTGAATGTAAGTTCACGAAGGTTTACTAAAAGCTTCCAAGGAGCAAAAAGGAGGTTACAACAAATATTATTGCTAAACCAAAAGATCCTGCTAACCAAACAAATTTTACAATTCTAACACTACGGACCTTAAGGGATCATACCTCTCTTTATTTCCTCTCAAGGAACCAATGGTTGTTGATGAATGTGGTAGCTCATCATTCAACAACAAAAACCCCACAAATGCTACCCAAACATCACCATGTAGTTCCATTCAAAAGTTGGACAGAAACTAAAAATAAAACGGGTAGTTGTGACAATCTAAACCTCATAGTTTCTTGTTCCAAAATCCCCGGAGCTCCCATTATATTGTAGGTACTCTCTTCTCATAATAAACCACATTACACATTCATATTGAATTCCTCAAAACCTAACACAAATGGTGATTGCTACCACAACCGCTCTTGAAATTGCTAGACTATTTCATCATTTCCCTTTATTTGTTCCCTAAATACAAACTTTAGACCTCCTACTCCCTTCTTGACATTCATGACACAACAGAAAACAGGTGCCAAGTTAAAGAAAAAAACAATTTCATAAGAGCATCCGTCCCCAATTGATTACTATCCAAAATCCAAATAAACTCCACAACTTCACAACTTGAAGAATTGGAACTTAACTTCTTCCACCCTCCCAAAAATTGCCTCCCTTCCTCCTCCTCAACCAGCTTCATATAAATTTTCCTCGTCTACACCCTTTGACTCCCTTGAAAGCACAGTACCAATCATCTCCAAGAATTGAAACACACTCATTGTAAAGATTGTCAATTGAGCAGCAAGGATTTGGCTCCATCACTGAAACCAACTCACCAAAACCACTCCATTGAAAAATAACATTAAACACAATAACCTGCAACACAACAAAACAAAGTCAAAAATAGAAAAAAAAAAACAAGAAATTGAACTTTCGACGTCCTTGAAGCATAACTGCTTTGACATCATCTACCACCCATCTGACTAAGGGTTCCTACTTTCATTCATGCTCATCCACAGAATATGTTTGACATTGTTTTAAATCACATTAGGACAAAAACCATTTCCAATGTGGGATAATTTATTATCAAAAGACACATACATGAGTTTCTTAAGAGAAAATGAAATCCAATTGTGCATGTGTCATGCCCAATATGTTGAGGGCTGGGAACTTGTGTACATCTGTGAATGTTGGGAAGCTGCAAAGTTGATGGGCGAGTGTCTCGCGTCCCCCCAGTCCCTTCCATGTGCAAGCGTCTATTGTTCCCC